>JFJP01039093.1_pt1 | contig 14534 bp, 7 predicted proteins | sample 431651 | NCBI WGS metagenome assembly JFJP01 (sample SAMN02602958, study PRJNA72255) | Microbial mat metagenome, whole genome shotgun sequencing project. | biome: fresh water; feature: sink hole; material: water; isolation source: purple microbial (photo- and chemosynthetic) mats found in...
TTATAAACTACGATATTCTCAATGCACAGCCGACGCATCTTTTCAAAATTTGGGTCGAAATTACCACAAAATCGGGCGTAAATATTAGTGCAAAGTCGCTTTCGGGCGATGTGGGCAATGCCGTAACCGGAGGTTTGGGCAAGCAAATAGTGTGGGATATTGAAAGCGATAAAATAATTGTAAACGAATCGTTTTTGGTGAAGGTATTTGGAAAGCCCAACGGAATGGTTGACGAAAAAATAGTAAACAAAGAAATTAAAAACTCCGAACGTCCGGTGATAAACAGCACACCCGCTGTTGAAACCGTAAATCTGAAATACATTGGCACGGGCAAAGCAGTGTTGATGTCGGCAGTATTTCCGGGGTGGGGCTTGGCAAAAACCGACCCGGGAAAACCGTATTGGCTTTTGGGAATTGCAGCTTATGGCTCATTAGCTGGAAGTTACTACATGAATATGGAAGCCGTATCGAACTACGACAGCTACTTGCTGACAATGGAACAAACCGAACGCGCCAAATTGGTAAGTCAATGGGAAAAGCAAAACAAACTGTCGAAAAACTTGGGCTATGCCTCAGCCGGAATTTGGGCGGTAAACCTCATTTGGACTGCCACGTTGAGCAATCGCGCTAAGAAGTTCTATATCAGCAACAATCAACGGGCAAATTGGCAAATTTCGCCCATGTTTTCGTTGCAAAAACCAGCTACCGGAATATCGCTACGGTACAATTTCTAAACACTGAATACTGATTATCAATGAGTTTTACCATACTTACCAAATACCCTTTGTGGTTCGTTGCTTTTTGTATTTTGTTTGCCGCAGTGCTTACTTTTTTGTTGTATCGAAACGATGCAAAATACGAAGCACTAAAAAAATGGCAATTATACATGATGTCGGCATTTCGGTTTATCTCCGTTTTTATCATTTCGTTTTTGTTGTTGTCGCCTTTGGTGCGCACCATCAGCAAAACCATTGAAAAACCGGTACTTATTGTGGCGCAAGATAATTCGGAATCCATTATTATCAATACCGATTCGGCTTTTTACAAAAATGAGTACCCAAAATTGTGGAACGAATTTACGCAAAAACTTTCCGAAAAATTTGAGGTGCATAACTACGAATTTGGCGTTGAGGTAAAAACCGGCGTATCGTATTCATTTACAGACAAACACACCGACATTTCGGAGCTGCTCAAAACAGTTGAAAACAATTTTATGAACCGAAACGTGGGAGCATTGCTCATAGCCAGCGATGGTATTTACAATCAGGGAGTTAATCCGGTATTTGGTAGCCAAAATCTTGCCTTTCCGGTGTACAGCATTGCCTTAGGCGATACCAGCCGAAGCAAAGATTTTGCTATTGACAATGTGAAAATCAATCAGATAGCTTTTCTTGGAAATATGTTTCCCGTTCAGGTAAGCATTTCGATAAAAGAATTTGCAGGAATAGAATCGACTCTAAAAATAATTCACAAGGGCAAAGAGTTGTTTACCAAGCAATTGCTTGCCAATAAAAACACTTTCAGCGAAAAAATTGATATTGAGTTGGAAGCCACCGAAATTGGCATTCAGCAATACAAAGTAGAAATTACGCCCAATAAAGAAGAAATAAACATTACCAACAACACCAAAACGGTGGTAATTGATGTGATAGACAGCAAACAAAAAATACTGATGCTTGCCAACGGCGCGCACCCCGACTTAGGTGCTATTCACAAAACCTTGCAGGAGAATCAGAATTTCGATATTGAATATTATACCATTGCTAACTTTAAGAAATTGAATGAGTTGGCAAAGTACAATCTGATTATATTGCATCAGTTGCCTTCAACCGACAATTCGGCTGTGGCACTGTTTGCGCAATTGCTCAAAACCGATGTGCCGTTGATGTTTATATTTGGTGCTCAGTCGGATATGCAAAAATTCAACAGCCTCAATCTGGGTTTTACCTTGATGCACAAAAAAAATGCGTTCGACGACAGCCGCGCCTCACTCAATGAGCAGTTTGCAGTATTTGAGCTTGCCGGAAATTTTAAATTGTTTGCCGAAAATGCCCCACCACTTCTCACCCTTTTTGGCGATTACAAGCTGCAAGCCTCAGCCAATGTGCTTGCCTTTCAGAAAATTAAAAGCATTACCACCACCCAACCACTCATTATATTCGACAACCAAAATGAGCGAAAAATTGGCTACATAGCTGGTGAAGGTATTTGGCGTTGGCGTTTGCACGACTATTTAGAAAACAGCAACCACAATAATTTTAATCAACTGATAAACAAAACAATACAGTATCTTGCCCTTCGTATAAGCAAAGAACGCTTTGAGGTTTCGGCAAAAAAAGTATTTTCCGAAAACGAAGCAGTAGCTTTTCAGGCAGAGGTGTACAACGAAGCATTTGAGCTAATTACAGTGGCGGAGGTGAAAATGGAAATAACCAATGAAGAAGGCAATGTGTTTGAATTTACATTCGATGCCGATGATCAAGCCACCAAAACCTACACACTAAATGCCGGAATTTTCCCAGTGGGCGAATATACCTACAAAGCAACTATGACCAACGGCAACGACAAAAGTGTGAAAGAAGGCAAATTTATAGTGATGCCAATAAACGAAGAATCGCGCACCACCACCGCCAATCACAATCTGATGTATCAACTTGCATCGCAAAACGGTGGCGAAATGCACACGCCCACCACCTTAGACCAGTTAGCCGACAAATTGCTCAATTCGGAAGAAATAATTCCGAAAGCCTACATCGAAAAAAATATGCGCGACATGATAAACCTCAAATGGTTGTTTTTCATTATTTTGATATTCCTTTCGGCAGAATGGTTTTTCAGAAAATTTTATGGTGGGTATTGATTTCGATGCAAATTTCATGAAAAATTTATAGCGAGGAGGTCGCTTGGAGCGACCTTCTCGCTAAACAAAAAAAGCGTTCAAAATGAACGCTTTTTTTTGAGCTGACTAACCAGGATTCGAACCTAGACTGACTGAACCAAAATCAGTAGTGCTGCCGTTACACCATTAGTCAGTGCATTTTGAGACGTTTGTTTCTCATTTGCGTTTGCAAAGGTACACACTTTATTCGAATATACAAATCATTTGTCGTTTTTTTTTATCAAATTTTGTATTCATCTGTAATTCAACGAAAAAAAATCTAAATCAGTTCTTATTGACGTGTTTTATTGGGTTTAATTTTTTTTATTGGGCTTATTTCGTTTTTTTTGTTGTGTGATTTCAATTCGTATTTATAGCATCAATTCAAAAAAAAAGTGGACACATTTAGAAAATACAATCTAATTACCGGATGGTTGGTTTGGGCAATCGCTACTCTTACGTATATGCTTACTATTGAGCCAACTGCCAGCTTTTGGGATTGTGGCGAATTTATAGCCACCACCTACAAATTAGAAGTAGGGCATCCGCCCGGAGCACCTTTGTTTATGATTATGGGGCGGTTTTTTTCGCTCTTTGCTTTTGGCGATGTTACTCACGTAGCTATGATGGTAAACGCTATGTCGGCATTGGCAAGCAGTTTTACCATTTTATTTCTGTTTTGGACTATCACTCATATTTCAAAACGAATTTTTGAGCACCGCAACAAGGCACTTCCACTTACCACATCGCAGTTGTACGCCACTATGGGAGCGGCAGTTGTGGGAGCTTTGGCATACACATTTTCCGATACTTTTTGGTTTTCGGCAGTCGAAGGTGAGGTGTACGCCACTTCATCGCTGTTTACAGCCGTAGTATTTTGGGCAATTTTGAAGTGGGAAAACGTAGCCGATGAAAAATATGCCAATCGCTGGATAATTCTCATTGCCTATTTAATGGGGCTTTCGATTGGAGTACACCTTCTCAACCTTTTGGCAATTCCGGCAATAGTAATGGTGTATTATTTCAAAAAATACAAAACCACACGACGTGGAGTTATTTATGCTTCGTTGGTATCGGTGGTTATTTTGGGGGCAATTCAGTACGGCATTATTCCCGGTCTGGTAAAAGTGGCTTCGTGGTTCGAACTGCTTTTTGTCAACAGTTTTGGAATGCCATACAATAGCGGAGTCATTTTTTATGCCCTGCTCATTATCAGTTTAATTGTGGTGGGTTTGTACTATACCTACAGGCACCGCATGGTGGTGGCAAACACCATTATTTTGGCAGTTACCGTTATCATTATTGGTTACTCATCGTTTGCCATGATTGTTATTCGTTCGCTTGCCAATCCGCCAATGGACGAAAACAATCCCGATAATGTTTTTGCCCTTTTATCGTATCTCAATCGTGAGCAATACGGAGATAGACCATTGGTTACCGGTCAGTATTTCAATGCTCCGGTGGAGGCGTACGAAGAAGGCAAAAATGTATATACTCCCCTCAATGGGAGATACGAAATTACCGACCAAGACATTAATTACAAGTATTACAGCGAGTTTACTACCATTTTCCCACGTATGTACAGCCGTCAGGATTCGCACATTGAGGAGTACATGAATTGGGCAGATTTGCAAGAATCTGAACTGTACTTTCCTTATACCGATGAAAGCGGAAATGTAATAACAGGCGAAAATGGAGAAGTATATTACGATAGAAATCAGCCCCGTGAAGCACCTTCGTTTGGTAGCAATCTCAAATTTTTCTTCAAATATCAAGTGGGATTGATGTACTTCCGCTATTTTATGTGGAATTTTTCGGGTCGTCAAAACGATTTGCAAGGGCATGGAAGTATGGCTCGCGGCAACTGGATTAGCGGTATTCCGTTCATTGACTATGTGTTGATAGGAAATCAGGATTTGCCAGAGGATATGAAAAACAATAAATCGCGAAACAAATATTACCTTTTGCCTTTGTTGCTCGGTATCATTGGATTGCTGTATATGCTCAATATTTCGCCCAAATATTTTACCATTGTAACCCTGCTGTTTGTTTTTACCGGAATTGCAATTATTGTTTATCTCAATCAAACCCCTTTGCAACCCCGCGAACGCGACTATGCCTATGCAGGTTCGTTTTATGTTTTTACAATTTGGATAGGTTTTGGGGTTCTGTCGGTTTTCAATGCCATAGCAAAAAAAATGGCTGAAAATAAGCACAGTATCATTGCCATTGGTACATCTGCCTTGCTTTTGCTTGCTGTGCCGGTGAATATGGCAATGGAAAACTGGGACGACCACGACCGCTCTGGCAGATACACCACCCGCGACCTTGCCAGCAACTATCTGGAATCGTGTGCCCCGAATGCCATTATTTTTACGTATGGCGATAACGACACATTCCCGCTTTGGTATGCCCAAGAGGTTGAGGGAATACGTACCGATGTAAGAGTGGTGAATTTGAGCCTGTTGGGTACAGACTGGTACATCAATCAAATGAAACGAAAGGCTTATACTTCCGAAGCAGTACCATTTACACTTACCTACGACAAATACATACAAGGAAAGCGCGATTTGGTTATGATTCAGGAACAAACACCCAACCACATAGAACTAAAAGATGCAATGCTTTTTGTGGCAAGCGATGCGCCCGAAACCAAACTGGTAAGCAAGAACGATGACGAAGAATATGATTTTTTTCCATCGAAAAATTTCAAAATTACCATCGATTCGGCTCAGGTAATGCAAAATGGAGTTATCCCTGCGGAATTAGCGGGTAAAATGGTTAAAGAAATCAAATTTAGAATAGACCGCCGTTATATTTCGAAAAGTGAACTGATGGTGCTCGACCTTGTGGCAAATAACAATTGGGAGCGACCTATTTATTTTGCAGGCAGCATTGGCACAGAGAACTTTTTGGGACTCGAAAAATATTTCCGACTCGAAGGGTTTGCTTATCGTTTGGTGCCGATAGAAACCAACGGCAGCCGAGGCGAGATAGGGTATATAAACACCGATTTGCTGTACAATAATTTGATGGGTAAATTTGCGTGGGGTAGAATAAAAGAATCCGATTTTTTTGTTGATAATCAAATACTACGCACAATAAACATCATGGAGGTTCGTGATGTGTTTACACGTTTGGCTTCTCAACTTTTGAAAGAAGGAAAACGGGCAAAAGCTATAGAAGTTTTGGATAAATGTGTGGAAGAATTGCCTCATTATCAAGTACCTTTCGATGGAAGTATGGTGCCTCTCATTGAAGTATATTACCAAGCAGGTGAATTTGAAAAGGGCAATGCAATCGTGAAACTTGCTTCCGAAAGGTGTTTACAGCATTTGAGTTATTATATGAAACTAAGTTCGAATGCCTCAGCCTCTTATCAATACGATAAACGAATAGATATGAATGTGGTTTTGGCTCTGATAGAATTGGCAAAAACGTACAATCAAAGCGATTTAGCTAAAGAAATCGAAATTCAGACTTTATCATTTTAAAAAGAAATGCAGCAAGCGAAATTCGTTTGCTGCATTTTTTTTATTATTCTTCGTTTAAAGCGGCTTCGAGTTCAGGAGTCATTTCCAAGTTGTGATATACACTTTGTACATCGTCATCGTCTTCAAAAGCATCAATCATGCGTAAAACCGATTTGGAAGTATCCACATCAAGCTTTTTCAAATTATTCGGAATGCGTTGTAATTCAGCATTTTCGGCTTCAATTTTCAACTCTTCCAATTTCTTTTGCATCGCACCGAAACTCTCCATTGGAGTGTAAATCATCAATTTACCATCTTCTTCAGTTATGTCGTCCAATCCGGCATCAATCAATTCAAGTTCCAGTTCGTCCATATCCATTGCGGGTTTCTGAACCAAAAATACGCCTTTGCGGTCGAACACAAAACTAAGCGAACCGTTTGTGCCCATACTTCCATTTCGCTTGTTGAAAATGGAGCGGATATTACTCACCGTACGCTGATTATTGTCTGTCAAGCATTCAACAAAAATAGCTACACCTCCCGGTCCGTAACCTTCAAATGTAGCTTCCTGAAAATTATCGCCATCGCCTTCGGCTTTGTTTATGGCTCTGGTAATGTTATCTTTAGGCATATTCACCCCTTTGGCATTGTTTATTGCCAAGCGCAAACGCGGATTGCCCGTTGGGTCGGGACCCGATTCCTTCACTGCCACGGTAATTTCTTTTACTATCCGCGAAAACATTTTGGAGCGTTTTGCATCAATCGCTCCTTTTTTTCTTTTAATGGTTGACCATTTATTGTGACCTGACATAGTATGTTGATTTTTAAGAATTATTGATTATTTCCCGTGCACAAATCTATAAGATGTGTTTTAATTATAGGTTGCGAAATTAATAAATAATTGGCAAATAAATGAAATCGAAATAATGAATATTTGAGTGGAATATTTCAGATATTAGATTTTTTCAATACATTTGTATAGTTATTATCATGTTGAGGTTTCCATTTACACACTCTTTATAACTCAAAATCAATGAAATCAATCATACTGAAATTTAGCACCCTCGTTTTATTTCTGATTTTTGTCGTTTCGGCATCAAATGCCCAAATTAGCGAAAAGGATCAGGCTATTCTCGACCAAAATGAAAAGGAAATTGAGCGCAACAAAACAGCTGGAAACCACGCTCAGACCGCAAATTACTTGTACAAATCGGCTGAAATTTATTGGAGCTACGATAAAAATACAGAAGCATTGAAATACTACAAAGATGCTCTCGATATTAATACAAATTTGTCGAACTACAATGCTATCAGTCTTATATCGAATAAGATAGGAACTATTTATGCCGATTCAAAACAGTTTCAAAATGCGCTTCCGTATTACAACAAAAGCCTTGAGGCTGAGAAGAAAATCAACCGAAAATTCAATATTTCGCAAAGTTTAATTTATGTAGGTGCTGCACAACGTGGTTTGAACAATTCTGATGCCGCCATTAGCACACTCAATGAGGCACTTAACATTGCACAAGATTTGCCACAGGACATTAACAAACTTAAGCTCATGCGCCGAATTTATGGCGAAATGGCTGACACCTACCGCAAAATTAGTGATGCCGACAACACCTTTAAATACACCGATTTGTACAAAACATTCAACGATTACGTAAAAAAAATGGAAGTGGGGCAGATTGTGAATGAATCGGAGATGAAAATTAATATTGCGGAATTGGACAAAAACAAAACAAAAGAAGAACTTTCGCACACCCGCGATTCGCTTACCGAAACCATTGAACTTACGGAGCAACAAAAAATGAAAATAGATTTGATGAATCAACAAAAAATGATTGATTCGTTGCAACAACGCGAAAAACAGCAACAACTCGTGGGCAAAATTCAGCGTCAACGAACCTATCTCATGGGTATAATTGGTATTTTAGTTTTGATAATTATTTTTTCAGTCTTAATTTATCGTCAGTTTAATGCCAAGAAAAAGGCGCACAAACTGCTTGCCGAGCAATATGTGGTTTTGCAAGAACAGAAGCAACAAATTGAAGTTCAAAGCAAAGAACTCTCGAAAAAGAATAAGCAAATTACCGATAGTATTGAATATGCCCGAAAAATTCAAGATGCTATTTTGCCATCCAAAGTGGCAATTCGCACCAACATTCCCGATTCGTTCATTTTTTATCGTCCGCGCGATATTGTAAGCGGCGATTTTTATTGGTTCTCTAAAAAAGAAAATTTTCTTTTTATTGCCGCAGTTGACTGCACAGGGCATAGTGTCCCCGGTGCGTTTATGTCTATGATTGGCAACACCTTACTCAACGAAATTGTAAACGAAAAAGGAATATATACTCCTTCCGAAATTTTGCACAAACTCAACGCAGGTGTAATTCAGGCATTGAAACAAGACATACAAACCGAGGAGGAGCCACAGGAAGACGGCATGGACTTATCGCTTTGCCGAATTGATACTCAAACCAAAACCATTGACATGGCTTTAGCAAATCACTATGCCTATGTGATTGAAAACAATGAAATTAAAACAATTGAAGGAGATATTTCTTCCATTGGTGGCGGTATGTTTGTAAACTCGGCAACAAAATACACCAACCATACCATTCAATACACCGAATCGGTGTGTGTGTATATGTTTTCCGATGGTTTTGCAGACCAGATGGGGGGTGAAAAAAACAAAAAATTTATGTCGGCAAAGTTAAAGCAATTGCTTTACGACAATCACCAAAAAGACTTCAAACAACAGTACGACATCATTGAAGAAGCATTTATTCAGTGGAAAGGCGAAAAACATCAAACAGACGATGTGTTACTTATTGGTATGAAAGTATGATTTGTATGCAAAAACGTATCACCAATTGAAACTTCAAACAACGTAAGCTATATGGACTTAATTTCGAAGAACAACGAGGCGAGAGAAATTGTATTTGCCGACCCAAAATTCAACGAACTGATGACAAATCGCATCCTTAAGGTGCTGATTTATTGCAGCAATTACGATTTTTATATGCTCGAAGAAGACGGACGTATTGATGAGCAAATCTTTGACGAATATGTGCAGTTGAATTTGCGCGAACCGCCTTTGTTTATTCACGCCTCCACTTCAAAAAAAGCATTTGAAGTGCTTAAAGGTGGTGATATAGACCTCGTTATCACGATGTTGAGTATTGATAAAAGCGAAGTTTTGAACCTCATAAACAATATAAAAAACGAATATCCCGAAACACCCATAGTTGCCCTCACTCCCTTCTCGCGCGAAGTATCTATTAAGCTCAGAAACACCGACTTATCATCGGTTGACTATGTTTTTAGCTGGTTGGGCGATGCCGAAATTCTGCTGGCTATTATCAAACTCATAGAAGATAAAAAAAACCTCAAGCACGATGTGGAAGAAGTGGGTGTACAAACCATTTTGTTGGTAGAAGATTCCATTCGATTCTACTCATCGTATTTGCCCATTATGTACAAAATTGTGCTCAAACAAGCACGAAGATTTATGATAGAAGGCTTAAACGACCACCGCGAAATGCTTTTGATGCGCGGACGCCCCAAAATATTATTGGCTACCAACTACGAGCAAGCAATATCTATCTATAAAAAATATTCCGAAAACATGATAGGAATTATTTCCGATGTTGCTTACAAACGAAACGGGGTTAAAGACTCATTGGCGGGTTTTAAATTGGTGGAAGAAATTCTGAACATTGACGAATTTGCGCAATGTATTTTGCAATCGTCCGATATATCGAACAGAGAAATTGCAGAAAGCAAAAAAATTGAATTTTTGTACAAACAATCCAAAACCTTGCATCACGAATTGGCAGAAATCATGTTTCGGAAAATGGCTTTTGGTGATTTTGTTTTCTACAATCCACGTAATTATGAAGAAATTAGCCGCGCAAGCGACCTCAAAGGACTTCAGGATATTATAATGCGTATTTCGCCCGAATCGCTTCGCCATCATTTCAATCGCAACGATTTTTCGCGTTGGCTCAATGCACGCGCTTTGTTTCCTATAGCACAGTTGCTCAAACCCTTGCGTGCCGAAAGTTTTACATCAATGGAAGATGCCCGCGAATACATTCACAATACCATTGCCCTTTTCCGATTGGCACGTAGTAGAGGTGTAATTGCAAAATTTGAACGTAGAACCTACGATAAGTACCTCATTTTCTCCCGATTAGGAAATGGTTCGTTGGGGGGTAAGGCAAGAGGTTTGGCTTTTATCGATTCATTTTTGAAGAAAAACGAAGAGATAAAAAAATTCAAAGATATTGTTATCACCATACCCCGCACGGTGGTGTTGTCAACCGATATTTTCGATGAGTTTATGAACACCAACCGACTATATCCCCATGCCCTTTCTGATGTTACTGATAAAGAGATTCTCGACCGATTTGTGGCGGCAAAACTATCGAAAACACTTGTGAGAGAGCTAACTGCGCTTCTCAATGTGTCGCAAAAACCATTGGCAATTCGTTCGTCGAGTGTATTGGAAGATTCTCATTATCAGCCTTTTGCCGGAATTTATTCAACCTACATGATTCCACGCGATAGCAATACCACCAATATGATTCGCATTCTTCAAATTGCTATCAAAAGCGTTTACGCATCGGTATATTTTAAAAGCAGCAAGGCATACATGGAAGCAACTTCCAATTTGATTGCCGAAGAAAAAATGGCAATTATTATTCAGGAAGTATGTGGTACTGAGTACAATAATATGTTTTATCCACATATTTCGGGAGTAGCTCGCTCAATAAATTTTTACCCAATTCCGCCCGAAAAAAACAACGAAGGCATTGTAAAAATTGCATTTGGGTTGGGAAAATCTATTGTTGATGGAGGTGTAACACTCCGATTTTCACCCAAATACCCCAAGAAAATTATCCAACTTTCATCGCCACAAATGGCACTCAAAAGTACTCAAAAGCAGTTTTACGCCTTAGACCTGAATATCAACAGTTTTCAACAATCGGTTGACGATTCTGTCAATATTTTGAAATTGCCTATTACTGACGCAGATACACACGGCTCGCTCAAAAATATTGCATCAACCTACGATTCTCAAAATCAGATACTTAGAGATGGTGTAAACTACGATGGCAAAAAACTGATAACATTTGCTAATATACTAAAAAACAACAAGTTTCCGCTGGCAGAAATTTTGTCCACTTTGCTCGAAATTGGGCAAAAGGAAATGAACAACCCAATTGAAATTGAATTTGCCGTTGACCTTAACAATGAACCCGGCAAGCCTCAGATTTTCAACTTTTTACAAATTCGCCCTATTGTAGAAAATTACGAAGAAGTAAATTTCAATTTCAATATTCTCAAACCGCAGGATATGATACTTCACTCCAAATCGGCACTGGGAAATGGAACAATTCCCGACATTGTGGATTTGATTTATGTGAAACCAAAAGCATTTAATCCAGCAAAAACACTCGAAATTGCCAACTTAGTAACCCGAATAAACGAGAAATTTACCGCAGAAAAAAAATATTATATTCTGATAGGACCCGGCAGATGGGGGTCGAGCGACCCATGGTTGGGGATTCCCGTGAAGTGGCCTCAAATTTCTCATGCCCGTCTCATTGTAGAATCGGGTTTAGCTAATTTTAGAATTGACCCAAGCCAAGGGACACATTTTTTTCAGAACCTAACATCGTTTAGAGTTGGCTATTTTACTGTAAATCCGTATATTAACGACGGGGCTTACGATGTAGAATATCTCGATAGCTTGGTAGCAATTTACGAAGATGCCTTTGTTCGGCACATTCGTTTTGCTACTCCTTTGGTGATAAAAATTGATGGAAAACGCAACGAGGGGGTGGTATGCAAACCTCACATTGATTTTAATGGAACGGACAGAAATATTATAAATTCGTAGAAATGAGACAAATGAAAGCAATAGCATTTATTTTTTTGATGGTACTTTGTATGGCTTCAATGGCGCAACAAAAAAAATCGAAAAACGTAGAATCAGAATTTATGCAGATTGACGGGATAAATGTGCCAATAGATTCGCATTCAAAATACATTACGAAGTCAATGCCCGATTCTACCGTAATGAACATTGACACAACACGATACGAACGGGATTTTATTTTATTTCCCAACGCCTTTCGTCCCGACAAATCGGGGCAAATTGGCGGTCAATATCTTTTGGGAACGTACAACAACAATGTTTTTCACCCAACTACCGACCAAGATATTGATGAATATCAGCTACTTATCTACAATCGGTATGGATATCTTGTATTTGAGAGCACGGATATAAACATAGGTTGGGACGGCTATTTCGAAAACCGTTTGATGCCGCAAGACGGTTATTTCTACGTGGCAACCGGCAGATTTGTTACTACGGGTGCAAAATTCAGCAAATGGGGTCAATTCATTATTTTACTATAATGGATTGCTTCTGTTTTACTTACATTAACAAAAATTGTTTCACTCGTTTGATAAATTCCTCCGGCTGCTCGGCATGAAGCCAATGTCCGGCATTGGCAATGGTTTCTACCTCGGCGGCGGCAAAATACTGATGAATCATCTGAATATCAATATCTTTTATGTAATCGGAATTTGCTCCTCTCAGAAATAACGCTCTGAAACTGCTGATGGGTTTCGGAAAATCAATTTTATCAATTCCTTCCAAAATTTTTGTCAGATTGTTGCTTATTGCCCATACATTGATGCGCCACTTAAAACCGTTTGGGGTGCGGTCTAAATTTTTCAACAAAAACTGACGGAGTCGAGGTTCTTTTATCTCCTCAGCCAATTGATTATCAACATCTTCACGGCTTTCGACCATACGAAAATCTACACTCAACATTGAGCGAATGAGGTCTAAATGCTTGCCCATTTGGGGGGTAAACTGCCCCTCAGTATATGAACGGGGCGAAATGTCGGCAATGATTAAACTACTCACTTTGAATGGATTGCGAACGGCATAGTGCATAGCAGTTTTACCTCCCATCGAATGCCCCAACAACACTGGGCGTTCAATGCCGTGTTCGGCTATAAACTCTGCAAGGTCGTGCTGCAAAACATCGTAGTTTAACTGCTGATGGTGGGGCGACCTGCCATGATTTCGCTGGTCAATCATATACACCTCAAACGCTTGGGCAAGCTCTCTGCCTACGGTTACCCAATTGTCGGAAGCACCGTACAAACCATGAATGATTATCAACGGTGCTCCCATTCCCATTTTTTTGTATGCTAATTTCATTCTATTTTGCAAACTTGTCGAACTTTTCCCACAATTGGTTTTTATATTCTTTTCGGTTGGGTGGTGTGCATTCATCAACAGAATCAACAACTTGGGTGGTGTATATCATCTCTTCCATAAAACGAATGGCGCGGCGCACTCCCTCACCTATGTTGAGCAATACAGAGTCGCCCTCTTTCAACAAATTCTGACGCAATGCTTCAAAAAAACCACCCACCGCAATGGTGGAGGCAGGACCTATGCGCACTCCGGTTTCGTAGGCAATCAGTCGGGCAACATTGAGCATATCTGCCTCCGCAAATTCAATAATGTCGCCTTTGCTGCGATGTACTAAGTTGCTCATTAGAGGGTAAGTAGCCGGATTGCCGGTTGCCAAAATGGGTACTTTAGTTACAGGATTTTCGTAAATTGGATATTGGTTTTCAAAGCCTTCGGGAAAATTGTTTTGCTTTGCTTTTTGATACGCGTGCGCCATAGGTGCGCAGCCATCTGCCTGCACCAACACAAAGCGCGGCATTTGCAATCCCAATTGCAAGGGCGCAAGGTCGTTCAGTGCTTTTTCGATGGCGAAAGGTCCCGTACCTCCGCTAAGTGCCTGAATATAAACCGATGGCAGTTTACCCATCTGGCGCAACCATTCAAAAACCATCGTGCGTTTCGATTCTATGCGCGCAGGGTCGAGGTTGCCACCCGACATAAGAATATCGAATTTTTTGGAATATTCAGCAGCCACCTGCTTCGCCTTGGCATAGTCGCCTTCCACACGGAAAACGCGCTGTGCATAACTGCCCATCTCTGCCTCCATTTCGGTGAGGGCTTCGCGCGGAATGAAAGCAGCAAGATTGACTCCCGCCATAGCCAGATAATGCGAAAATGCACTGCCAATGTTGCCCGTGCTTGCCACACAATACTGCTCAATGTGGTGTTCGTTAAG
>JFJP01039421.1_pt1 | contig 14534 bp, 13 predicted proteins | sample 431651 | NCBI WGS metagenome assembly JFJP01 (sample SAMN02602958, study PRJNA72255) | Microbial mat metagenome, whole genome shotgun sequencing project. | biome: fresh water; feature: sink hole; material: water; isolation source: purple microbial (photo- and chemosynthetic) mats found in...
ATCTATCTATCAGATTATTAGCGTTTTAAAATGTGGTACCACCAGGAATCGAACCGGGGACACAAGGATTTTCAGTCCTTTGCTCTACCAACTGAGCTATGGTACCATTTTGCCTAAGCGGGTGCAAATATACGGACATTTTTTTAATCCACAAAATGCAATTTTATTTTTTTCAAAAAAAACGACTTCACTAGTACTATCTAAATGATTTCACTAGCGCTATCTATTTGAATTAGTGAAACTTACAAGTAACAAGAATGCTACTTTTTAACTTTTTACTCTACACATTAAAGCGGAAGTGCATAATATCACCATCGGCCACAACATATTCTTTTCCTTCCACGCTCATTTTACCGGCTTCCTTACAAGCAGCTTCGGATCCTAAGGCAATAAAATTTTCATATTTAATTACTTCGGCACGAATAAATCCCTTCTCGAAATCGGTATGTATAACGCCAGCACATTGAGGTGCTTTCCATCCTTTTTCGAAGGTCCATGCACGCACCTCTTGTACTCCAGCCGTGAAATATGTTTGTAGAGCTAATAAATGATAAGCGGCACGAATTAACCGCGCAACGCCCGACTCCTCAAGTCCCACCTCTTCGAGAAACATCTGGCGCTCTTCGTAGGTTTCTAACTCGGCAATATCGGCTTCGGTAGCTGCTGCCACAATTAAAATTTCGGCATTTTCGTCCTTTACCGATTCCCTGACAGCATCAACAAAAGCATTTCCATTTACGGCCGAGGCTTCGTCGACATTACAAACATACATAACAGGCTTGCTGGTGAGGAGGTAAAGATCCTTCACCAATTTCTTGTCCAACTCGTTCAATACAACCGTACGAGCCGATTTACCTTGCAAAAGTGCTTCGCGGTATTGCGTATAAATTTCAAACTGCGCTTTGGCTATCTTATCTCCGGCCGCAGCTTGTTTTTGAACTTTCGAAATGCGACTTTCTACTGTTTCTAAATCTTTCAACTGCAATTCGATATCAATAATCTCTTTGTCGCGCACGGGGTTTATACTTCCGTCGACATGCGTTATATTTTCGTTTTCGAAACAACGAAGCACGTGTAAAATAGCATCTGTTTCACGTATGTTAGCCAAAAACTTATTACCCAGTCCTTCGCCCTTACTCGCACCTTTTACAAGTCCGGCAATATCAACAATTTCGACCGTTGTAGGCAAAATACGTTGAGGATGAACAAGTTCAGCCAATTTGTTTAATCGTTCGTCGGGAACGGTAATTACGCCCACATTGGGTTCGATGGTACAAAAAGGAAAGTTAGCAGCTTGCGCCTTTGCGTTCGATAAGCAGTTGAAAAGAGTAGATTTACCTACATTGGGCAAACCCACGATTCCACATTGAAGAGCCATTATTTATTTAGTTTACAGTTTTTAGTCCCGTTGCACGGGATGTCGAAAATACTCCATTTACAGTTTATAGTACCAACATATTGAAATACAATAACTTTTAAACCAACTCACGTTATTTTTTTCGAAGTGCAAAGATAGTTATTTTTGATGAGATATTTTATAAATCAGTAGAGCCGAATTTCAAATTTTGAAATTCGGCTCTAATCAATTAACTATCAAGTACAAATTTATTCTTTATCTAAATCCACACATGCTTTATAAATGTTTTCGACCAACTGTGGCAACACTGCTTTGGGTACTGCCGAAAATGCCAAACGCAATACGCTTCCCAGCGCTATAACGCCAGTACTGTATTTTTCCAACAAATGTTTACGAATTTCTTCGGCCTCTAAACCCTTTTTGGGTTGAACACACATAAAATAGCCCGAATTAAACGGAAGTGGTTCAAAATAAGCCGCATACTCAGGTTTTGCAAGCTCAATTTTTAACACATCATAGCGACCTTTCAAAATGTCGTATTTTGCTTTCTTGGAAGCTTCGTACGTATCTGCTGAATACACATTGAGCAGCATCGATTGCGACAACTGACTGATATTCGAAATGTTGCCACGTATTGCACCTCCCGTTTTATTCTCCAAAGCTTCGTAAAGCGCTGGAGTTCCACCTTTCACAGCATAAGTCATAAATCCAACACGAAAGCCCCATACGTAATCTTCTTTGGTAGCACCATCGAGCTTTATTGCTAAAAGGTTTTCAGAAAGATTTGCCAATTTTGTAAAAATTGATTCCATAAATACACCCTCCTCGTAAACCAAACCAAAATAGGCATCGTCGATAATCACAACCACTTTTTTACCTTTATCGGCAACTGTTTTGAGGGCAGTCACGATAGCATCAATTTCGCCTACTAAGGGTGTGTAACCCGCAGGATTGTTAGGAAAATTAAGCAAGGTAATGATTTTATCACCCTGAACTTCATTCAGTTTTTTCGAAAAATCTGCCACATTAAATCCACCGTATGCAAAAAGCTCAAAGGTATCCACTTTTGCACCGTAATTATTATCGAAAATAAGGTTGTAATTTTCCCAATAATGATTCGAAAGTAATACGCTATCGCCCTCATCGGCAAACAAATAGCCCGCCATGCTTATGCCATGTGTTAAACCATTGGTAGCAACAGGATTACTAATTACAGTATCGCCCAAAGATGGGTTTTTACGATAAATAGAAGATTTCCAATAAGTTCGAAATTCGGGTTTGCCAAAACTTGGTGCATAAGGAAAAATATTATTCGTAGGCATATTCACCAAGGCATCAAATTCAGGCAAGTGCATCGAACTACCATCATCTTCTACGGCTTCGCCAATGGTAGCGTTTATTTCTTTTCCTTTAGCCTGAGCCGATTGTGCTAAAATACCAAGCTTTGGAAAGAAAATATTTTTTCCACGTTCCGAAAGCATTTCAAAAACATTCGCATTTACCTGCTGAATGGTGTTGTTGAGGGCTACTGCCTGTGCATCCATAATCTGTATGTGTTTTTTATTTATTACAAGACGAATATAACTAACTGAAATACAACAATATTTATTTTTGGGGCAAAATTACTAATTAATTTATTAAGTTGTACTTAATTTGATATATTTTTTTTTCAGGTATGACGCGTAGCGGCTTTCATGAAAAAAATATGAAGGCCGCTACGCGTCATACCTGTTTTTTAGCCCCAAATTAATTCTACCGCTTTGGGAAAATGCTCATATTCGAGCGCATGCACTTTTTGTGCAATTGTTTCAGGCGTATCAAGTTTTGTCAGTAAGCATTTTACTTGTAAAATAATACTTCCTTCGTCGTAATTTTCATTTACATAATGGATAGTAATACCCGACTCCTTTTCGTCGGCATCTTTTACTGCACGGTGCACTTTGTCGCCATACATACCTTTTCCTCCATACTTTGGCAACAATGCAGGATGAATATTAATTATTTTATCAGGAAAGGCTTTGATTAGCACCTCGGGCACTTTTAATAAGAAACCAGCCAAAATGATAACATCAATTTTATATGAATTTAAAAAAACAAGCACCTCATTTCCATCTAAAAACTGCTCTTTAGTAAAATTAAATGAAGGAATACCAAGCGTTTTTGCTCGCTCGAGAACAAAAGCATCCGACTTATTCGATAAAATGAGAGGAAATTCGAATTTATCACTTTTCGAAAAGTAATGTACTAAGTTCTCGGCATTTGACCCAGACCCAGAAGCAAAAAGAGCTATTTTTATTGGCATTTAAAGATGAATTTATTGCTCATTTGCATTATATTTGTGCAAAAAAGTGTATTTTTTTAAAAGTTAGTGAGGATATTTGAAGAATTTTTTGTTACTTTGCACCGCAAAATTAAAAAAACATTTTCTAATTACAAACTAAAAAAAAAAAATTATGTCAGAAGTTGCAGCTAAAGTAAAAGCTATTATCGTAGACAAATTAGGCGTAGAAGAAGCAGATGTTGTAGAAACAGCAAGCTTTACAAACGATCTTGGTGCTGATTCACTGGATACTGTAGAATTGATTATGGAATTCGAAAAAGAATTTGGCATCTCTATCCCAGACGAACAAGCAGAAAAAATTGCTACCGTTGGCGACGCTATCGCTCACATCGAAGCTATTCAAAAATAATTTTTTTCCACAATAAGTATTTATTATGGAGTTAAAAAGAGTTGTGGTAACTGGCATTGGCGCAGTTACTCCTTTAGGTAACAGTGTTCCTGAATATTGGGACAATTTACTTAAAGGAGTAAGTGGCGCAGCGCCAATTACTTATTTTGATGCCACCCTATTTAAAACTAAATTTGCCTGCGAAGTGAAAAACTTCGATGCTATGAAGTATTTTGATCGTAAAGAGGTACGAAAGTTAGACCTTTACGCCCAATATGCTATTGCAGCGGCAAAAGAAGCAATAGATACGAGTGGTGTCGATTTGGATGCTATTGATAAAGACGAGGTAGGTGTTATTTTTGCCGCTGGAATTGGTGGCATTGGTACTTTCGAACAAGAAATTGGCTACTATTACCAACATCTTGAAAATGGCCCGAAGTTTAATCCGTTTTTCATTCCAAAAATGATTTCGGATATTGCTGCTGGTCAAATATCAATTATGTATGGATTTCGTGGGCCTAATTATTCAACTTCGTCTGCTTGTGCTTCGTCTACAAATGCATTGATAGATGCATTTAATTACATTCGTCTCGGAAAAGCAAACATCATATTGGCGGGTGGTGCCGAAGCGGCAATTACGCCTGGTGGTGTTGGTGGGTTTAATGCGTTAACTGCATTATCGACCCGCAATGATAGTCCCGAAACGGCTTCGAGACCTTTCAGCAAAAGCCGCGATGGTTTTGTTATGGCTGAAGGTGCTGGTTGTTTGATGCTCGAAGAGCTTGACCACGCATTGGCACGTGGTGCAAATATTATTTGCGAAATAGCTGGCGGAGGCATGTCGGCAGATGCATATCACCTTACCGCAACCCATCCTGATGGATTAGGTGCTAAATTGGTAATGGCTCGTGCTCTTAAAGATGCTGGTATGAAACCCGAAGATATTGATTATATCAATGTTCATGGAACAGCGACGCCTGTAGGCGATATTTCGGAACCAAAAGCAATAATTGATGTTTTTGGTGAATCGGCTTTCAAACTCAATATTAGCTCTACTAAATCCATGACAGGACACCTTCTTGGTGCTGCTGGTGCAGTGGAGGCTATTGCTACTGTGTTAGCACTTGTAAATGATATTGTACCACCAACTATCAACTTTACAGAGGGTGACGAAGACGAAAACATTGATTATAATCTGAATTTCACATTTAACAAAGCACAAAAACGCGTCATTAATGCCGCTTTGTCGAACACATTTGGCTTCGGCGGACACAATGCAAGCATTATTGTGAAGAAATATGTTCGTTAAGCTGTGATTAAAACAGTCATACTAAAATTTAGGCTCTTTCCGAAATCTCGGAGAGAGCCTTATTTATTGTTTCAAAAGCTATTGGGATTTTATCCCTATCGAATAGAGTATTATCAATTGGCTATGTTGCACCGCTCTGCATCGGTACCTACCGACGATGGAATAATGCTTAGCAACGAACGGTTGGAATTTTTGGGCGATGCTGTACTAAATTCAGTTGTTACCGACATATTGTACCGGCGCTTCGAAAATCAACGAGAAGGCTTTTTGACTAACACACGTTCAAAAATTGTAAAACGCGAATCGCTCAACCGCTTGGCTCTCGAAATTGGACTCGACAAACTCATGTTGGCGGGCAAGAACGTAAAAACAACTGGCAATACAAACATGCTTGGTAATGCTTTAGAAGCATTACTGGGAGCTATCTATTTGGATTATGGCTACAAAAAATGCAAATACTTTGTGGAGAATCGCCTGCTCAAAAACTTTATCGACATAGATCAAGTAGCTTTAAATGAAGTAAACTTTAAATCGAAACTTATCGAATGGTGTCAAAAGTATCACTATACAATTGAATTTGAACTTTTAGGCGAAGAACTAAGTTCTGCTAACAACCATCTATTTCATACCCAAATTACTATTAATAGTCAGATTGTATGTAACGCTAAAGGGCGCAGCAAAAAGGAATCGCATCAACATGCTGCACTAAAAGCATTAGAAATTATTGAAAAAAATCCTCAACTTACCTTCTGACCTTAATTGCATTTTAAATAAAAAAACCACAGCTTTTGCAATGTTCTTCCGTTATCGTGTGATTCATAAATCCAATTCTGATTTTTTGCGCTCTTTCACCGTTTAAAACATTGCCAATATTATCCGTAAAAACATTTCCTAAATTCATAGCTCCATCTGCATCTAAGCAGCACGGAACAATTGTTCCATCTACCAAAATTGCTATTTGGTCGCGCAAAGCATAACAGGCTTTTTTGTGGTCGTTGCGAACCGTTTCGCCATCAGGCCAGTCGAAGCGGGGAGCTTTTTGTAGAAAAATGTGGTCGGCTAATTTCAAGCCAGTATCTTTTTCGTTTTTACTAAAATCTTCGGGCTGTTTGTCGAAATACTCACCAATTTTACGGAGGCAAAACTTGCTAAAATTCTTACTTGATGCTACTCCGCCATTCCATAAACGCAGATTTATGTAGGTAGTTGCAGCTACTTTTGTAGCAAAATTCAGCACATTGTCTAAATAGGTATCCCATTCACTTTCAGCAATATTTTCCTCGGCATCGTGGAGTGAAATATTAATTTGGCGCACCGGATAGTTGAGCAAAGCGGATTCTTTTCGTTTTAAAAGTCCGCCATTGGTCGTTATATTCACCTGCATATCAGCTTTTAGAGCCAAAGCGAGCATTTCTTCAAAGTGTGGATGTAATAAAGGTTCGCCAAGTACATGCAAATAAATGTAGTTGGTGTACGGACGAATAGCATCAAGCACCAACGCAAACTCGTCGGGCGACATAAACCGTGTTGGGCGCTCTGTTTTAAAACAAAAGCTGCAAGCAAAGTTGCAGCTATTTGTTATTTCGATATAGATTTTTTTAAATTTCAAAAGAATTTAATGGATTAGATGCGAATTTGAATGGAAACTGCTTTCTATTAAAAATTAAAATATTTGAACTCATTTTATTTCATCTGCTCAGTATATGCTTTTACTTTTTCTACAAAATCAAGTTTAATAACTTCCCAATACTTTCCTCTTAGGCAATTAGGATTGTTTTCGGTATCTGCTTTCGAAAAATCTATAAAATTAGCTATAATTCCCTCTTTATCATGTGAATATGGATAACGCTGGAAATGTAAATCTAACATTTTTTGAATTGGTATTTCATCTATTAATTCGTGAATATCCCAAAAATCTTTTTTTCGACCTTTTCTTGCAACAACTTCAATTTTCATTGCAACTATCTCTTCGATACTGGCTAATCTCAAACCATCGATTACTTTTAACGGTTGAATAAAAGCATCTGTGTAATATAAATCAAGTTTTATACATTCATTTGCTGCATCGCCAACATAATAAGTTTTCCCCATTCCAATAAGATCTGTACTGAATGAATCTACGTACTTAAAGTTTTGTTTGAGAAATTTGTCTAATACCTTAAAATCAACAGTATCGTACATAGCATCTGTAAATAAATCAATGTCAACCGATTCGCGATGTCCCAATTGTAAACTCAACGAAGTGCCACCAACTAAACGAAACATACTAAATTCGTCGGACTTCATTAGAAATTGTAATGTAGATAAAAGACGAGTGCCTACTGTATTGTAAAACAGCTTATTGGTCATAAAATTACAGGTATTTATTTACATTGATTTTGGCAATTGGATGTAAATCATTTGCTTGGTTTAATAGGTCCCGAACTGTATCTTTTCCATAAAACCGAATTATCTCAGTTATTTCTTGATCATTACCCTTTTCGAAAATACGATTTATAACTGATTGTTTGTGTTTCTCCCAATCGATTGTGTTCATATTTGTATCCCAAAATACAACAGGACGAATAAGCGTCAAATCGGGGTGATAATTGATATTATTTTTCTTTTTTTGTTGTTCAATATCAAAATAGGTTTGTAAAATAGCAAAATAACCCTCTTCTATGTTTAATTCGCGTTCAATTTTTAACGAAAGAGCGGTGTTTATTCGGCGCTTTCCCTTCGTGATACTTGTAATGCTTTGTGGAAACTCATTGATTTTCAGTGCAAATTGTCCTTTTCCAAGATTCCTCTTCCGAAGTTCTCTTTCTAATATAATACCTGGATGAATTCCTTTAATGAGTGAAATTGTAGCGTCCATAGATTTATTTTTTTTACAAAGATACTAATAGTAAACAAATTTGTTTACACAAAAATGATTTTTATTTCACAAACACTAAAATACTTGTTTAATTTGCTTCGGAAATTGAGCTGACGTTTCTACGTTGCAGTGAGCGTGAGGGATTGAAGTGGCGTGCCGCCGTATTTCGGCGGTACAAGAACGGAAAGCCCGACCCGTAGGGGCACGCCCCAAAAATCTTTATTTAAACCCAATTTTCAAAAAATTATTTTCTGTATAAAAATCGCATTTTTAGATTGAATACGAACGATATAAATTCCTTTTTTACCGAACGAAATGCTTGCTTCGTGTTGATTTTCGAGATGTTTATTGATTAAGCATTTGCCCGTAATATCGAAAATACTGATAACTGAAGCGCTTTTTAAGTTGCTTAAAATTAAAGAATTATTAGATTTTGAAATGATTGGTGCACTGTCTGTTGTGAGATTTAGCTGTGTCGAAACCAAGGTTTTTGTTGCCATAACTTCAGAAAAGTCTGAAGTGGAAGTAGCAAGTTTCGATTTTACCCGATACTGATAATTGGTGTTGGGTTGCAAATTACCAATTGTATATTCTGTTCCAATAATTTCTTTATTTCGTTCAACGAAAACTGTATCTAACTTACCATAAGTAGCTTGAACATCGTCGATGGCCAGATTGCCAGATGTTTTATTGTAAGTAAAACGGAATTGACGATAGTTTTGTGCCGTTGAGAAATCGAAAATAGGATAGGCTTTCGTAGTATTTACATAAGGATAATTTGCAATTTGCTGCCATTGTGAATTTTGTGAAGCTTCGAGTTTAAGCGATGAGCCTGTCCCTGCCGATGCAAAACGATACATAAAAGTGAGTTTTGTAACCGGAGCATCGAATGCTTTTGTAATTAGCGTTTCTCCATTGTTTTTTAGCCCCACAGAAGGAATTGCTGAGCCAGAACTTGTGGCAGTTGTATAGTTGCCCGAAGCTGTACCCAACCAACCCGCAGGCAGTGGCGTACCACTAGCACCAACATTGTCAAAACCTTCCGTTTCGGTTTTATTTGCTGTACCCGAAGTTGTAAAAACATCAAGCAGATAGCTTGTAGCGTACAAATTTTCTTCCCAATTGGCAGTAAAACTATCTGAATTTACATTATCAGCCGATAAAATTTCCGGAGCTGTTAAGGTCGAAGTGTGCAGCTGCATAGTATTTATCGCTTCAGCGTTTCCGATTTGCTTAACGGCTTCAACCGAATAGGTATATTTGCTGTTTGGCAGCAAGTTAGTTAGTTCATAATTAGTAGTTTTCCCTACCAATTCATTTTTCAAATAAACAGGCTCAGACAAAACAAAAGCCATTGTATGTGTGCCAATAAACGCTACGGAATCAACTGGAAGGACGTTCCATTCGCTTCGTTCGAAAACCGATTGCGGATGTGTAATCGTATTTTTGCGTTGCAATGTTAAGTCTAAGCCCCAGATTACATCGGCTCCGGCGTATGCTTCGCCCACCATGTCGATAACCATACCACTGCGGGTGAGGCAGATAGCATCATTTCCGTTGACCTGTATAATTGAGTCAGTTAGCAGGTTTGCTTTTTGTAGCAAAGTGCTATTTGTAGCAGTACGATTAACAATAGTATAAGTTTTGTTATTTTGCAATTGTCCGCTTAGCGGTAAAACCACACCAAAAGCACCATCGCCATTGGATTGTTTTCGGAGAGCATATTTCGACAAATCAACCGTTTTCCCTGTGCCGTTATAAATCTCAATAGCTTTGTTGTAACTCGAACCTTCTACGTAAGTCGAAATTAGTAAGTCGCCGGCTTTTTGTTCGGGCTGAAAAACTTTAAGTAAATAATCTGTTGCTGCTGGATCCGAAATCCATTGCAGTGTTCCACCTTGTGGATTTACGTGGGTCGGTTCGAGCAGCACAAAATCGGGCGACACATTGGCGCTTATCGGAATGAGTCTGTTTTCGGTCAAGCCGCCACCCGAAATAATCAGCGTATCGCGAATAGAACCTCCGCTCGTAGGTGTAAAAGTGAGGTTTATATATATTCCATTCAATACGTTTTGGGACGATAACTCATTGGCTGACAGTTGCAACGAAGGTGTTGCATTCTTTATTACGAATGTCACATTACCCGAAATATTTGCACCTTCAATATGTAAGTTTTCTGTGCGCGAATCGTTCGTCATTATAGTTCCAAAATCAATATTCATTCCTCGTCGCGGGCTGGTAAGATACCCTTGCGTTTCGGTGGGGAAAGGAAAAACCAAAGTGGTATCGGCTCCCCAAATATATTCGGCAAGCGTAGGAAAATCGATAAACGGATTTCGATTTCCCTGAATTTGATAAATTGCTTCGTTACGAGTTAATTCTTTGGTGCTCACTGGGTCTTGTCGATGCCATTTCAGCAACAAATCAATTGCCCAAGGTTTCCAAACCGGATAGAAATTGTTGTTCAGCATGGGCGATTGCCATAGCTGCGAAAAATCCTCGTAAATGCTCGAAATATACAAGTACGAACGCGCAAAATCGCCTTTGTAAGCATCAGCAGGCTCAAAACAATTGTCGGTGTACGAAGTTCCAAACCCATTTTTACCCACTTTCGAAACGCCATTGTTGAGCGTTGGTGTACCTGTAACCTCACCAAGCGGCAAGTTGCTTTTTGTCATATTGGTAACCGCATCGGCCGGATACAAATGGAACAAATCTTTGTAAGCCATGTTCTCGTGTGCGCCCCACCAGCTTTTTGGGAAAGAGTGCTCTATATGCATTTCGTTTACAGCTGAATAACTTGTTTGTTTTCGCACCACATTCGAATACATATCCAGCACATTCGAATCACTTTGGCGGTCGGTGTAGTAAAAACCTTGCCACGTAAAGCCCGGCCCACTTCCGTATTCGAGTACTCGCAGCGGTGTCGACACATTTTTCAGAGCCATTTTTAGTTCGTTTTTTTGTTTGTTTTTTGCAAAATGGTAATAGCCAGCAGGTACTGTTGCAATTAGGTTAAAAGTTGCTAGGAGCAGCATTATAACCGCGAATACATATCTAATATTTATTTTGACTCTCATTTTTTATCCTTTATTTTTGCAACAAATATACTACAATTAACGCTATAAATAATTTAATTGGCTCATGATTACGGCACGAGCTCGAAAAATACTTTTCTTTTTATTTTGTTATTTCAAAAAAATGTCATTCCTTTCCAAATAATGATAATAAGTAACTGAATATAATAAATTCTTAAACGAAATAAAACTATATTAAACGAACTTGCCGAACATATTGAGGTAAGAATTGATGACAAAACAGTTTGGCTGACACAACAGCAAATGTCGACCCTTTTTATGCAAACAAAGCAAAATATCAGTTTGCATATCAATAATTGCTTCAAAGAGAATGAGTTGCAGTAAATTTCAATTGTCAAGGGATCCTTGACAACTGCCAGTGATGGTAAAAAATACAAAACAAAATACTACAATTTGGTTCGATTAAAATAATTGACCACTCCTACCCTGCTGACCTTTAGCACAGCTCTTTCTTATCTTTGCAGCAAAAATTACCACTAAAAGGATGCAAGATATAACTGAGAAACAATTCAATTCTTTCCTTACAAATATTGAACAACTCCCAATTCCGAGATTGGAAAAAGAAACAATACGGTTGTATCAATTGTATATGAAACCATGAGCAAGTGGAACGACATAAAGTAAAATTTGAAGAAAATCGCTTAGAAAATTTTTAATTGTTTTGTAAATGAAAATGTGTATTTTTGCATTATTATCACTTATTTGTAAGAATGACCAAAGAGACAATTGAAGTGATTCAAAATTTCTTAGCACAAATTTCGACATGAAAAAAGACAAAATCGTTTTACCGTTTATAAACCAAGCGGAGTATAATGAAATACTGCTACAGGCTGTGGCAGAAATACGTACCGCTCGCACTTCTATTGCCAAACAAGTGAATAGCGCTACAAATTCTGTTTATTGGAATTTGGGTAAATTGCTAACCGAAAAGCAATTAGAGGAAGGGTATGGTAGTGGTGTTGTGAAACAATTATCGGTTGACTTAAAAGCAGAATTTCCCGATATGGGCGTTTCACCACGTAATTTGTGGGACATGAAGCGCTTTTATGAGCGATATTTCAAATCATCGGCAAAACTGCGACGCAGCGTCGCAGTTTTGCCTTGGCGACATAATCTACTATTAATCAGCAGAGTAAAAGAGGATAATGAAGTTGAGTTTTATGCCAACGAATCCATAACTAAAGGTTGGTCAAGAGACTTGTTGCTCAATGCACTGAAAATGGATACGTACAGCCAAGTTCAGCGACAAATAAAATCGAATAACTTTAATCTTACACTGCCCGAAGTGCACGCCGAATATGCGAATGAGGTATTTCGAAGTACCTACAATCTAGGATTTTTAGGTATTACCGAACCTGTTCGTGAGTTGGAATTGGAAAAGCGATTAGTAGATAAAATAAGGTCGTTTATTTTAGAATTAGGCAAAGGATTTAGTTTTATTGGCAACCAACATAGGTTAGAATATAATGGCAAAGAATATGCTGTCGATATGCTTTTCTTTCATCGGGGCTTGCAGTCATTAGTAGCAATAGAGCTAAAAATTGGAAGTTTCAAAGCCGAATTTGTTGGTAAAATGAATCTGTACCTATCTTTACTCGACCGATTTGAAAAAGGAGAAAACGAGAATCAATCTATTGGCATAATTCTATGCGCCGACAAAGACCATTTAGATGTAGAAATAGCACTGCAAGATGTGAACAAACCTATCGGTGTGGCTGAGTATCAATTATTACTGCCGAAAGAAGAATTGCAAGCACTACTACTCTCCGAAATGAAAGCAATAGAACAAGAAAATACGAACGAAGAGTGAAAATAAAAAATAATATTATTCTTAAATTCCAAACGCACCACTGCCGCACTTTGGCATACATCTTTTCTTATCTTTGCAGCCTGAAACATTAATAAAAGGCTGAATATGAATGAAAAACAATTTGTTGGCTTTGTTACAAACAAATTGTTTTCAGAACGAGCGATAAATCATTCAAACCTCATCTTCGGCAACCCATTCACTATTTCCACCGTTTCTACACTGACCCTGATAATACTCAGCAATAAATCCAATATATAATGTGGTTTTTGTTGTTCTTCCGCCCAATGGTTAGGGTCGTTTTTTATGCCACTATCTTTGTTTACTGTTACTTGGTAGCGTTCCATAATCCATTCGATGGCACTTTTGCCGTTTACCACATAGTTGTATGCTTCCAGCGGAATGTTTTCAATCAATATTTGCTCGTTGTATTTGATAACATTTTTTCTACCCGATAATTTACCGCTATGCCGGGTGCAATATTCACTATTACGCCCGAAGCTGCAGCCACATTTTCATAATTGAGATGCAGTGCAGCCAAGGCACGACCGGCTTTGCTGAATGCCCAAAAATCGCGTGCATCATCTACCAATGGCAACCGAGGCAGCATTTTCTTTAAATCACTGGCAAAACGCTCCCGATATTCTGCACTGTGCAGCACTCCATACACATAATAGAAAATATCTTCTTTCACCACCCTGTCGCCATAAGCTTTCCTACAACGACCTAATATAAAATCACTTACTGCATCGCGGCGGATAAACTCCTTTTTGTCTATCGCACTATCAAACAATGTGGCGTGCTGCTTTTCTTGCTCTTCGTAATAGTAGAGGGGGAAACATTGATTGGCAAAAATTAATTGATACTCTGAAATACAATCTGAAATTACAGTTGAAAACTCTTTGCTAGAACCAACATTCATACAGCAAATGACTAAGTTTTTATGTTCTGGCGTAGGGAAAATTTGTGACCATAATCCAGGACTCTCTATAAAGTTTTTATCATAATATATCCATTCTTTAGTAAATGGACGATACATACATTTTATTAAGCCATTATTTTTAAATGAATGAAGAGTATTACGACTTACATCTTTTCTAAGTGCCCTTGTCCAACTAATTTTTTCTGGATTTGTATCAATAAAATCTTCGATATTCAATGCTGGATTTATTAATTTCCCATCTGCATACAATTTACTTTGATTGTTGTAAAATTCAATCATTAACTGCAAATTGTTTGCAAGGCATTGTTTAGAAAAATTCAAAACCCAAGCATCTCTACCTGTTGCTACTCCAACAATATTGGCTAAAAATATAGCATTCGTTTTCAAATCAAATTTCTTCTCCGGCGCAATAGGAATAAAGGTTTCAAAAATATCGTCCCGTTGGTTTAGCCAATCGCCATGTTCGTTGGGTGTGAGAATTTCCCATTTCATTT
>JFJP01019011.1_pt1 | contig 14532 bp, 14 predicted proteins | sample 431651 | NCBI WGS metagenome assembly JFJP01 (sample SAMN02602958, study PRJNA72255) | Microbial mat metagenome, whole genome shotgun sequencing project. | biome: fresh water; feature: sink hole; material: water; isolation source: purple microbial (photo- and chemosynthetic) mats found in...
GTGTTGTCGGATGCCGGCCGTGGCATGGCGACTTTCGAGGCAAAGTCTATCTGGTTGCCGTCGAAATTGTTGTTGCAGTAAATCAGGATCGTGGTCTCGAATGATGGTATGACCTTCTGCAGGGCGTCCTGCGTGAAGTCGGTGAAGGCCAGATGCCGTGCGCCGCTGATGTGGATGCGATCAAAACGGAAGGCCGAACGGGAATCCAGAATGATGACTCCCGGCTCCTTGCTCATCTTGAGGAACGTGTTGAGGTCAATCAGGCGACTCGCCCGGTGCGTCTCTACCTCCGCCACCAGCCCCTTGAAGTCATCGAAGCTGACTTTGGCCTTCGGGTAGGCCTTGACCTGCGCAAACCCGGCGCTGGCGGCCAACAGCATGACGGATAACGTAAGCATGATCGTCTTCATTCTCATCCTTTCCTGATTTTGTTGATCGGCGTCTCTACCATAGCGTCATATACGCTCAAATTTAGCAAATTCCAATCATATCGATGGGTCGCCTTAAGCCGCCGATAGATTAGTACTGATTTATCGAGGGTGCAAGACGGTAATTGCGGGCTAAACTCGGCGCTGATCGAAGCTATTTTGTCATTGTGAACATCGGCGAAATATGGACAATAGCCGCTTGGTGAAAGGCGCATACGTCGCGACCATCGCGGCGAAGATGAGGTTCTGAGCGGCTGCGCCGGACGTTTGTCGGCGCGGGCTTACAGTCATGGAAGGAGAGTGAACATGGGCAAGATGCGGAACATCCGCCGGATCGTTACCGGTTCCAATCAGGTGGACGGCGCGGGCGTCAAGCTGGTGCGCGTGCTGGGGCCTGGTACCACACAGGAATTTGACCCGTTCCTGATGCTGGACGCGTTCGATTCGCGCAACCCCGCCGACTATACCAAGGGCTTTCCCTGGCATCCGCATCGGGGCATCGAGACCGTGACCTATCTGATCGAGGGCGACATCGAGCACGGCGACAGCCTCGGCAACAAGGGACATATCCTGGACGGCGGCTGCCAATGGATGACGGCAGGCAGCGGAATCATCCACCAGGAGATGCCACAGGCCTGTCCGCGAATGCTGGGTCTTCAGCTCTGGGTCAATCTGCCGCGCAAGGACAAGTGGGTGCGGCCGCAATACCGGGACATCAAAGCGGCGATGATACCCAGGGTGGATGAAGCGTCCGGCACCGTGGGTGTGATATCCGGCGTCTATGGGCAAGCGCAGGGCGTGACCGAGGGGGATTACGTCAAAGTCCTGCTGCTGGATGTCGCCCTGAAGGCGGATGCCGCATGGGCACTGCCAACCGACCCTCAGGCCACCCTCTTCATCTACATCCTGGACGGCGAGGGTTCATTTGGCGACGCGAAGACAAGCGTAGAGAGCCGCCGGGCCATCCTTTTTCATGAGGGTGATGAGTTTGCCGTTCAGGCGGGACCGGCCGGCATGCGATTCGTGTTGGCTGCCGGACGGCCTTTGCGGGAACCCATTGCCTGGACGGCCTTTGCGGGAACCCATTGCCTGGGGCGGGCCCATTGTGATGAATACACAGGAAGAACTGGATCAGGCGTTCGCCGAGATCAGCAACCGCACCTTCATCCGCTCATCCGGCACCAGCCGGAACGAATGACATCTCAATTAGGGAAATTGACGACATTTGATACGGGATGCCACACCATCGCCTCGGCGGGATAGGGTTGCAACAATCGGGCTGCATCCTTGTATTTCGGATCGAGCCAGGCATCTATCGAAGCAGGTGGCAGGATGACCGGCATGCGGTCATGAATCGGCGCGATCAACGAGTTGGCGCTGGTGGTAATGATGGTGCCGTAAGCCTTGGGTTCGTCGGCATCCAAGCGCAGAGCATCCCACAGACCGGCAAAGACGAAAGGCGAGTCGTCCTTCAAGTGGATGTAGACTGGCTGCTTGCGCCCGTCTACCTGCCGCCATTCGTAAAAGCCATCGGCTACGATCAGGCAGCGGTTGCGGGTCAGCAACCGGGAAAAGGTCGGTTTCTCAGCCAGCGTCTCCGCCCGCGCATTGATCAAGGGACGCCCTCCCTCCCGTAATGAAGGCAGTCCCCAGCGCAAGAGCCCCAGCCGTCGCTCCGCATGACCGGCAATCGCCGCGACATCCTGCCCCGGACAGACATTGAAACTGGCGGAAATCTCCGCGACCACCTTGTCCACATCATGCATCTTGGCGATGATCGCCGCCTTTTGTTTCTGCGTATACCGCCCACACATAACCACCTCGCCTTTTGTTTCTGCGTATACCGCCCACACATAACCACCTCAGGTAATCGGCCTTCAACAGGCTGGGTTTTGTCGTGGCTTCATTTTTCGCGCCTATCCCTGAAGGGCCATTCTCCGGCCAGCCCCATGGCAAGGCCTGTCGTGTAGCAGGCCATGTCAGACCACTTGAATCCCTCGCCAAGCAGGAGCGCCGCCAAACGGTACGAGCGGATGGCGTTGATCCAGTCCGCCTGGTAAAGCTGGCTCACTTCGACTGAAAACGCGATGATGATCGCCGCCAGCGCGACCAGCCACGGTCGCAGGGTCCTGAACACGAAACCGAGGCAGAGGAAGACGGTCAGCGCCCAGAGCGTGTCTCCGGCATAGCTGGCAAGGAACGCCGGAAGGCAGGCGGCCAGGCTTGAGCGGGATGCCAGCCCGGCTAGGATGACAACGGCGATGAGTGCTGCATATACCCACCGGTTACGGCTGCTTTGCATGATTATTCTGATTGCCCTGTCTCCTTTATGAATGCCTCGACGGTGGTCCGCCATTCACTGGCGTGGGTGGAGACGTAGGATTCGTGCCCGGTCCGGTCAAACGTCGTGAACTGCTTTGGGCCAGGTACGGCATTGAATACGCGTCGCCCCTCGTCAAGTGTCGCCCGTGGGTCATCCCGCCCGTGCATGAAAAGGGCGGGGCACTCGACAGACATGGCGTAATCGACGGGATTGTGGCTGAACCCATTGAATCCCTGCTGTTGTCCGCCCCAGAAAACAAGAAGTTCAGCACTTGAAAATGATGGAACCCGCATCGCATGGAAGCGGTTTCGGACGGTGTTCAACAGGGTGTCGAAGACAGCTTCTAAAATCACGGCATCCGGCTGAATGCCGTGATTCCGGATCGCCCCCAGAATGGCCACGGCCCCCATGCTCTGGCCGAACAGAATGACGCGGGAGTGTGAAAGGTTACGCTGTGAAAATTGAACGAGGGTGGCGACGTCGTCCGACTCATGGATACCGACGGTTGTATAGGATTCCGATGATCCACCAGACCCTCTGAAATCGACCAGAAGGACAGAGGTACCAAGATCAAGAAACATTCGGGCTTCCTGCAGTAACGCGGTCTTCTGCGCCGCATACCCGTGAAACAAGATGACGAGCGGTGTGGACGGCCCCAGATCGCAATACCATGCTTCGAGTGTGATGCCTTTGGGTGCGCTTATCTTAAGTACCCGACAGTCCGTGGCGAGATCGGCGGGAGGCTGTTGTCCGGCCGGGCGCGGCACGTTCACGCCGAAAAGCAAGACCCCGGCCTTTTGCCAAAGGGTGAGTGTTTCCGGCTTGCGGGTGCGGTCACCGCTGGCCGTGAAGTGCATCATCGCCCGATGCGATTGCCGCGATGACGACGGTGACGATCCACGTTTTTGTCTTCATTTCGCGCTGACCTTGTAGTCGAAGTACTCTCAGTTGTTTCCGCCTGTCGGGATGGACTCCCATAGTTCTATTAGACGGATTGGATCTGCCAAATACGGTTTGTTGTTGTCGTTTTTTACTTCACGTGTGCCTCGACGCCCATTGCCCGCAGGAAGCGTAGCAGCATCCTTTCTTCAAGCAAGCCGCAATTACCTTTACTTGTTCGCCGCTTACCCGTTCATCCGCCAGAGGGTCAAGTTCAGGACGGTTCTAAGGGATCAGGTGCTCACCGGAGAAGGGTCCAATCCGTAGGGTGTTCTGAATTCGATCACGATGTTCCGGCAGGATTCGTGCTTCCTCGGCATAATCGGGCCAGCGTTGAATGACCGAATGGACCTCGGCCAATATGGATTTTACCCGGCTTCGCTTTAAGGATGCAGCCTTGGCGCAGGCATAATAATCATCCAAAACAAACCTGTCGCGCTTGCCGTTCATGGTCATCTGATGCGTGGAGGTCCATTGGCCGGAAGGTTGGAAACTGTAAGTCATGTCGAAAGCAGGAGAGAGCTTCCATGTTCCGGACTTGTCCATGAGGAATGCAATGTTTTTAACATGATCATCCTGATTACGCCCTATGATGTTAAACACCATCCTGCGGAATTGCTCTTCCATGTCTGTCATCGGTAATTCCAGTCGGCGAATGACGTAAAAGGCTTGCTCGTAGCTGTATCCACCGGCCAAGTTGAAGTCGAAATGGGCTAATCCGCATAGCGATTGCATATGCAGCTTCTCTCCGCCGTTGATTCGGTCAAAGCGGCGGGTCATAAAATGTCGCCGCCCGTTCTCTTCAAGTGTGCGGCATGGTGCCATGGCGATCCCGGCATCCACGGCCATCCGATAATAGGCGTACTCAATCGATCCATAGCCCTTTGGATCTTCCAGCTCTTTGTCCTTGTTGCCGTTTACGCCATCGAACTTGATCAGCCAGTGTTCAAACCCATCCGGCACCTTGACTTGTCCCGACCGCACCTCATGGGTTTGCGGATTCCACGCAATGACCGCTTTTGCCCTGGCGCCGCCGGCAGACGTTCCGATACGCAAAATATCATGCAGTGCCGCGTGACGACCTTCAGCATGCAGCCAGCCTTGCAGGTTGTTGCGATGCGTCAGGATGTCTGAAGCCAGTTTCGTGATATGATCAATATCAATGCGCGTGTCCCGATCAGGCTTCGGCCCTGTCGCGGGCACATATTCCAGCGCGCCCATACCTCGCGCCCCGGTATAACAGAGGCGTTCTATGGCATTAAATGACGTGGGGGCGCGTCCCTGGCGGGCCAGCCAAGCGTCAATCAGGGCATTGCCAAAACGATCCGGCAGAGAGTCTGCGAGCATCCCGGGCAGCCCGTGGAATGTTTGGGGCCTGAGTTCAGGGAATGTGTAGACACGTTCTGACAGAGGCATGGCGAGTGGAGATACTTGGATTCCACTCGGGACGAATTCCGGGGCATATTGAAAGCTGGCGATATCGGCGTCAGGCTCCAGTGCCACGGCCCCGATGGTTCGTCCCCAGAGCCGGACTTCCGCAATCGTGCTCATGAGTCATGCCCCCATTCCCAAGGCTTGTTCGAATACCTTTGTTTTTTGCGGGGTGCCCGCTTGCGCGGTTTGCCTTTTAACTTGAGCAGTTCCATCGGCCTCGGACTAGGTTCGGGGAGCATCACATCGAGACGCTCCAGCATTTTCAGTCCCCGTAGAATACGCACCAGAGTTGCCGTCTGTGAGGTAGCTCCCGCCTCAATGCGTTCCAGCGTTCGTTTGGCAACGCCCGCCTGCTCCGAAAGCACCGCCTGTGATAACCCTAACTCGATGCGGCGTTGAGCCAGTCGGGCCCCCAGTTCGCCCAGGACGGCTTCATCAGTTTGTAGGTCTTCAATCTGCATGACTGATTTATATCGTAAGAAATGGCGAAGTAAAGTACAAAAATTAAATATATCGCAACAACTGACGATTTGTGTTTTTTGAGTAAGCAGCGGAGTGGACAGGTCACCGGCAAAGGTGGCGAGGTTATCCTGTACAAGGCTAAATCGGCAACCCGGGGTGACACCCCTCAGGGGCGCTGGCGGTTGCCCCTGTTGCCCGTATTGCCGCCAATTGCTGTCGGGCTTGACAACATCCGCCTGTCTGCCCAGAATCCCGCGTTGTCAGGTCGGTCAACAAGGGCGATGCGGTCAACCAAACAAGGAGATGGCGATGCTGGACAAGAATGGACACCTACGACATCCTCGACCCGCAGACGCAGTCGCAACTGGGCATCGCCAAGGAGAAGCCCGGCTGGTTGTTCCAGATCCTGCGCCTGCTGGTGAACAAGCAGCTTCTGCCGACAAAGGTCTTCGTCTACCAGGGGGACAATCCTGAGGATGAGTCAAACCTGCTGTTCTCGATCCGGCGCGGTTTCACGCTGTTCCGTTCCAAGGTCAACATCCTGGGCAAGGATGGAACGGTCATCGGATTCCTGAAGAGCAAGGTTTTCACCCTCGGCGGGGCTTTTCGTGTCTTCGATGCGGCGGGCAACGAGGTCGCCCTGGTAAAGGGGGATTGGAAGGGCTGGAATTTCCGGTTTCTTGACAAGGCCGAGAACGAGATCGGCACGATCACCAAGAATTGACAAGGCCGAGAACGAGATCGGCACGATCACCAAGAAATGGGCCGGGATCGGGAAGGAACTGTTCACCTCTGCCGACAACTACATCATCGCCCTGAACGACGAGCCCGCCCCGGCCAAGGCAATGCTGCTCCTGGCGGCGGGCCTGGCCGTGGACACGGTCTTCAAGGAACGGAAGTAGGCCGCCATCTGTTTTGGCAGCCTAAATGTTGATATATTCCACGAGCGGCACGGGAGGGACGCCGTCCTCGGCGTCCGTTGCGCATGAGAAGGTGAATGTCGAAGCCTTTCTTGGAGAACAGCGTGGCTAGACGGGCGTTCGGACAGCGAGACGCTGTCCCTCCCGTTGTGTATCCCAATCAATCAACACGCCCTTTTGCCTGTCTTCCGCGCCGTTTGAGGCCATAATGAGAATTGCTACTTTGCGAGGCGGCGGGCTTGACCTTGGCGGCTTTCATGCCCACTAATATCCGGATTGCCAAGGAGAAGGCCGGATGGTTGGATGTCATAGATTGCCGGGTTGCGGGCGCAAGGGCTTCTTGCCGCTGCTGGCGGGCGTTGCGCTGCTGGCGGCGGGCGTGGCGCCCGGTGCCGAGCGCTGGCACGGGGTCTCGGTCTTCGGACCCGAGGGGCTGAAGTACAAGCCGGGCGAGCCGTTCGCGTACCTCAATCCGGATGCCCCGATTGGCGGACAGTTGCGGATGCCCGGGGAGTCGTTCTCGAAACTGACGACCTTCGGGCTGATCGGCAGTGCCCCCCAGTGGCTCGAGGAGCATTGCTTCGAGGCGCTGGGGATCAAATCCTGGGATGATGACGAGGCCTATTCCGTGTATGGCCTGATCGCCGAGTCGTTCGAACTGGCCGATGACAAGAGCTCGCTGACGGTCAGGCTGCGGCCCGAGGCCCGCTTCTCCGACGGGGAACCCGTCACGGCCGATGATGTCGTGTTCTCATACGAGCTGCTCTTCGATCCCGATGTCAATCCGGCACTGCAACTGCACATGAAGCCGGTCGAGCGGTTTGTCAAGGTCGACGATCATACCGTGCGGGTGGACTTCAAGTACTTCACCCGCGATCTGCCGGTGTATGTATCCCGGCTGGTCATCTATCCCGCGCATGTCTACGGCAGGCCGGGGGTCAACCTCGGCGAGGATTTCCGCGACAGCCTGCCGGTCGGCAGCGGGCCGTACCGGGTGGCCAGCTACGTGATGGGCGAGCGTATCCGCTTCGAGCGTCGCGACGACTACTGGGGCCGGAACCTGCCCTACACCAAGGGGTACCTGAACTGGAAGGCGATCGAATACCAGGTCTATTTCGATACCTTCTCGCAGTACGAGGCGTTGAAGAGCGGACTGATCGACTTCAAGTGCTGGTTCCAGCCCGATGTCCTGCAGAAGCTCGATGGCGACGGGTTGCGCAAGGGCTATCTGGAACGCGAGTTCTTCCCGGTCACGCGTCCGGCGGCGATGCGGTGCCTGGTGTTCAACCTGCGACGGCCGCTCTTCCAGGATATCGAGCTGCGCAAGGTGCTGGTTTCGCTGTACGACTTCGACACCATCAACCGCAACTTCCACTACGGCGAGAACACCCGGCTGGTCAGCTACTTCGACAACGAGCCCCGGCTCCGGGCGGCACCGGGGCCTGCCACCGGGCGGGAGCGGGAAATGCTGCTTGAATTGGCCGCCGCCTACAATACCAACGGGGTGGAGCACGTGCCGCCGGCGGCGCTGGAGCGGGGACCGTACGAGCTGGGGCTGGACGCCGCGGGGAACCGGCTCCCGATGGAGGCGCGGGTGTATGCCGCCAGCAGGCGTCTCGACGAGCTGGGGTGGCGCTGGGACCGCGACCGCAAGGTGCGGGCCAGGGACGGGCAGGCGCTCTCGTTCGAGATCCTCAACGAGGACGATGACTTGTTCCATTACAGCGAAGTGTGCCGGCTGGCTGGTATCGAGGCCCGGATCTCGACGCTCTCGGGGCTGGAGCGCACCAGCCGGATCCGCAATTTCCAGTATGATTGCATCGGGGGGTGGTTTGATGGCCGCAAGGCCCCGGGGCGGGAGCTGGCCCGGCATTTCCTCTCGCCGGAGGCCGATGTCAAGGGGTCTGCCAACCGCATGGGCTTGAAGAACCCGGCGATCGACGACGTGCTCGAGCGGATGAGCACGGCCGGGGATCGCGAAACCGTCGAGACCTGTGCCAGGGTGTTTGACCGGATCATGTGCAGCCAGTGGTATCTGCTGCCGCGCACCTGGCCGACGCGGGACCATGCCGTCTACTGGCGCTATCTGCGCGGGCCGGCGAACTATGCGTCCGGGCTCTGGACGTATTACAACATCTGGTGGTTCTGGTGGTTCGACGAGGAGCGGTTCAACGCCATCCAGGATGCAAAGGCAAGCGGCGTGGCGGTCTCGTTCGATGAATAGGGCGCGGGGATAAGGGCGCGGTCGCGAAACCGCAATGAAAGCAAACGGATATGTGGTCTTACCTCTTGAAGCGGTTCCTGCTGATGATCCCGACGGGTATCGGGGTCATCACGGTTTTCTTCCTGGTCTCCGAATTCGTGCCGGGCGGCCCCCTGGACCAGGTGGAGACAATGATCATCGACCAGGCCAACCAGGCTGGCGTGGGCGACCTGGCCACCCTGGGTGCCGGCGGCGGCTCGGGGGTCATCGCCATTGATCCCAGGATGCGCATGCAGATCAAGCGCCAGCTCGGTCTTAACCATGACCCCCTGGCGCGCTATCTGCGCATGCTGCTCTGGTATGGTCCCGATTCGATGATCTCCTCCAGGGAGGTTGACGACGGTTTCGCGCGCAAGCTCTCATTCCAGGGGCGTTCACTCTGGGTATATCGCCAGCAGGACACCTATCACGTCTATGAGAACGAATGCCGTTCCGCGGGAACGTCGAGCCAGTTGCGTTTCGACAGCGAGACGGCCATGCTGGTGAGCACGGCGGATGAAGCCCTGCGCTTCGAGCCGGAGACCGGCAGGCAGGCAGGCGGCGGTTCGCTCGCGCTCGTCCGGCTGCCGGTCAAGGTGCGGAGCGAGTCCTTCTGGGAAACCGAGTACCTGGCCAGTGGCGAGCGGCGCCGGGTGCGCGAGACCCGCGACGAGGTCTACCTGGCGGAAGGCCGCTGGGCGGCGCTGGCCAGCGGCAGGAACTGGCACGGCATGTTCCTCTTCAAGTTCCCGGTCTCGATCACCAAGAACAAGGCCAGCCTGGAGCTGATCCGGGAGCGTCTGCCGATCTCCATGCGCCTGGGCATCGCCTCGTTCTTCATCACCTACATTTCCTGCATCCTGCTCGGGATCAGCAAGGCGGTACGCAACGGGACGGTCTTCGATTCGGTGACCAGTGTCCTGGTCCTGGTCGGCTACGGTATCCCCGGTTTCGTGCTGGCCGTCTTCCTGATACAGGCGTTCGGCCCCAGCGGCGATTCCTGGATCAGCCTGATTCCCCTGCGCGGGATCCATTCCCCGCCCGAGATCTACAACACCCTGGGCGCCTGGGGGAAGTTCTGGGATAATGTCCACCACATGATCGCTCCGGTCACCTGCCTGACGATCCAGAGCTTTGCCGGGTTGACGATGCTGACCAAGAACAGCGTGCTCGAGCAGTTCCACCAGCTCTATGCGGTGGCTGCGCGGGCGCGCGGGCTTTCCCGGCGCAAGGTGCTGTTCAAGCATGTATTGCGCAATTCGCTGATTCCGCTGGTGACCGGGTTCCCGGCCCGGTTCGTGATGATGTTCTTTGCCGGGTCGCTGCTGATCGAGAAGATCTTCTCGCTGGATGGCCTCGGGCTGCTGAGCTTCACCGCGCTGGTGGAGCGTGACTACCCGCTGATCATCAGCAACCTGTTCATCTTCACCTTCATCGGCCTGGCCTGCCGGCTGCTGTCGGATATCGGTTATGTGATTGTCGATCCCCGGATCAGCTTCGAAAGCAGGAAGGGGTAATACGGTATGATTCTCGGTCCGGAATTTCGGGACAAGCTGCGCAAGTTCAGGAAGAACCGCCGCGCCTACGCGAGCTTGCGCATCCTGAGCCTGCTCTTCCTGCTGACCTTGCCAGCGGAACTGGTGTTCAATGACCGTCCGATTGTCATGCGTCTCGACGGGCATTGGTTCTTCCCGGTGTTCCGGGACTACACGTACCGCGATCTTGGCGGCGCGAACGAGTCGCCGGTGACCAGCTACCGCTCCGGCATCTTCACGGACTTCGTGGCGGGGCGGGATCCGGCCGGCTGCTCGGAGGCGTTGTCCGGCGGGCCGGCGCCTGCCGGCGCTGCCGCGGACGAGGTGTCCGGCGGGCGCGGGGCTCGTCGGTTCCGGGCGCTGTGGCCGCCGATACCCCACTCCTACAAATCGTTCTACACGAGCCAGCGCCTGATCCGCCAGCGCCTGGCGTCGCCCCTGCCGTCGACGGTGGATGGGATGGCCGTGCCCGGCGCGACGGTGGAGCGTCACTGGCTGGGGACCGATCGCTACGGCAAGGACGTGCTGGCGCGCCTGGTCTATGGCTTCCGCCTGTCGCTGCTTTTCGGGCTGGCGCTGGCGATCACCTCGACCGTGATCGGCTGCGTGCTGGGGGCGCTGCAGGGCTTCTTCGGCGGCCTGATCGATCTGCTGGGGCAGCGCTTGACGGAAATCTGGGGTGCCATTCCCCATTTGCTGCTGCTGATGATCCTGAGCGATTTCCTTTCGCGCAAGGGCGATTCCACCGGGTTCCAGCATCTGCTGATGCTGTTCGTGATCATGAACCTGACCTCCTGGATGGGCATGGCTGCGCACATGCGTGCCCAGTTCCTGGCGGCCCGCAATCTGGACTATGTCAAGGCGGCCCGCGCGCTCGGGGTCTCGAACGTACGGATCATGTTCCGCCATATCCTGCCCAACTCCCTGACCCCGATCGTGACCTTCCTGCCGTTCTCCATCTCCTCCTCGATCCTCGCCCTTGTGGGCCTCGATTTCCTCGGCTTCGGTCTCAAGTATCCGGCACCCAGTCTTGGCGAACTGCTCTCGCAAGGGCAGCAGTACCTCGACGCCTGGTGGATCATGGTGCCGACATTCCTGACCCTGACGATGCTGATGATCCTGTTGACCTTTGTCGGCGATGGCGTGCGCAACGCCTTCGACCCGCGCTATAAATAGTTTCCCGCGAGGATGGCACATGCTGTTGGAAGTGGATAATCTGGTGACGCATTTCGACCTGGGGGAGGGCAAGGTCGCCCGCGCCGTGGACGGCGTCAGCTTTGGCATTGAACAGGGGCAGACGCTGGCCGTCGTGGGCGAATCCGGCTGCGGAAAGTCGCAGACCGCGTTCTCGATCATGCGTCTGCTTGAGCCGAACGGCTACCATGATCCCTCCTCCCGGATCCTGCTCGAGGGCGAGGATCTGCTGCGCAAGGACGAGGAGGCGCTCCAGCGGATCCGGGGCAACCAGATCGCCATGATCTTCCAGGAGCCGATGGCCTCGCTCAACCCGCTGTACCGCGTCCGCAGCCAGCTCTCCGAACCGCTGCGCCAGCACCAGGGGCTGAGCCGCAGGGAATCCCGCGCACGCTGTGTCGAACTGCTCCGGCATGTCGGGATACCCGCCCCGGATTCCCGTATCGACAACTACCCGCACGAGATGTCCGGCGGCATGAAGCAGCGCGTCATGATCGCCATGGCGCTGGCCTGCCGCCCGCGGCTGTTGATCGCCGATGAACCGACAACGGCGCTGGATGTGACGACCCAGGCGCAGATCCTGGGGCTGATGAAGGAACTGCAGCAGGAGACGGGCATGGCGATCATGCTGATCACGCACGACATGGGCATCGTCAACCAGATGGCCGACGAGGTGTGCGTGATGTATGCCGGCAGGCTCGTGGAGAAAGGCTCGCGGGAGGCGGTCTTCCGCGACATGCAGCATCCCTACACGCGGCGGCTGATGGCCTCTATCCCCAATCGAGCCGAGAAGCACTTCAAGCTCCAGACCATACAGGGGATGGTGCCCGGCGCCAGCGAGTTCCCGCTGGCCGGCTGCCGGTTCGCCGCCCGCTGCATTGAACGCATCGCCGGCTGCGAGACGCTGACCCCCGTCATGGCACCCTGCGGCACGCACACCGGCCATGCCGCCGCCTGCCACCTTCTGGGCGGCCCTGCCGGTGTCGGCCGTGACCGCGCCGGGGCGGCGGCAAAGGAGCCGCGGCCTGTCCGGACGCGTTCCGATGAGCTGCTGCTTTCGGTGGAAGGACTGAGCACGCATTTCCCTGTCAAGCGCGGCATGCTGCAGCGGGTGGTGGATCATGTCCGTGCCGTCGACGGGGTGCGGTTCTCGCTGCGGCGCGGCGAGACTCTGGCGCTGGTCGGCGAATCCGGCTGTGGCAAGACGACGGTGGGACACAGTATCCTGCGCCTGATCGACGAGGCCCGCGGGCAGGTCCGCTTCGAGGGCGAGGATGTCCTCCGGCTTTCGCGGTCCAGGGTCAATGGCTTACGCAAGCGCATGCAGCTCGTCTTCCAGGATCCCTTTGGTTCTCTGTCCCCTCGCATGAAGGTCCACGAGATCGTCGGCGAGGGATTGCGGGTGCATGCGCCGCGGCTGCCGGCAGGGGAGCGCGCGCGGCAGGTCGAGGATGTGCTGCGCCTGGTGGGGCTCTCGCCGGATGTCGGCAGCCGGTTCCCGCACGAGTTCTCGGGTGGCCAGCGGCAACGGATCGCCCTGGCCCGGGCGCTGATCCTGGAGCCTGACCTGCTGGTGCTCGACGAGCCGACATCGGCGCTGGATGTCTCGGTGCAGGCCCAGATCCTGAATCTGCTGGAGGCGATCCAGTTGCGCCGCAACCTTGCCTACCTCTTCATCACGCACGACCTCGGGGTGGTGGAGTACATTGCCGACCAGGTGGCCGTCATGTACCTCGGGCGTATCGTGGAGTACGCGCCTGCCGTGCGGCTGTTCGCGGGACCGCGCCACCCCTATACCCAGACGCTGCTCGATGCCGTCCCGCGCATCGGGGAGCAGCAGCGCGCGTTCGGGCGTATTGTCGGCGATGTCCCGTCGCCTCTCCATCCGCCCTCCGGCTGCCACTTCCATCCGCGCTGCCCGCGGGCGCAGGCGCTCTGCCGTACCGTCAGCCCTGCGCTGACGGCCGAAGCGGACCGCCACTTCGCCTGCCACTTCCCGCTGGGCACGGTCTGTTGACATTTATTGGTGCGTTGTGTGGCGGAATACTATATAAGCAGCGGGAGTTCATGATTTCTGGTAATTAAAGGCAGGGGATTTGCTGCATGAGTAGGGACGCAACGACAACGCAAGCTGGCGCGCGTGTGCTGGCGGGGGGCCAGGCTTTCAGCGCGGAACAGCTCCGTGTCTTGCGGGCCGATGCCGCCGCCCTGCACGATCCCGACCTGGCTGAGCGGATCGCCGGGGAATCGGCGATCCTCGGCCTCTGCGGGGCGCGGGACGAGGCGGCCTACCAGGACCGGCTGCTCCATATTTTCGGCAATCGCACGCAGATCGGCTTCGAGCGGATGCGCCGCCCGCCCGCCAGGGGACTGAAGGGCCGGCTGCTTGAAACGGTCCGGCGCGTGCTCTGGAGCCTGATGCGCGGTCCGCACGATTGGGCGGCCTTCCAGCAGAATGCGGTCAACGAGCAGGCCGTCAAGGCGCTGGCGCTCGAGGTCCGGCTGCGCCGGCGCGAGAGCGAGGCGCTGCGGGCCCGGCTTGAGGCGCTGGAGCGGGCGGTTGCGCCGGGGGGGCTGGCTGCCGGTGGAACAAAAGGGGAGGGCCCTGCATGAGCGGCAAGCCCCGTATCGATCAACTGACCGGCGGGTATGCCGCGGGCGACGCCATCTCGCAGGAGGCGCGGCTATCTCGCAGGAGGCGCGGCTGATGCGCGCCATGCTGCGGGCGGGCGGCTTTGACAGCGACATCTACGCCTCTGGAGCGCATATCGCGCCGGAATCGCGCGGTGACGCGCTGCCTTACGAGGCGTTCGACCCGGCGGTCCCGGAGGCCGTGATCTTCCACGTTTCAACGGCCTCTGCCGCATCCGCGCTGTTCAGCGCGGTCCGTGGACGGCGGGTTGTGCGCTATCACAACATCACCCCGGCGACATTCTTCGACGGGTTCGACGACACCGTCGCGGACGAGCTGCGCCTGGCTCGGGCGCAGCTGGCGCCGGTGGTCCGGCTGGCGGATGCCTGCTGGTCGGACTCCGCCTACAACGCTGGCGAGATC
>JFJP01027310.1_pt1 | contig 14532 bp, 15 predicted proteins | sample 431651 | NCBI WGS metagenome assembly JFJP01 (sample SAMN02602958, study PRJNA72255) | Microbial mat metagenome, whole genome shotgun sequencing project. | biome: fresh water; feature: sink hole; material: water; isolation source: purple microbial (photo- and chemosynthetic) mats found in...
TTTGTTTCGATTCTTAAAAATTAAAATTAAAATTTTTTTTTTTTTTTAATTTCTTTAAAAAACAATCATTTTTTTATTTAATTTCTCATCATGCAAAATTTTTTTTCCCATTCATCCTTTATAACAAAATTAAATGAAAATGAAAACCAAATTACCTTTAATTATATTCTCCAAACCTTGGTCCAGTTTGTGGATAACTTTGCTGTGGATAGCCTTGATGCTGTGGGTACCCCCCTTGATTTTCAGGTATAGGTTGGAAAGCGGTCGGATATTTTTGGAACTGTTTATTCGGTTCTTGTTGTGGATAGCCTTGTTGTTGTGGATAGCCTTGTTGTTGTGGATTGCTTTGTTGTTGTGGATAGCCTTGTTGTTGTGGATAGCTTTGTTGTTGTGGATATCCCCCTTGATTTCCAGGTTGAGCAACAGTTGGTTGTTTTTGGAACTGCTTATTCGGTTCATCCTGCAAATTAACAGTTTGAGTTAAATTATAGGGATATGCTCCTCCCTGTGCTTCATTTTGTGGAGGTGGTTGTTGGTAATTCGGTTGTTGTCCTTGTCCAAATTGGTCATTTTGTGGTTGTTGATATTGCGCTGGTGGTTGTGATTGTTGAAATGGTGCAGGTGGCTGAGATTTTTGATATTGTGCTGGAGGTTGGGATTGTTGATATGCAGGTTGTTGAGGCTGCTGATATTGTGCTGGTGGTTGAGATTGTTGATAAGCAGGTGGTTGAGGCTGTTGATATTGTCCAGTAGGAGGTTGATATTGATTTCCTTGTGGAGGTTGTTGGTATTGTCCGGCTGGTGGTTGTTGATATTGTCCTTGAGGTGGTGCATTTTGATTGTTTGCAGGAGGGTATTGATTGCCATACACAGGAGGTTGCATGACTGTCGCCGCTCTTGGCAAACCTTGATATCCTTGAGCTTGGGCTGGATTTCCATAAGGACCAGGCATCATTCCTGGATAAGACATTGGCATCGGCGTTGTGCCTCCCATTTGAGGGTAGCCGTACATAGAAGGAGCTCCCATCATCGGGATAGTATTAGGATTATATGAGTAATTCATTGTGGGCATTGAGACATTTTGAACAGGTCCTTTAATAGCGTCGGGAACAAATTCTAAGGAAACAAGGATTTTGCCAGCCTCTTTGCCTTTGTAAGATAAAACATGCCAATTCTGTGTTTTTTTCTTTTCAAAAGTATCGTTTAATGCTATACTAGTATCTCCAATAAGATCGTCTTTAGAAATGGAATCTTCATCCCAAACTTCAATATTCAAGAAATTTTCCATATTTCTTTGAAAATTAAATGTATCGTTCCAAGTCGGGTATTTGCCAGCTTCTTGATGAGTTTTGCTTCTTTTCATCTCAGCTCCTAAAGAAATCTTGCAATAGGGGTCCATTTTTCCAAAGGTTTCTGTATCATGAGTCAATTTTGCAGACATTGGCTTCACGATCAATTTTCCAGGGCCTTAATAAAATAGAATTTAAAGGTGATTAAGAGAATTCAAGTAATGGTTTAAAATGAACCTGTTAAAGACATTGATATAAAAAAAAGAATCCCTTCTTGAAATTTGAAAAAAAATTATAAAAAATCTAATTTGATTTTACTTTTCAATGGTTTTTTTTATCACACAAAACCTATAAAGCAACTCTCTAAAAAAATTTAACAAAAAATCTAAAGAAAAAATATTTATTTTTAATTTTAAAAAAGAAAATGCAACAAGACACAGATAAAGAAACTGAACTTAAAATCCAGTCTCCAAATGAATCTTCTCAACATGCACCAGCATTAATTCTCAATAAACCTCCAGATTTAACCGATCCGAAAAGAAAGCCAATCACAAACTTTGCTTTAGTTTCAACTTTCAACCTATTTGTGGGTAAAATTCAGGATGGTATTGCAACGCTTTTATCAGATGATTTCAATCTGATTGAAATACCAATTAATATCTTGCCTAGTGATATTCGTAAAGGAAATATTCTGAAGATTTCAATAGAAAGAAACATTGAAGAAGAAGAAAATAGGAAGAATGAAATTTTATTTTTGCAGAAAGTTTTGCTTGAAGATGAAAATCTTTTTTTAAAAGGCACTACTTCAAATTAAATTTCAGAAAGAAATCCATAATTTTTCTACTTTATTCCTCTTAAGATGTAAAAATACAATAATTCAAGATGAAAAATTGTTTTGATATTAAACTTAAACAAAAAATTTTCAAATTAGTCCAGAAGAACTAATTTTATTATCGTAAAACAAAAAATAATATTCCAAAACAGCAAATACTTGTTTTATAAGAAATTTACCTTATAAAACTCAAAATACAATAAATATTTTAAAATCATAAGAAATATTTTAATATTTAACAGAAAACTCAAAATTTAAAAAAATATAACCTTAAAATTATTTCTTAATAATGGAGTCCTCCTTCCCATTTCTTCGATTCCCAGGTCCTGACATTCGTCATTTCCGTCCTCCTCCCAACTTTTCCCCTCCAATAATTCACGCAAGAAATCCCTCAAACTCGCAATTAGATTATGTAAATCTCCGTAAGAACCTGGAAAATCAAAAAAATTCAACCCGCATAAACCTAAATGACAATTACATTCGTGATGAAGGATGTAGAATCCTTTCTGATTTTCTACAATCAAATCCTCAGATCTCTCTTCTAGACCTCAAAGGCAACAACATAACTGCCAAAGGCCTTGGCTATATAATAGAAGCTCTCAAACAGAATTTCAAATTGAAATCATTGAATTTAGAATGGAATAGCATAGGTTTAGACCCTTTAGGACTTGAATTATTAGCGAATTTCCTTGCAAATAACACTTCTTTGAATCATTTGGACCTTAGAAACAACAGAATAACTTCAAATGATGCAAATCTCTTGGCAAATATGATCAAAGTTTCAAAATCGTTAATTTCATTAGATTTAAGATGGAATGAATTGGGAAATATAGGAGCTAAGTCCATTATATCAGCTATGAAAGAAAATCGATATATGCAAGTTTTAGAAATAAGTGGCAATAATATTTCTGAAGATCTATTGAAAGAATTATCAGTTTTATTGGAGAAGAATCGACAAAAGAATCCATTTATCAATAATTATAAAAAGAATTCCGAAGAATATGAAGGAGAACAAGAGAAAAAGGAAGAAATTAATGATAAAGGAGATTATGTGAAGAGATTAGAAAGAGATTTACAAGAAGAGAAGAAGAATAAGTTGGAATCCCAAGGGAAATACGAACAAGAATATCAGAAATTCAAGTCAAAGGAATTCGAATTAAATAAGATTTTGCATGAGATTGAACTGAAAAACGAGAAAATCTTGATTGAAAAGAAGAATTTATATCAAGAACTTGAAAAAACAAATATAGAATTGGAAATCGCAAGGTCAAATAATGCAGAAATCGCCAAAATGCAAAAGGAAAAACTTGAGAATTTCGAAAAAGAATTACAAGAATCTGAAAAACGTCATTGTATAATTCTTTCAAAAAAAGATGAAGAACACGATATTCAAATAAAACAAATCCTTTTCGATTCAGAAGATCGTATAAAATCTTTGGAAGAACGTTTAAAAGATCAACAAAGAATCCAACAAGACCTTGAAAACGATCTAAAAAGAGCAATAGAAACTGGTGCGAAGTTGAAATTATCACATGAAGATCAAATAAGAGATTTGAATTATAAATTAACAGAACAAGAGAATATGCGGTATACAACACATTTGAAGAATTTGGAAGGACGTTTAAAGGTTTTAGAAGAAAATAGAGAGCTTATGAATAGAAAAAATGAGGATTTGATGCGAGAAATTAAAGAGACTGAGAGTAAAAGGATAGATAATTCTGCTAATTTAGAAAGGGATATTCTTGATTATAAAGAAGAAAACGAAGCTTTGAATCAAAAGAATAAAGAATTAGAAATGGTGATTGAAAAATTTGCCACTGAAATGAAATTAAAAGAGAATTTGATTGAGAAATTAGAACATGAAATCAATGATTTGAATGAAATGATTGAAAACTTTAAGAATGAAAATAATGAACAGTTTCATATGATGAGTGAAGAACATATTGATGAGATCAGAGTTTTGCAAGGGGAAAAGGAAGGGTTGAATAAAAAAGTGTATGATTTACAGAATGCTATGAGGGATTATTCAGGGGAAAATATGAGGTTGAGACATGAGTATCAAAGGCTGGCAGATTTATTGCAATCTGCTTTGAATAGATCAGTTTTAGAAACTTTTAATCAGAATAATTTTATTTAATTTTTTTGTTATATTTTGTTTTGAAAATTGAAATCTTAAGAAAAAAATGGATTTATTAATTTATTTATTTTTTTATTTTTATTTTTGTATTTTTGGTTTTTTACCAATTTTTTTTCAATCATTAGATTGAAAACTGCATCTTAAGATTCTCTCAAGTAATAATCACGATTGACATATATGCATTATTTGAAAAAGAGACGAAAAAAGAAGGATAACATGCTCTTTTTATTTATTTTACTTTCATTTAACAAATCTAATATTTTTTCTAGTTTCTTTAAAATTCTTTTTTTTTAACAAAATTTTGTTTTTAATTCCAAATTTCTTTTTCAAAGATTTAACTTTCCGTTGTGTTTCTTTCATTTTAATGCAATCCAAAGCTTCCATCAATAAATTTTCTCTCTTCATCACCAATTTAGAAGCCCGCAGTAATCATCTTATGGCATTTTTATATGTTCTTCTTTCATGCATCTCCTTTTCATTCGTCGATCTTTCAATAAAACTGACACACAATGCTCCATCCTTTCAAATAATGCACTTAACAACTCTTGTTACTGTTATTCTTTGCTATTTTATTTCACAAGCCCTGCATATTAATTTATATTTGAAACAATATTCAGCTTATAAATACGTTGATGGTCGATGTTTCTTTGGAGCTTTGTCCGTTGCTTCAGCTTATATTGCAGTACGTTTGATTCCATTGACTGAAAGTGTTGTTATTGGGAATCTTTCACCAATATGGGCCAGTATTTTTTGTGCTATTTTTTTAAATGAACCCTTTAGCAAAATAGACTATTTTTTGGCAGGATCAAGCTTTTCAGGGGTTTTAATGATCGTAAAACCTGATTTTCTCTTTGCAAATATGAGTTCAAGTGATGAATCAGAATCTGCGAAGAAAAATACATTAATTAGCTCAGATTTCAGAATTTTAGGGATTGTTTTGACTGTTCTTTTAAGTTTTTTAAAGGTTTTTGTGGGGATTTTTATAAGAAAATTAAATAAAATAGTTCATTTTAATCCAATTTTCCTTGTGTTTTATTTTTTTGTATGGTGTTCTTTATTTTCTTCATTTGTTTGTATTATTCTACAGGTTAAAGCTTTGATGTTTTTTGATATGTTTGTTGGATTAATCGCTGGGTTTTTTAATACTTTTGGACATGTTTGCTATGCAAGAGCTTTTCAATTAGAAGAAGTTGGACAGATTATGTTGCTGAATTATATGCAATGTGTATTTAATTTCTTGATAGATGTTTTTGTGTTAAAAACGTATTTAGACGCTTTTAGTATTATAGGTTGTATGACTATTTTGGTGAGCTTGATTATTTTGGTCAAGAAAAAAAAATGATGGAATTTTTCAAAAAAATTAAGTTTTTAACAAATTTAATAAAAAAATCAAAATTTTTCAAACAATTTTTATTTTTAAATAATATAAAAAATTTCATTTAAAAAGTTATAAATTGTCCGAAACAAGAATTTTCTTCCTTAAATGCAAACAGACAACATGAATTGTTCTCAGCATTCTAAAAGTCCTTTTGTCGCGCTCTGTATCCAATGCAACAAGGGTCTCTGTATCGATTGTCTTTTCGACCATAAATCTTTCAAAGATCACGAGTATGAAAAATTGTCTAAATTAAAAGAAAAATGGATCTCTGATTTAAATAAGGTCTCCTTCGCCACCAAAGAGTCCATTTCAACTCCCGTGAACAAAACCAAAGAGAAAGACAAATCTAACACAGAACTATTCAAAGAAGCTGTTATAAAACTTGATAAATTACAATCTGATCTAAAAAAGAAGATAGACACTTATTTTTCTGAATATAAACAACAATTAACAGAACTTTTGAGAAGTGAAAGTAATGTAGAAATGAAAGAAAATTGGGTTTTTAATTTCGAATTCCCACCGAAGGGTTTTACATCAAAAAAAGAAGAATTAACCTATTTTATAAAGAGATTGGAAACAGGCTCTGAGCTTGAAATTTTCAACCTTCTGAAGTATTTCAATGAGAACAAATACAATGATTTCTTAGATAATGAGAAGAAAAAATTAGGTTCTTCAGATTTCCTAGACTTTCAAATAAAAACTGCAATCCACCCCTTTTTCAATGAAACATTATTTTCTAAACTACAAGACAATTTATCACAAAATGTCACATTTTCTTATGAGTCTTCAACCCTAAGACGTCTTATTTCAATAGAAACTCAAAAAATGTCTTCTATATTGCCCTGGTTCTTTGAAAACACAAGCTATTTGATAATATATGACCTCAAAGAGAAAAGGATTTCTCAGCATCAATTAAAAGAATTCATTGTGCCTTTCAATTATCGATGCATCATCACCAAAAACAATCTGATTTATTTATTAGGAGGGGTTAAGCCTGATACAGAAAAGGCCACAAATGAGTTGTTTTTATTTGACGGGAAAAACAATACGATGAGATCGAAATTCAATATGAAAGAAGCCAGGTTTGGTCATACGTTATGCTATGTTATAACAGAAAAAGATGAATATATTTACTGCATAGGAGGTAGAACTGATGAAACTAGGCTTTGTTCTGTCGAAAGATATAATATCAATGAAAATTCATGGAAAAAAATGCAAAAACTCAATTATATAAGGGTTGGGGCAAGTGCTTGTTGCAATAAAAAGAATATATATGTATTTGGGGGCTTAAACGATAAAGAAATTATTAATAGAAATATTGAGGTTTATAGCATTTTTTATGATAAATGGGATGTGTTAGATGTAAAGAATTCAATCAGTTTTGATCCGTGTATTGATTCTTCTTGTATTTTTCTGAATGAAAACGATGTTTTGATCATGGGAGGCGCGAAAAAAGAAAGCAATGATGTGTTTTTCACGAATCATGTTAATTTTTATAATATAGAACAAAATACGATTTTTGCAAATAGTGGGTTCAAAGAGGATTTTCCGTTCTATTTTCTAGGAGATAATGTGACAATTTATGAAAAAAATGTGTATCTTATGGTAAAATTAAGAAGCGAGTCAAAAAAATATGGTCCTTTTCAAAAAGCCATTATATGTTTCGATTTCGGGAGAAACCAATGGAGGTTTGATCAGTTAGTGGAATATGAAGTAATTTGATTTTTAAAGAGAAAAAGAACGGTTTTTTATGAAAAATACAAAAGTTCAGAAAAATTGAAAATCAAAAATTTTTTATAAAAAACAACACTTTTAAATTAATTTTGCTCTTTGATTAATTTCTTAATTCAAAAAATCAATAAATATTGTTTAAAAAAAGGAGAAAATCTATTTTGTTTCATGAAAAAAATGATTCAGAAATTCTAAGAATTTGTTTCCACAAATTAACCTGACTTTCAATTAGTGAAACATATTATAAATTTTGCTGGAAGATTTTTATAATTTAACATTAAACTATTAAAAATAAAATAATTTTCTCCTAAATATTGATAATATTTTAAGTTTATTATTTTCGATAAATGATACCTAACTTCAATGGAATGGATTTGAATCATTTTGGTCAAATAAACAATCAAATTTTGCAATCTCAAAGTATAAACATTTAGATTATCTGAAAGATACTGTTTTTTTTTTCCTCATTTTTAAATGTTAAAATTTACAAGGTATTATGGAGGAAAATATTAATTATTATCAAGAGGCGTGCAAACTATATATAGCAAATGTCGTTCTTACGACACAAGTAACTAATTTGCCCAAAAAAACTCGACAATTTTTTAAAAACTACTAATTTTTAACAAAAAAACAATGACTTTTAATTTAAGATGAAAGAATTAGTCGCGGAAAAAAATGAGCTTTTGGCAAAAATTTCAAAATTAGAAGTTTTTCAAAAAAAAATCTTTAAATTTACAAATTTTTAGAAAAAAGTTAATGAAAACTTATCATCTTCCTTTCAAACTTATGATGATAAAAAAAAAAGGCATAGAAGAGTTGCTACGGAAATTGATAGACATTACAAATGTCCTTTAGAAGTCTGTCAAAAATCATATGGGTATTACTATTTTTTTCCATTTGAATTTTATAGGAATTTATAATATAAATTTAGCTCAGAAGGGTCGTTAACACAACATATTAAACTAAAACATCCTGATTATTTCTCGAAAATGGGATTAACTCAATTAAATTTGAAAAGTCTTGATGATTCCAAATCCCTTAATAATTCTGATATTAATGAGAACAGTTCGGAGAACAATGAGAATAGCAACCAGAGTGTTAGCAAAGAAAATAAAGAGGAAAAAAATAAGGAAATTTTGAAGAAAAATGAAAAAAAAAACGATAATCAAACCTCTTTGTCAAATGATGTATTTTAAAAAACAAATATAATTTTTTTTTTTAATTTTTTTTAAAAATTTTAGAACTCTGACAAAAAAAAAGAATAATACAATACTTTGTTCTCTTAACCTCTTATTTAGAGCGAATAGAGCCACATTTAATAAACATTTAAAAATATCTCAACAATTTGAAAAAAAACTCAAAAACTTATTTCTATTTCCCCCTCAATTTTTCTTCATTTTAAGCAACCAAAAAAATTTAATTAAATAGGAATAAAGGGACTTAAAATAATTTTCTTATAATTGAATAATTAAATTCTGAGCAAAAAATATAATTGTTTATTATCCCCCCAATGTTTTCTGACAAAAAATTAATTTTTTTCAAACTCCCATTTTTCACCTCAATTTAAAAGACTAAATCTCCTCCAAATCTTTGTGAAAAAATAAAAAAAAAATTGTTATTTTTCAATATTCTTTGAAAAAAAAATTTTTGGTTTTTATTAAAAAGCTAAAAAGCTAAAATTTTAATAATCCATTCTTTATTTCTCAGAATTCTCTTGCTTTTTTTTTTCTTTATTGCATTTCTTTCCAAACCAAGAACAGCATTTTCCTTTCCAGCATTCACATCTGGCAATTAAGGTTCCGACGACAGCTAAACCGACGACCACACCTCCAACAACAACAACAGTTTTATGTTCTTTGACGAAATCTGATAAATTGGCCATATGTTGAAAAATTTTAATTTGAAATAATAAAAATAAGAAAAAAAATAGATCTAAATCTTTTTTTTTTGATTTCAGAGAGCTAATTTTTCTTTTAAAAAAAATAACAGTTAAATTAAAAATGTTATGCATTAAAATTTTGATGAAAACGACGCAATGAAAAATGCAAAAAAAAATATTAATTAATTAAAAAAAATAAAACTTCTTCTAAACAATGAAAATTTGATATTTTTTTCATTTTATTTCTTTTAAGCATATATATTATGAAATCCATGTGTTTTAATAATAAAAAGATAAACAAAAAATTGGAAGAAAAAAAAAAAACTTTCTTAAAAGGCAGGATTTTTTAGAAACTAAAAAAAAAATCATCAAAAACCAGAAAATCCTATCTGAAAAATGAGCACTATTCCTTTATCAAAATTGAATCTTTTTACTGATTTGAAGTTCGAGAAAAAGAACATCATTTTCTTGGATTCACCCTTTTCATTTTTCGAGTTCACGATCAATTATTTGTCCTTACAAAAGTTTTTTTCCTTCAATATTCTGATCGAATCCATGAATAAAGCTTCCTATTTACAAATAGCGACAATTGATTTTATCTTTATACTGGATTTGCGCAAAATGAAACAACTATTAGAAAAGTATAAAAAAATCGAATGGTTTTTTTATCAAACCGACCAATTATTTCAAAGCAACATCTTAAAAATCAGCTTCAATCTTGATAATTCGCTCCTTGTTTTAAACGCTATGTTTCCTTTATTTTTCTCATTCCCAATTAACATCATTGATATTAAAGATATTTATAAAATCCGCAATCTGGATATCAGTTCAGCTCCCTATTACAATTATTTCTTGAATTTTCATAAAAAATTAGCATTAATCAACATCCAATCTCAAGAGAATTTCGCATTATATCCCTATCTAATCCTCTTAATCTATATGAATATCACAAAAGAAAACAGTTGGATCAAGGTTCAAAATGAGAACAATCGTTCATTGAATTTAATCAAGGATATGAATTTTTCAGGGTCCATTGCGTTAATTAATGAGAATAATATCGAATATATGCAGATTTTATTGAATAATCTAAAAAGTGAGTCTTTTTTTGCTTTGGATTCAGTCTGTTGTCCCAAAGACCATGTGATGGATTTATTATTGATCGGCTCAATAAATTCTGTTACTATTATTGATATAAAAGCAATAAAGAAAAAGCTTTTTGTGAACTCGAGGAAAATTAAGAATGATTCTAACGATTCCAATAAGAGCGAACAAGCCAAAACAATATTTTTGAATCAATTGAATGATCTTTTACAAAACGAAGAAACTTTGAAAATCTCTTATGATTTCACAAATGATTTCAAATGCTTGAAAAACAGGTTTAGTAAAGATATTACTGTTTTGAATAACCTTTTGAATCTGAAGAACTTCAATAATAATCTGAACTTCCAAGATTTCGATGATATAGTTTATTCATTCTTTAAGAGGAAACTGCCGATTGAAGATTTCGAAAATAAACAAAATTTCTTCCATCCATCAGCTCTTTTCGATTTATCAACCAAAATATACTGCATTGTGAATATTTTTACAAAAAAATATGTGCAAACGCCTTTTATTTCAGAAAACCTCAATATTTCAAACCCGATCGCCATAAACAATAAAAAGGAAATAAATGCCAAAAGCTTTAATAATATCATACAAGAATATGATGTTTATTACCCAAACATGAGCGTGTCTAATTTTTATGGGAATTATTATGATTATTCCAATTCCATGATGATACCGGAATTCATGAACATGCAAATTTCAACTGAGTTTATCAGTCTATCCGATTTGAATTTCGATGAAAAACGGATTTGTTTAATTGACAAATTAGATGAAAACTTTATGAAAAGCATACAGAAGATAAAAGAAAGCAAGATTATTGGCATTGATTCTGAATGGCATCCAAAGGAAAAAGTCACTGCGATATTACAAATCGCAACAGAAAAAGATATATTCATTTTCGATATTTATGGGTTCAAAAAACAAATCAAAGGCCAATTTGCAAAGAATTTAAGAGAAAGCCAGCATTTGAAATTTTATGAACAAATCAATCAAATACTGACAAGCAAAGAAATTCTTAAGGTTTCTTTTGATTTTAATAATGATAAGATCAATCTTTCGAATTTGAATAAGATTTTTGATAATGATTATTGCAAAATGCTTGATTTCGTTTATTATAGATCAGCGATTTTGGGACAAAATAAAGGAGGGTTAAAGGATTTAGTGCTTAGAATATTCAACAAATCTTTGTGTAAATCAATGGTTTTGTCGAATTGGAAGGAAAGACCATTGTGCGATCAACAAATTAAATATGCAGCGCTGGACGCCTTCGTTGTTTTACAAATTTATTTGAAAATCAAAGAAAATTTGTACTTTGACGTTTAAGTAAAATGAGTTAAAGAGTCCAATTTTAAAAATAAATAAAATATAAAATTAAATTAAGAAATTAAAGGAGATTCCTAAAAAAAGAAAAAATTAATTGTTTTTTCTTTTTAGGATAGAGTAAAAAACTTCTTTTGACAAAATAACACAAATTTAATTTTATAAAACAAAGCAATGTTTTATAAATTATGCTAATACTAGAAGAATTCGATTTATCTTATTAATCGAAAAAATTATCGATAATTTATTTATAAAAAAAAAATTAATTAATCAAAATTCATTAAAAAAAAGCTTTTTTGAGAAAAAATATAAGATTAACTCAAATTATTTCTTAAAATAATGAACTGTTCATATAAGTTATGCTATTACTACTCCCGGACCAACCCCCAAATCCAAGAGGAATTGCGTCATATCACATTGATCCCATGTCCGCATTGCAAATCCCTCTACTATTGTTCGGAAAAACATCGAATTCAAGATTGGTTTTAATATATAAACATTAACACAATATTGAAAAATTGAATTTATTTATAAAATAGGGATTCTGGCCATAAAAATTCATGTTTAATTCAACAAAACAACATGATTAATCAAACCAATGATCTTTCTGATATCTCACATAGTTTAATAGGAATCAGGAAGTGCTTAGCAGATTATGAAGAAGTCATTGGCAAAAGCAAAACTTCAGATCTAGGAAAAGGGTCCTATGGGAGTGTGAAGCTCGTAAAAGAAAAAAAAACTGGGATGTTATTTGCTATAAAAACAGTTTTCTTTTATCAAATTTGCAGTTTTTAATAGAAAATTGAATTTTAGATGACAAAAAAATCCATTTTTGAATATTCTTCAGTTGAAAATTTGAAAAGGGAAATTAAAATACAGAAGAAATTGTCGCATCCTCATATAGTGAAATTGATTCATTATTTCGAAGATAAAGAGAATGTATATTTGATTTTGGAGTATGCTGAAAACGGATCATTATTCAGATATCTTAGAAAAAAAGGGAAGTTTACTGAATATGAAGCTTTTGTCTATTTTTTTCAAACCTGTTTGGGGATCGATTATTTGCATAAGAAAAATATCATTCACAGGGATTTGAAAGTAATTCAATTAATTTTTTTGGTTCTTTGATTTTAAATTGGGTTTTAGCCCGAAAATCTACTGCTTGATAAAAACGGGAATGTGAAGCTTTGCGATTTTGGATGGAGCGCTGAAAGTGTTGTCAATAAAAGGTTCTTTTTATTTTGTGATGTCTATAATAATAATTGGTATTATAGTAATAGTAATATGTGAAATTTGCAATTTCACTTTCTTTTAATATAATTCATAAAGTTTAAATTTTTAATAAATGAATGATTAAAAACTAAAATTTTAATGAAGAACCACATTTTGTGGGACAATAGATTACATGGCTCCTGAAATGATCAAGAATTCTCCTCATGATTTCAAATTAGACATATGGTGTCTTGGAGTCCTATTATATGAATTGTTCCATGGCAATCCTCCTTTCAAAGGAAAAACTGAAAATGAGAAATTCAAAAGCATTTTGAACAATGGCACGATAACTTTTGATGATGTAATCACAAAATTAGCTCGAGATTTGATAAAGGGAATTTTAAAATCAAATCCTAATGAACGATTGACAATGGATGAGATTTTGCATCACCCTTGGATGATGCAATATGAGAAATCCTACAAAATAAAGATTGATAAATATATTTGGAAAGAAGATACAAATGCCAGCGTTTTGGGCCCGGCTATTGATATTATCAATCGCCATGACAAAAAAAACAACGATTTCGAACTGATGTCTGGAAAACTTAAAGGTTTTTTTCTCAAATTTTTTACTTAAATTCAATTAAACGAGTTAGAAATTTTTTTTTCAAATTATTTCTTTTCTTAAAATTGAAAGAAAAAAAGAAAAATTCATCATTATATTTTTTAGAAAATGGCTTTGGGGCTCATGAAGAGAAAAAAGACAGTTTCATAGTCCTAAAAAACATAGATAACGGCAAAATAATTAATAATTCCAATCCTCCACAAATAGACGATGCGAAATACTACGCCAACGAGAACGCTGCTGACAGCAAGCGCACTTATTCTCAAGTGATGGATCTTGATAAGTATCTGAAAGAAATCAACGCAGATAACGCAAACCATAAAAAGGATAATAGATCTAAAACCCAAAACAATTTTTCTGAAGAAAATCATTTTTTGCAAAAGGATCATAGATCAAAAACTCAGAATTTGGCTTCATTTGATGGGAAACAAGAGCCTTATTATATGAATAAAAAAGAAAAAGGAGAGTTTCGAGAAGGAAGAGAAAAAGATTACGGTGAGAAAAAATTAAGGATAGAAAGAGCTAGAACAAAAGAACCTTGTTTAAAGGAGAAAAATGATGAAAATTATGGCGAAAAATACCTTAGAAAAAAAAGAGATCTTGAGAAGTTCCTGGGAGATGATGATCATTTGGGCAATAGGACAAGTAAAATGTCGATGAAAAATAGACAGATTAATGAGGGTTATAATAGGAAATTATTTGAAGAACCTAAGGTTTTTTATAGGGTTATTTTATAAAATGATATGAATTTTTTTCATTTTAGCAAGATTTGTCGTTTTTCGATAAAATACTCACTGTTTTTGGTTGCATCACTCGAGATAAAAAGAAGACTTAATTGATTGAAAGAAAATTAAACACTCTTAAAAAACATTAATATAATAATTATAATAGAAGGTTTCTTCTTAAGTTTTTTTTACGATGTCTATTCATTCGAATCCCTTTGCAAAAATTTTTTTAAATTTAAGCTTTTTTTCTCTCTCTTTAATTATTTAATTTTTTGAGATTTTACATGATTTTTTTGAAAA
>JFJP01020918.1_pt1 | contig 14531 bp, 13 predicted proteins | sample 431651 | NCBI WGS metagenome assembly JFJP01 (sample SAMN02602958, study PRJNA72255) | Microbial mat metagenome, whole genome shotgun sequencing project. | biome: fresh water; feature: sink hole; material: water; isolation source: purple microbial (photo- and chemosynthetic) mats found in...
CCACTGATGCTGATTGGGCGATTCGGACTCAAAGCTCCAAGCTCCAAGCTCCAAGCTGGCCCGGACACGGCCTCTCCAGTGGCAAAGTAATTTGCTTCCGGGCCCTTACGGACCCACGCGCACGATTTCCGGGTTCATCCCATGCTCCGGGCAAACCATGCCCTCTCTGGTCACTCTGGTGCTCTGTGTTGCCCCCTTTGGATCAGCCGGCGTTCAGCACAACCCGGTGCTCGGTCGGCTGGCCGGCCGCGGGCAGGGCGACGCTACGGCCCTGCCAATGCACGATCGCCGGGATCCCGGCCGGCAGCGCGACTGTGCCATCGAGGCGATCGCCCTGGCGCATCCAGCGCACGGCGATGCGGCCGCCGCCGGGGTGCGGCACCGCCGCGCTCAGGGTCGCGCCCTCGGCGGGCAGCGGCGCGAGGGCGACCGCGGCGAAGCCCGGTGCGGCGGGCCTGATGCCCGCCTCGCTGGCGAGGTGGTGGTACAGCGGATGCGCGCCCCAGGCGTGGCAGTCGCTGCGCGTGTGCCCCCAGTTCTCGGGGAAGGTGGTGAAGCCCTCGGCGACGGCGGCGTGCCAGCGCCGCCACAGGCTGCGCAGCGCCTCACCATGGCCGCACGCCACTGCCACCTCGCACAGGTAGTGCGCGAACATGATGCCCACCGGCACCGCTGCGGCATCGGCGCACAGGCCGTCGGCCAGACGCGCGCGATGCGCGGCGGGCACCGCCCCGGCGAGCAGGGCGAGGATCGTGGTGTGCGGACCGGCGCTGCCGCCCGCACCAGGGACATCGCGCATGACTCCGTCCACCGCATCCCAGCACGCCGCCTGCACGGCGCCGGTCCAGCCATCCGCCAGGCGCGTCCAGCGCGCCGCCAGCTCGGGCTCGTCGGCCAGGCGCTCGAGGTCGGCCAGTTGGCGGCAGGCGTGGATGGCGAGGCAGTTGATCGCGGTCGAGATCCCGCCGCGCTGCCCACCGGGCGGGATACCCCAGCGCATGCCGGGGCCTTCGGCGTCGATGAAGTTCCAGCCGGGCAGCGAGCGGGCCAACCCGTCGGCGCCGCGCGCCAGGGCGAAGCGCTCGATGATGCCGCGCAGGGTCGGCAGCCACGCGCGCAGATCCGCGCCGACACTGCGCCACTGCGCCAGATCGTGGACCATGCCGATGGCGATCAGCGCGAAGGTCGGGATCACCTGCCCGCCCGCGGCCGGATGGCAGCTGGTGACCTGGCCGGTCTGGTTCGCCGACGAGGCGATGATGTGCGCGATCGCGGCGCGCACCGGCCGCTCGTCGCGGGCGAGCGCCAGGGTGATCAGCGCCTGGATGCGGGTGTCGCCGACGTACTGGAGCTGCTCGTGGAACGGGCAGTCCATATAGGTCTCGTGCAGGCAGGCCAGGGCGGTGCGCAGGCAGGCGGCCCGCATGCCGTCCTCCTGCCACTCGGCCGCGACGACCAGCGGATAGCCGGTGGTGCGGTAGGCGCAGGCGTGGATGGTCAGCGGCGCGGCGGCGGCCTGCACCTCGAGCGCGACCCAGCGGCCGGCCCGCCACCACAGCGGCTCGGCGGGACGCGGCCCGGCGGCGGCGGTGAAGCGATCGGTCACGCCGCGCAGCTCCAGCCCGCGCCAGGCGTCGCGGCGGGCGCGCGTCAGCGAGCCGAGGGGCGTGCCGGCAGGCTGGCCGGGCAGCAGCATGCCCTCGCCATAGGTGACGGCGACGGTGCCGCCGGCCCCGGAGATGGTCAGCTCCAGATGGCCGCAGCGGTAGCAGCCGAGGTCGAGCAGCACCCGCCGACGCAGGCCGGCAGGCACCGTGAGCGGGCCGCGGCCGGCGAGCAGCGCCGTCCAGCCGGCGTGCTCGGCCGGGAGGTCGCCGGCGGGATCGCAGCGAGCCGACGCGCCGTCATCGACCAGCACGACGGCGGCCTCGGCCGCACCGTGCGCCTGCGCCGGGAGCAGTGCCGGACGCAGCAGATGCCGCGGCTCGCGGCAGTAGGTCACGCCGGCATCGATGCCCGGCTCGACCGGGACCACCTCCTGCCAGAGACCTTCGCCGGCAGCGAGGTCGATGATCCAGCCGGCTCCGCAGCCGTAGGTGATGCCGTGGTGGGCTATGCCCAGGATGCGGCGCACCCGCCACGCGGCCCGGCCGGTGGTGACCAGCGCGTGGTGGGCCGCCTCGCCGGCGACGCAGAGGAAGCCATGGCGGACCGCGGTCTGCGGCCAGGGCGCCGCCGGCCCGGCGCTCCACACCACGGCCTCGAGGCGGTGGTCGCCGGGCGCGAGGTCGAGGCGCCAGCTCTCATAGGCCCAGCGCTCGGGGCTGCAGCGTTCCGGACCGGCACCGATCTCGACGCCATCGAGGAAGAGCCGATAGCGCTCGTCGCCGCTGGCATGGATGGTGATACCGGCCGCCGACGGCAGGGTGAAGGCGCAGGCATAGCGCCACACGGCCGGGCGCTCATCGGCGTCCTGCGCCGGGGCGATCCAGTCCCCGGGCCAGCCACGCCGATGATGCCAGGGTTCGACCTGCTCGCGGTGCTCGCTGAACGGATCGTTGCCGGGATACAGGCGCGTGGCTGGCATGGGACGGCCTTTCAGGCCGGAGCCGACTCGGCGCCCTCGTCGCCGCCCTCGCCGGTCAGCTTCTTGAGGCGTTCCAGGTAGGGGTTCTCGATCTTGGCGACGAACTCAAGGATCTTGGCGCGCTTCTCGTCGCTGATCCGGCCGTCGAGCACCTCGGCCATCTGCATGCGGTCAAGCTGCGACGGGTGCGGCTTGCCCTGCGTGGCGGTGGCGAGGAGGAGGCGGGCGGCGGCTTGTTTGGGAGTCATGGCAGTTCCTATCTGGCCAGGTTGAGGGCTGTCCCGCCACGGCCCTGGCATCGTCCACGGCGGGAATCGCATCGTATCACCCCTGCATCTCCCGCAAGCCACCCACCCCTCCTCTACCCTTGACCATTGGCAACGCACCGCATGCTGCTGCGCCTCCGCATCGGACTGTAGCTCAACCTGGATAGAGCGCTTCCTTGGGGTGGAAGAGGTTGCAGGTTCAAATCCTGTCAGTCCGACCAGGCTTTTTCGTTGGTCGGACTGACCGCGTTTGCGCCTACGTCCTCTTCCGCGTCATGGTCCTCGTTCCTTGGGGTGGGGAGCGAGGGCAACCCGCGCAGCGGGTCGCGACTCCCCGTAAGGGGAGTCGGCGCCGAGCGACGGCGAGGGCTATGCCCGAGCCCGGGTGAGGTTGCAGGTTCAAATCCTGTCTGTCACTCCGAGCCCGGGTGAGGTTGCAGGTTCAAATCCCGTCCGTCACCCCAAGCCCCGGTGAGGTTGCATGTTCAAATCCCATCATCCCCCCGCCAGCCTCCTCGACCGCACCAACGGCGTCATCGGCACCCGCTCACCCGCCACCGCCTTCTGCCTATAGACGCTCGGCGGACAGCCATAGGTCACGCGGAAGATGCGGCTGAAATGGAAGGGGTCGGCAAAGCCCGCCGCCCTGGCGACCGCCTGCACCGGCAGCATGGTGCCAGCAAGCAGCGCAGCGGCGCGATCGAGCCGCGCCAGACGCACCGCCTCGACCGGCGGCATGCCGAAGCGGTCATGAAAGAGGCGGGTGAGATGCACCTTGCTGACGCCTGCCGCCCGCGCCAGGTCGCCCAGGGTCGGCGACACAGGTTGTTCCGCCTCGGCGCAATCGCGCGCCAGCTCCAGGGCGCGGGCCACCGCCGGATGCGCGTCGGGGTCGGCTGTTTCCGCCGCGTCGGTGAGACCCGAGATGAAGGCCGCAAGTGCAAGCCCCAGCACCCTTTGAGCCTGCGCCAGGGCCGACTCATCGCCGCGTCGGAACAGCCAGCCGAGATGACGCAGCAACGGCCGCAGCAGATCGTCCTCGGGCAGAGTCCGGGCCAGCGGCCAGGTCGCAGGCGGGGGCAATGACGCCCCACCCGCCAGTACCTCGAAGTGGACGTAGCCATGCCGGGTTGGTCGCTGCGGATCCCACACGAAACGGTCCCGCATGCCTGGCCGGGCGAGCAGGACGGTGCCCGGCGGAGCCTGGACACGTACCCCGTCGGCCTCCCAGACTGTCTCGCCGGAGATAATCCACACCAGTTCGTAGTTTCCATTGAGGCGTGGGCCGAAAGTCGTCCCAGCTGGATACGTTGCTAGTCCAGAGCCAGAAAATCCGAATCGCAAACCGGGGTCAGGCATGCCAGATGTTATTCTGCGACATGCCGAAGCCAATCCCTGCCATTCCCATTCCGGACCTCCTGGCGTTAGGATGCAGGCCAAGGAACCGCCCATGTCGCACAGCCAGATGCAGACACAACCCGCCCCCGCCGTCACCGACCGTGAGGCGGGCCGCTATGTCGATGAGGGCTTCCATGTCGCCCACGATCTCATCACCACCGCCGAACTCGCCGAACTGAAAACCGACCTGATCGCATTGGCCCGGGGCAAGCATCCTTGTCCATCGCTGAAACCGGTCGGCCCCGAGGTCAGCGACGAGGATGCGGTACGCTCGATCCTGTGCATCCACCAGCCGCATCTGGTCAGCCCGGTGATGGCCCGCTTCGCCGCGCATCCGCTGATCGCCGGGGTGCTCGCCCGCCTGGTCGGCGCCCATCTGCCGCACTGGGATGGGTCGGTGAAATGCATGCAGAGCATGCTGTTCGCCAAGGCTCCTGGTAAGCCTGGCCAGGCCTGGCACCAGGATGAACGCTACATCCCGACCCGCGACCGCTCCCTGACCGGGGCATGGATCGCGATCGATGACGCCACGGTCGCGAACGGCTGCCTGTGGGTGGTCCCAGGTTCGCACCGCAATGGCTACATGTACCCATTCAAGCCACCGACCGACCTGGTCGAATTCGATGGCGCCGACGAATGCCACGGATTCGACGCCAGCGGCGCCGTCCCGGTCGAGGTCAAGGCCGGCTCGGTGGTGTTCTTCAATGGCTACCTGCTGCATCGTTCGCTGCGCAACCGCTCGACCATCTGGCGCCGCGCCCTGGTCAGCCACTACATGAACGCCTGGTCGCTGCTGCCCTGGTTCGAAACGGAAGTCCCCGGCCAGGGTCGGCAGAGCGTCGGCATCGCCGACCACCGCGGGGTCTTCTCCGTCACCGGTACCGATCCCTATGCCTGGAAGGGCAGCGCCACGCCCTCGCCGGACGCCGTGTTTATCCGCAACTTCACCGCGCCCGGAACCACGCCATGACCCCTCGCCGCGAGATCATCCGCACCCTGCTCGATCATCGCCTGCCCGAGCGCGTCGGACTCAACGAGCACTTCTGGCCCCACATCATCGAGAACGCGTGGGGCGCCCAGGGCATCGGCGACGAGGACTTCGTGCGCCGCTTCGACCTCGACTACGAGAGCGTGCTGTGGTGGTCGGCCCCCGGCCCGCGCCCGGACCTCGCGCGCACCATTGAGGAGACCGATGAGTGGCGGCTGGCGTCGGATGCCTGGGGCGCACAGACCCGCTACTGGAAGAAGAAGTCCGGCACCCCCGAGCACGTCGGCTTCACCTGTACCTCGCCCGAGGCGTGGAAGCGCGACTTCCGCGAGCAGTTCCTGGGCATCGATGTGCGCACCACGGTCGATGTGGCGAAGATCCGCACCGACCTGGCGCGGGCCCGGGCCGACGACCGCTTCGCCGTCTTCTCGTCGCTGTTCGTGTTCGAGGACCTGCGCCGCGTGCTGGGTGATGTGTGCATGCTGGAGTCCTTGGCCGGCGACCAGGACTTCGTCACCGACTTCTGCGTCTGCATCACGCGCAAGCATCTGGAACTGTGGGAGCACGTGTTCAGCACGGCCGGCAAACCCGACGGCTTCCACATGTACGAGGATCTCGGCTACACCCGTGGTCCGTTCTGCTCGCCGCGCATGCATCGGCAACTGATCCAGCCGTGGCACCAGCAGCTGTTCGGCTTCATCAAGAGCCACGGCATCCCGCTGGTCGTCCACACCTGCGGCGACTTCCGGCCGCACCTGCCCGCCCTGGCCGAGTGCGGCGTGGACTGCATCCAGACCCTGGAGGCGAAGACCGGCATGGATGTGGTCAAGCTCGCCGGCGAATGGAAGGATCGCCTGACCTTCATGGGCAACCTCGACATCCGCGCCTTCGAAAGCGGCGACCGGCGCCAGATCCGCGACGAATGCCTGGGCAAGCTGCAGGGGATGACGGCGCAGCGCGCGCCCTACATCTTCATGAGCGACCACTCGATCTCGCCGGCCGTGCGTGTCGCCGACTACGAATACGCCCTGCAGCTGTTCCGCGACCACTGCCGCTACTGATGACCGCGCCTGACCGGAATCTGCGCATCGCACGGTGTTGCGAGCATGCCCGTCTGGGGTTCCAGCCTCGTCCCAGGCCTCCAGGATCATATGGCGTTCGTCGTCGGGGAGTTTAGGGTACCGGAATGTCCGACCTGCCACTTCCCCCCGAGCCGCGCCCCCGCGGCCGTCCCCGCAGTGAAAATCCGCGCGACCAGGTGATCAAGGTCAGCCTGACCGCCGAGGAATATGACTGGATCGTGGCCCGTGCACGGGTCCACGACCTGCCGCTGGCCGACTACTGCCGACGCAAGATCCTGGGCCGCTCGGTGCCGGTCGATGAACTGGGCGCAACCGCCAGTGGATTCTGGCAGGGTGGACCCAGTCCGGCCCCGTCCGGCGGTTGAATCAACTAAGGGCAGCGACTGTCGGACACCTGGGGTGACCGGCGTCCACCCCTGCTACACAGCCGCCCTTTCGACCACCGCATCGCACATCCCCGTGGTCGATCAGCCGGAGGTTCCACTCTGAACCCCCTGCGTGATTGCATTCGACCTACGCTTCGTGAACATGTTCACGACCACTCAGGAGTCCGCTCCATGCCCGTCCAGCACTGGCTCAACCGCTACCACACCGGCGTCCCTTCCGTCGATCAGATGCATGACGCACTGTTCGATGCGATGGACCGTGTGTACACCGACATCATCAACAAAGCCGGCTCGGCCAAGATCGCCAAGCAGATCGTGGAACTGGCCGACCAGTTGAGCGAGCACCTGGATGAAGAGGACGCCGAGATGGCCAAGGCCGGATACGCCGACGCCGAGCCCCACGCGGCGAACCATCGTTCGCTGCGCGTGCAACTGCAGGCGCTGAAGAAGCGCGCCGCCGCCGGCGGCAACATCGGCACCGACGCCCTTGATGCGCTGAATCAATATTTCACCGTGCACATCAAGCAGTTCGATCTGGCCTGGGCGAAAACGCTGTAGCTTCTAGGGGCTGGCGCCCCTAGGACCCCACGGGCTTTGTCGGGGCTCGGTTTCCTCGCTACGCTCCGAAACCGTGGGCGGATGGGCTTCGCCCATTGTATCCGCCCACCGCCCCTCGGCGCCCGCCCCACCGCGTGCGCGGCGGGGCCCCTTCAGTTCGGGGGTTCGTGGCTTGGGCGTCTCGCCCAAGTCGAGACGCACGGGCGAGACGCCCGTGCCACTGTTTGCCCGAAGGGCTCGCGCAACAATAACTGACGCGATGGAACACGACGCACGCTCGCCCAGCTTGGAGCTTTGAGCTTCAAGCTTTGAGCCCGCAGGGCCCTACGCGCCGGCCCAGGCCTTGTTGACCATGCCGATCATCAGGTTGATCTGATTGGACAGGGCGTCGAACTTGGCCTTGGTCAGGCCGAGCGGGGTTGGCTCTTTCGAGCCCAGCCAGATCGCCACCTCGTCGCGCATGCTGAACAGTTCTTTGCGATTGGCGGCCAGGACCTCACGGCCGGCGCGCACCGTGGTTTCGTCGCTATGCGCTGAAATCCACGCCTGCATCGCGTCATAGCGCGCCCGGCGCTTGCCGTCCTCGGCCAGCACCGCGGCCCAGCCGCGCGACTTCGCGGCGGTGACGATGTCGTCGCGGCCATAGACACTGGCGACCAGGGTGTTCAGCGCCGCCACGCAGGCTGCGTCCTTATGCGAAGCCAGGCGGTCCAGGGCGGGACGCAGGGCATTGATCTCCGCGCTCTGCACGCGCCCCAGACTGGCGGCAGCCAGTTCGCGGACCTGGGCATCAGCCAGCGCCTTCGTCAGGCCGACGACGATGGTTTCGGCGCCGGCTGCGGCGGCGGGGCTGGCGACCTGGACCACAGCCCGGCCATACAGATCGACCACCTCGTCGCGCTCGATCCCGGCCGGTAGATTCTGCGCAAGGCGCGGCAGCAGCGCCAGCAACTGCACATGCGCCTCGTACAAACGCTGGCGTTTGGCCACCTGCAAGGCGCCGACCAGCACCGCATCCGGGTTGCTGGGGGCCAGGAATGGGGTTAGCCGGGATGCGAACGAGGTACGGGCAGCGGCATCCGTCGCAGCGACCTCGAAGCGCGGCCCACTTAGGCCAGCCAGCGCGAGGGGCCGGGAGTCCTCCTGGGCGAGCAGCGCGAAGAGGCGGTCGGCATAGGCCGGGGTAGCCTGGCTGCGCACCGCCTCCTCGACCGCCTTGGCTGCGAGCAGGCTTGTCCGGTGGGGACCGGCCAGCGCATCGGTCAGGCGGGCGAGCCCTTCGCCGCGCTGCTGCACGATCGCGGCCAGCACGCCGGCTGCGGCAACCGCGCGTTCAGCGGGCAGGCGGACATCGCCGGCCGCCCGGCCGAGGGCCTCCTGGCAGCCGGCCGGCTGAGCGACGCCCAGCAGTCGCGTGGCCGGGGCGTACAGGGCCGGGTCGGAATCGGCGGAGGTCGCCCAGGTCGCCAGGTCCCCCGGCAGGCGCGGCCCCTTGCCATCTTCGGGCCACAGGTCCGCCATCGCAGCGCATGCCTCGCCACGCACAGCCGGAGTCAGGTTGCGATCATCAAGCATCAGCGCGAGCAGGTCGAGATGACGCCCCTCGCGGCAGAGCACGACCCGCGCCTCGGCCGGCCCACGCCCGGCCAGCACGGCAGCACGGATGTGCTCGTCCGGCCAGGCCGCGGCGAAGGCCCGCGCCTGCTCACGGGCCGCATCGCCCTGGGCCGCGTCCAGCTCGGTCAGCTGGCTGGATCGCTGCATCGGCCCCCAGGCCAGGCCCAGGACCACCAGTCCGGCGACCACGACGCCGCCCCCGATCATCACCCAGCGCATGGTGCGGTTGCCGCCCTGTGTCGGCAACGAGGCCTCGGTCCGCCTGGTCGGCGGATCGCTGTCGGTGCGACGGCGTTGGCTGGCCGGGGCAGGCGTACGGGCGGAACGGGACTGGGCGGGGCGGGGAGGCGGCATGTCCGGCTCATCATGCCGGGTTCCTGGCAACCGGGAGCGATATCCGCCAGACCAGCGCCTGGCGTGTGGACCGCGCCACCGCAGCGCGCATGCTGCGCCCATGCCGATCCGTTCCGCCGTGGTCGCCGATGACGAGATCCTCAACCGCGAGCTGCTCGCCGAGATGCTGCCGCGCTTCCAGGTCCAGGTGCGCACCGCCAAGGACGGGGTGCAGGCGCTGAAGGCGCTGGAGGCCGAGCCGGCCGACCTGCTGATCACCGACGTGCGCATGCCCGGCATGGGCGGCCTCAAGCTGCTGGCCAAGGCGCGCGAGAAGTGGCCGGAGATGCCGGTGGTGATGATGACAGCTTTCGCTTCGGTCGAGAGTGCGGTCGAAAGCATGCGTCAAGGTGCATACGATTATCTGATGAAGCCCTTCGGGGTCGAGCAGGTCGAGGCCCTGCTGCTGCGCCTCAACGAGCGCCAGCAGCTGGTGCGCACGGTCACCGCGCTGAAGAGCGAGGCGCGCGACCGCCACCGCGGACGCGGCATGCTCGGCGATTCGCCGGCCATGGCGACGCTGCGCACCACCGTCGAGCGCGCGGCGCGTTCCAGCGCCACCGTGCTGGTGCGTGGCGAGAGCGGCACCGGCAAGGAACTGGTCGCGCGCGCCCTGCACGAGCAGAGTCCGCGCGCCGCCGGCCCCTTCGTCAAGGTCAACTGCGCGGCGCTGACCGAGACCCTGCTGACCTCCGAGCTGTTCGGCCACGAGAAGGGCAGCTTCACCGGCGCCACCGAACAGCGCCCCGGCCGCTTCGAACTGGCCGACGGCGGCACCCTGCTGCTCGACGAGATCAGCGAGATCAGTCCCGAACTGCAGGCCAAGCTGCTGCGCGTACTGGAGGAGCGTGAGTTCGAGCGCGTCGGCGGCGGCAGGCCGATCAAGGTCGATGTGCGCATCGTCGCCACGACCAACCGCGACCTGCAGGCCGAGGTCGCCGAGCGCCGCTTCCGCGAGGACCTGTTCTACCGCCTCAACGTCGTGCCGGTGATGCTGCCGCCGCTGCGCGAGCGCCTGTCCGATGTAGCGGATCTCATCGCCCACTACCTCGCCACCTTCACTGCCGAGACCGGCGCCAAGGTGCGCCTGGGCGCCGACGCCCTCGCCCTGCTCGCCGCCTACCGCTGGCCGGGCAATGTGCGTGAACTGGTCAATGTCGTCGAGCGCCTAGTGGTGCTCGGCGGCGACGGGGAACTCGACGCGGCCACCCTGCGCGAACTGCTGCCCGAATTGACCCCGGCGCGGGCGCGCCGGGGTCAATAGCTTTGAGCTTAGAGCTTTGAGCTTTGAGCCCGCAGGGCTCAGCACAGGGCTCATGCGTTGAGCGAGCTCAGGACTCGTGCGATGAGCCCCCAGGGCTCAATGCGGGCTCCAAGCTCTAAGCTTCAAGCTCTAAGCTACTTGGCTTTCTTGGCTTCCTGCTCCTTCACCGCCGCTTCCAGCTTGGCGAGGTAGCCCTTGGGATCCTTCTGGATGGTCTTGATGCAGCCCTTGCAGCAGACCTTGAATTCCTGGCCTTCGACGACCACGGTGACGGCGTCGGCGCCGACCTTCTCGCCCATCACCAGGCAGGTGTCGATGGGATAGGGCTTGGGAGCAGCCGGGGCCGGCGTGTCGGCGGCGGCAAGCAGGCCAAGGGCGGCAATGGTCAGAATGCAGGTGCGGAGCATGGTGGGGTTCCTCGCCTACCAAGGTCTGCAGGGTCAGTCGCGTTCCACGGGGTTAATTCAGACCCGTCGGCCAGTAGCCCCAGATCCGGGCATAGAGGTAGAAGATGCCGCCGAATCCCGCCAGATGCAGCAGCACGAAAGGGGCTGGCACCGGCACCGCCTGCACGGCGCGGCTCGCCCCCGACAGGCTGCCGCGCGTCCAGGTGGTCAGCACCAGCAGCAGGCCACCCATCAGGCCGGCGTTGGTCGCCATGACCAGCAGGGTCTTCGCCCACCACGGCACGTCCTGACGGCCGGTGATGTAGCGCTGCACCAGCTCCATGCCGACCGCGACCAGCAGCACCGCCTCGGTGGTGAGCAGTTGGCGATGGCGCAGCCAGGGAGGAACCATGGACGAGGAGGAACGTTGGGCCATGGCGCGCAGACTGGCGGGCAGCAGCCAGTGGCAATGCGCCTCGTCCAGCCATCATCCCCAGCGTGCTCACCAAACGCGTCATCGTCTGCCTGGATGTCCGCGACGGACAGGTCACCAAGGGCGTCAAGTTCCAGGGCAATGTCGATCTCGGCGATCCGGTCGAGTACGCCGCGCGCTACGACGCCCAAGGCGCCGACGAGCTGGTGTTCTACGACATCACCGCCTCGGCCGAGAAGCGCGGACTGTTCGTCGATGTGGTGAAGCGGGTCGCGGCGCGCATCTTCATCCCCTTCACGGTCGGTGGCGGCATCCGCAGCCTTGAGGCGATGCGCGCCGTGCTGCTGGCCGGCGCCGAGAAGGTCTCGCTCAACTCGCCCGCCGTGCGTGATCCAGGCCTGATCACCCAGGGCGCGCGCGCCTTCGGCGCGCAGTGTGTGGTGCTGGGCATGGACGCGCGCAAGGTCGCGCCCAGCGCGGCGATCCCATCCGGCTACGAGGTGGTGATCGACGGCGGCCGTTCGCCGACCGGCAAGGACGCGGTGGCCTGGGCGCGCGAGGCCGAGTCGCTCGGCGCCGGCGAGATCTGCCTCAACGCCATCGACACCGACGGCGTGCGCCAGGGCTACGAGCTGACCATCACCCGCCTGGTCGCCGACGCGGTGCACATCCCGGTGATCGCCAGCGGCGGCGGCGGCACCCCGCGGCACTGCATCGACGCGGTGACGCGCGGCGGCGCCGAGGCCGCCCTGGTCGCCAGCATGGTGCACTACGGCGACTACACCGTCAGCGCGATCAAGCAGGCGATGGCGGCTGGTGGCGTGGCCGTCCGGATAGCTTAGAGCTTTGAGCTTTGAGCTTTGAGCTTTGAGCTTTGAGCCCGCACCCGCACCGACCGTCGTTCGGGACTGCGGGCTCCAAGCTCAAAGCTCCAAGCTCAAAGCTGGGCGAGCGCAAGCGAGCCCCTACCAGATCGTCTGCTGCCTGCCGCCTGGTGGGCGGAAGGCAGCGGTGGACAGTTCGGGCCAGCCCGCGGCGATCCCGTGACGGCGCACGCCGAGGCGGAACAACTGCGCGATCTGCTCGGCCCACGGCCCCTGGCCGGGATTGCGCCTTCCAGGCGCCGCGTCGCTGGCGCCGCCGTGCAGGCTGGCGAGGCGGTCGAGCACCACCTGGGCGCGGGTCGGCTGGTGCCGCTCCAGCCATCCGGCGAAGAGGTCGTGGACACCGAGTGGCAGGCGCAGCACCTGATAGCCGGCATGGCGTGCGCCGGCCGCCGCCGCGGCGGCGAGCAGGGCGGGGATCTCCTCGTCAGTGAGTCCGGGGATGAGCGGCGCCAGCATCACGCCGACCGGGATGCCGGCGTCGGCCAGCGCGCGCACCGCCGCCAGGCGCGCGGCCGGATCGCTGGCGCGCGGCTCCATGACGCGCGACAGCTCGGGCCGCAGGGTGGTCAGCGAGATCGCCACCGACACGGCGCGATCGGCGGCAAGGCGGGCCAGCAGGTCGGCGTCGCGTACCACCAGCGCGTTCTTGGTGATCAGGTTCAGCGGATTGCCGAGTTCGGCCAGCACCTCGAGACAGCCGCGCGTCAGGCGCAGGCGGCGCTCGACCGGTTGGTAGCAGTCGGTTGCCCCGGACATGCCGATGATCTGCGGCCGCCACACCGGCGCCGACAGCGCGGCACGCAGCAGGGCCGGGGCGCGCCGCTTGACCATGATGCGGGTCTCGAAGTCGAGCCCCGCCGACATGCCGAGGTGCTCGTGGTAGGTGCGCGCGTAACAGTAGCTGCAGCCGTGCTCGCAGCCGCGGTAGGGATTGACCCCGACCGCGAAGGGCACATCGCCGCTGTCGTTCTTCGACAGGATCGACTGCGTGTCGTCATCGAGGAAGGTGGTGCGCGGGTCGGGATCCTGGGCCGGATCGAAGTCGTCGTCCCAGGTGCTGGCCAGGCGTTCGAAGCGGCTGGCCGGATTCGCCGCCACGCCACGCCCATGCCGCCACGGGTCGGGAACCGGGATGCTGTCGCCATCGGCCATGCCCGCACCATGCGCAGCGCGGCCGGCGTTCCAGACACCGGTGGACCGGGCCTGCGCAGGACCACGCTCGTCCTTTCCGATGAAGCTGCTGATCGTCGAGTCGCCCAACAAGATCGCCAAGCTCCGCCCGCTGGTCGGGCCGGACTTCCGCATCGCCGCGTCGTTCGGCCACATCCGCGACCTGCCGGTGAAGGGCGACCTGGCGATCGACTTCCAGGGCGGGCGGGTGCTGCCGCACTACGAACCACTGGAGAAGGGCGGCCGGGCCATCGCCGAGCTGACCCGCCTGGCGCGGCAGTGCGACGAGGTATGGCTGGCCACCGACCCCGACCGCGAGGGCGAGGCGATCGCCTGGCACATCACCCAGATCATCGGCGAGCACCGCTACAAGCGCGTCGCCTTCCAGGCGATCACCGCCGCAGCAGTGAAGCAGGCGCTGGCCAAGCCGCGCGACCTCGACCGCGGGCTGGTCGATGCGCAGCAGGCGCGGCGCGTGCTCGACCGCGTGGTCGGCTGGCTGGTCTCGCCGACCCTGCGCAGCCTGGGCCGCGACGCGAAAAGCGCCGGCCGGGTGCAGAGCGTCGCCCTGCGCCTGGTCGCCGAGCGCGAACTGGAGATCCGCAAGTTCAACGCCATCGATCACTTCGTGCTCGCGGCGAAGCTGGAACGCGCGGGCAGCCCGCCGCCCTTCACCGCCCGCCTGGTCACCTGGAAGGGCGAAGCGCTCGGCACCCGCCTGACCGACGCTCAGATCGCCGAGCGCAGCGTCGCCTGGTGCCGCAAACAGGCCTGGCTGGTCCACGCCTGCGACCGCCGCGAGGTCGAGAAGCGTCCGCCGCCCCCCTTCACCACCGCCACCGTGCAGCAGGCCGCCTCGGTGCAGCTTGGCCTGCGCCCCGACGCGACGATGAAGCTGCTGCAGTCGTTGTTCGAGGACGGCCACATCACCTACCACCGTACCGACAGCGTGGCGCTGGCGCCCGAGGCGATCAGCGAGGCGCGCACGATCATCGCCGCGTCGTTCAAGCCGGCCTATCTGCCCAAGACGCCGGTGGTGCACGCGACGAAAAGCGCCAACGCCCAGGAAGCGCACGAGGCGATCCGCCCGACCCATCCCGACAGCGGGGCCGACGC
>JFJP01039094.1_pt1 | contig 14530 bp, 15 predicted proteins | sample 431651 | NCBI WGS metagenome assembly JFJP01 (sample SAMN02602958, study PRJNA72255) | Microbial mat metagenome, whole genome shotgun sequencing project. | biome: fresh water; feature: sink hole; material: water; isolation source: purple microbial (photo- and chemosynthetic) mats found in...
TATTTTTTTTAAAAATAATTTTATCTTGCAACTTCTCCCGCTTTCTCTACACTCTCATCAATCACTTAAAACTTATAATTTATAATTTATAATTTCCTATTATGTTCCACCTCATCACTGGTACTCTCCAAACCTATGATAATCAGACCTATATCGCAAACGACCTCATCGGCGTCCAGGTCACTTATCATTGAATAAGAGAGAAAACTCAAAACTCAAAACTTATAACTTATAACTTCTTCCTCTATCCCATCATCGACGACCACGCCAAGACCATCAAATACTATGCGTTCGATACTGCTAGCCAGAAAGAATCGTTTTCCTCTGTCTTAAAAATCTCTGGCATCGGACCAAAGATAGCGTATGAAATCTCATGGATCGATCCAACCAAGCTCATGCAAGCCATCAATTCATTTGATATTGCATTCTTCCAATCCATACCAGGTATCTGACCAAAGACAGCTAAGAAAGTATTGGTAGAACTTAAAAGTTCATTTTCTGACAAAGATCTCATCAAGATCAATGCGGACGATAAGCTCGTAAAAAATATCGTCAAGACTCTCGGTGCGATGGGGTATGACAAGACAAAAGTACTGACCAAACTCTCTACATATGATGGTGTTATCTCACAAGACACACTCGCATGAGCGATGCAATGGTTGATAGAAAATTTGAAATAATTTATTATATATACATACAACAAACCTAATGAATTTCAAAAAAATAAGTTCTATAGATTCTTACAAAATTATTGTATGATGACTTATAGTCACCACCTGTTCTTTAGTGCTGTTATTAATCCTACAAGGTAAAGTCAAAGAAGGTAAAGTGATCAAGAAAGAATATCAACCTAGAGAAGTAAATCTTGAGCCTCACTATATTACTGATGAAAAATGAAATCTTACTACTATGCGATATCCAGAAGTAGATGATGAAGATTATATTATAACAATAGAATGAAAAAACAAGCAATGAAAGATTAGAACAAGAAAATTATATGTTAAAAAATCATTATACAATTGTCTCCAAGAGTGAGATCATTTCGTAGTTGGAGAAGATTGTTCTGACAAAGATGACAATCACCAAACACAAAAATAATTCAAAAGAAAAAGACATTACTCATTGCTTTTTGAGTATGTTTTTATATACTATTTATAATTCAAAATTTATACTTCACAATTCAAAATTATGACAAAAATATGAATGATCTGATCACCAAATGCTGGTAAATCAACGCTTTTCAATAGACTGATCGGAACCTATCGTGCTATCATCACTGACATCGCTGGCACGACGAGAGACATTATCTCCCATGAAGCGATCATGGACGGTATCGGACCTATCACTGTCATGGATAGTCCAGGTCTTGATAATCACGAAAATGAACTTCCTTATATTGAGCGTATCATCACAGAGTCTGACGCGATCATCATGATGGTCGATAGTAGGATAGGAATGAACTCTAAAGATGAAGAGATGATTTCACTTGTCCGTCGTCACGGGAAGATGAGTCAGATGATACTTTTTTTGAACAAGATAGACAAGATACCACATGAAGATGCATTAGCATTGTTATTGAGTGAATATTCACATCTGTGAGTAGAACATATCGCCTACGGAAGTGCTCATCATGGAAAGACAGGTGAATTGATGAGAACATTATATGCTATACTAAAACCTCACCCCAACCCCTCTCCTGACCAGGAAGAGGGGCTCTGTGCTTTTTGAGATTTTGAAGAAGAAGAAATGTGGTCATCCCTCTCTGATAGGAGAGGGAACGAGGGTGAGGTTTTTGATGAGGAAGAATCTCCTACTATTTACGAATTTGAAGATGAAGACGAAGAATTCGACGAAGAAGACATATTACTATTAGATGATATTGGTCCCTCTCTGTCAGGAGAGGGGTTGGGGTGAGGTAAGGGAACGATACCCATCGCTATCATCGGTCGTCCAAATGTAGGGAAATCTACTTTTATCAACCAGGTATCAAATAAAGAGCTCTCAAAAGTATCAGCCATACCAGGAACGACTCTCGATTATATCTCTTCTGAGATCTCTATCAAAGAACAAGATTACATCCTCTATGATACGGCTGGTATCAGAAGAAAGGGGAGTATTCATGGGCTAGAAAAGATCGCATTTGAAAAAACATACGGTATGCTCAAATACTATCAACCTATCGTACTTTTTCTCATCAGTGGTGATGAAGGAGTAACCAAAACTGATCGTGCATTGATGACGCATATTCTCGATCTCCATATTCCTATCTTAGTAGTCATCAACAAGATAGATACCCTCAATAATCTTCAAAAAGAAAAACTCCTGAAAGCAGTGGAAGAACATTTTGGACACAAAGATCGTCTGTTTACGATCGGTATCAGTGCCAAGACTGGATTTAATATCAACAAGATCCGACCTATCGTCAATGATCTCCGAGCTCGTAGTCATGTAGCACTCACGACAGGACAACTCAATAAAACGATCTCTCGTGCATTTATTGCCAAACCACCGACATTTCCTCATAATAAGGTAGTAAAAGTCTATTATACGACACAAGTAAAATCCTATCCACCAATCTTTATGTGTTTTATCAATAAAAAACCAAACGTCACGACTGCATTTCAAAACTGGTTAGAATCAGTAGTCAGAAAAGCTGGTGGATGGCAAGGTATACCATTACATTTTCTCTTCAAAGACAAGAAGATGGATGAAGATGGATATGCAAAACATCTGGAAAAAAGAAAACAAGCGATCAGAGCAAGACTCAAACGTACACCGAAAGAAAAAATTGAAGCAAAACAAAAAGCTATTGCCAGGGCGACACAGAAGAGGGGAATGTAATGTTTATAAACTCAAAAAAACTCCGTTATGGAGTTTTTTATATAATTAGGCTATGAGATTACTTGCAGTAAAAAGAGAAATCAGGACAGAATGCATCTTTCAGTTTAACTTCATCAGTTCTTTGAGTACCATTGTCTAATACAAAAGAAACTTTAACTTTCCCATCTTCTATTTTTACCGATGTAAGTTTACCAGACACAATATCCATAATATTCTGATCGAATCATCCGGTGAATATAATTGTACCACCTTGTTTTTTAAATTGTTCTAATCATTGAATAAAACCAATAATAATATCATCAGGAATAGTCTCCTTACTATTATATAATTTTGCAAGCTTTGCTTGATCAGAATTTAATTTTTCTCATAATTTTTCATTCAAAGATTCCACAATTATTTTTCAAGTTTGTGCAAATTCTTTTGGAATATTTTGATTAGCTAATGTTCATTTTTTTAATTTTTCTCAAGCTTCTTTTCATGCCAGTTCAACACTTTTATTGAAATCTAAATTTTCCAAATTATTTTCATAATAACCATTTTCTAATGTCATGGTAAGATAAACAAATTATAAAATATATTATGATCATAATCATAAAAAAAAATATGTCAAATAAAATCATACTTTTTATATGATTTTTTCCTCTTGATATTTTTACGATAAAATCATATAGTTAAGAATATATTTTATATCATTCATGTATATTCATATGCTTACTAGCACAACCCACACCATCGAAGGAAACCCTATCAAAGAATATATCTGATTTGTCTCATCTGAAGTCATCGTAGGAGCAAATGTCGTCAAAGATTTGTTTGCCTCTATTACCGATATCTTTGGTGGAAGATCTGGATCATACGAACAATCACTCATAGAATGAAAAAATGCAGCGATGCAAGAATTGATAGCTAAAGCAAAAAAAATGTGAGCAAACGCTATAGTCGGTATTGATCTCGCATACGATACAGTAGGGAAATGATGATCTATGTTTATGATCAATATTACGGGTACAGCAGTCATACTAACGAAAGATCCTAAATAATTTTATATATCAAGATTTTTATGAAACACTACATCAAAATAGCAATTATTCTGACAGTCATTCTATGAGCTTGACTACGAATAGGTGCGATACGATGAATGATCGATGAGATACTCGTAGGTAAAATCACTCTCACATTATGAATTGTGTGATGAGTATTGATTATTCTCTATCTTCTGATCCAAGAAGACAAAAGAACAATTGATAAATTCTAAATACCACAATAATCTTTACTCTGCCACTCTGCTACTTTTACAACTCTGCCACTCTACTTCATGATCAATATACAAAAACTCGCTAAACTTACCTGACTTCGTCTCAGTACAGACGAAGAAATTACGTTATGACACCAACTCGAGTCAGTAGCATCTCTTTTGGATAAAGTCAAAGAATATGATATTCCTACACCGACGACGACACGACATTCACTCCTTGGATTGGAGACAAAACCATCGAAATCATGACTTCCTGACGGTACTCCAGAGTGAATACTTCACAATATTGCGCATCCTATCACGGGTCACGCAGTAGAAGTGAGAGCTTTTGTAGAATAATTTTTTTATTATAAAGATTCCTTACACTCATGAGACAGTCATTTGAAAATCTTGAAATACGAAAAAAATCTTTCGAGTTAGCAAAACAAGCAGGTGCAATTTTTTATGACAAAGATTTTTCTAATAAATGATTTCAAGATCAAATTATGAAATCTGTATTATCAATCTCAAATAATATAGCAAAATGACATGATAGAGGAGCAAATAATGATTTTGATAATTTTCTGTATATGGCACATGGATCTGCAGCAGAATTTAAAAATATGATCTATATTGCCTATGAATTTTGATATATCTGTGAAGATCAAAAAACAAAATTTTCAGAAGAAACTTGATCAATAATGATAAGTCTGAGCAGATTAGCTCAAAGATAAATTATTTTATATAATACTATTATTACTATGCAAGAACCACAAGCGCTCACTATGGTATCAAAATTTCATACATTGTTTGATGCACCGATACTCGAGACACCACAGATCCCTGATCTCAAAAGAGCACAACTGAGAGTATCTCTCCTCCAAGAAGAACTCAATGAACTTCAAGAAGCGATTGATAACAATGATCTCACTGAAGTAGCTGATGCATTGGGTGATCTTCAATATGTGTTATCTGGTGCGGTATTGGAATTTTGATTATGAGATCGCTTTGCTGATGTTTTTGCTGAAATACAGAGATCAAATATGTCCAAAGCATGTAATTCATTACAAGAAGCTGAGGCTACAGTAGCATATTATAAGACGCACAAAGATACCGAATGATATATTGTATCCAAATGAGATCAGTACCTCGTCCATAGGACAGAAGACAACAAAGTATTAAAATCTATCAATTATAGTCCAGCGGATATTAATAAATTTTTGTAATAAACTAGTCATTGCGAGGAGGTACGACAAAGCAATCCACTCAATTAAATTATTTATCATATAATCTGCTCTCTCATGAAATCGTATCTCTCACTTGTGAGTACTATTCTAGAACAAGGTGAACGAAAAGCAAACAGAACTGGTATGGATTGTAAAACTATTGCTGGTGCGATGTTTGAACATGATATGAGTATGTGATTTCCACTACTGACGACGAAGAGAGTGCCTTTTCGTCTGATTGCGTCAGAATTGGAATTTTTTATAAAAGGAATTACTGACAAACAATGGTTGATCGAGAGAGACAATCATATCCGAGATGAACGATGTAGTCCTGATATTATACCATATAGTCACGATATTGAGATTCAAGCACAGATGAAAGCGGAGAGAGAACTGGGACCTGTGTATGGATACCAATGGAGAAATTTCTGATGAGAATATACGAGTTATGATCAGCCAATAGGGACTGATGGAGTAGACCAACTCAAGAAAGTAGTAGATACTCTCAAAAACAATCCTTCTGACCGTAGAATGATCGTCATGGCTCGAAATCCTCAAGTCCTCCATAGACAAGCACTTCCTCCATGTCATTATGGTTTTCAAGTAACCGTGATCAATGGAAAACTTAATCTTCTCCGAAATCAAAGATCAGTAGATGTTGGTCTTGGTCTTCCATTTAATATCGCTAGTTATGCTCTGATGTTGCATCTGTTGGCAAAAGAAAGCTGATTACAAGAGGGAAAACTGGTAGGATTTCTTGCTGATACGCATATCTATCGCAATCATGTGGATGCATTGACTGAGCAGTTGAGTAGAACTCCTGATACACTTCCGACTGTTTCTACTGACAATTTTACCAGCATCTTCGATCGACACTACACTGATACGATAGTACATGATTACAATCCACAGAAGAGTATTAAGATGGATGTAGCGGTTTAGTGAGATAGTAAGATAGAAATATAGTTTTATGGTGTATTGTATAATGAGTTATTCTTATCAAAATTTAGAAATACGAAAAAAATCAATTGATATGAGTATAAAATTTTATGAATTTACAAAGAAAGATAAATTTGCTAAAGATTTTGGATTGTGCAATCAAATACAAAGATCTATTGTCAGTGTTCCAAGTAATATAGCAGAATGATCAATGAAATGAACAAAGAATGAATGTATACACTGATGTAGAATTGCAAAAGGAAGTTTAGCAGAATCTCATACACAATTGATTATTGCACAAAAATTATGATATATTACTATACAAGAATATATAGATATAGAATCAGAAATTATTATCCTGATGAAGCAGATAAATGCCTTCATCTCATCTCTCAAATAACCATCTTACTATATTACCATTTAACTATCTCACCACAATGTACATCGTCCTAGAATGAACAGTCGGAACAGGAAAAACAACTCAATCAAAAATCCTTGTAGAACAACTCCAAGCACAATATCCTGAGAGAGAAGTCATCCGAGTACGTGAACCTGGCAAGACTCCTATCGCAGAAGCAATCAGAACACTCGTCCAAGGGACAGAATTTCCAGAAGAGATGGATCCGATCTGTGAAGCATATCTGTATAGTGCAGCGAGAGCTCAACTCATCAATACCCTGATAAAACCTGCACTCGAGAGAGGAGCGATCGTCATTTCAGATAGATGTTTTTGGTCTTCTCTTTCTTATCAAGGATATACAAAATGAACTGGTATCGAGACGATTTGGCAAGTAAATAAACCTATCGTAGAATCATGTCTTCCAGATCTTGTGTTGTTTTTTGATATGCCGATAGATATTGGATTATCGAGGACATTTGATGGAGCTGGAGACAAACATGAACTGAATGGAAAAGAATTTTTCGAAAAAGCACATGCATGATATCTTGCTTGTATCGCTGATGGAAGATTTGCAAAGAAATCTATAATAATTGATGCTTTGGGGACGATAGAGAAGGTGAGTCAAAGAATAATACAAGGAATACAATAAATTTCTCTTGCAATTTCGACTACCAATCTGTATACATATAAACAGTATATTCTTGACTCAAATACAGTCAGATACTTTTTATTTGTAAATCTATTTTTGAATGGCAAAAGATGAAATTCCTCTAAACAAGGTAAGAAATGTAGGTATTATTGCACATATTGATGCTGGTAAAACTACTACTACAGAACGTATTCTTCTTTATACTGGTAAAAATCATAAAATCTGAGAAGTACATGAAGGTGCTGCTACGATGGATTGGATGGCTCAAGAACAAGAGAGAGGTATTACTATTACTTCTGCTGCTACGACTTGTTTCTGGAAAAATCACCGTATCAATATCATCGATACTCCAGGTCACGTAGACTTTACGATCGAAGTAGAGAGATCTATGAGAGTATTGGATGGTGCAGTGACGGTATTTTCATCTTCTGATGGAGTACAACCTCAGACTGAGACAGTTTGGAGACAAGGAGACAAATATAAAGTACCTCGTATGTGTTTCGTCAACAAGATCGATAAAATCGGTGCTAATTTTACAATGTGTATCGAATCTATCAAAGAGAGACTTTCTGACAAAGCAATTGCGATCCAATTTCCCTATGGAGAATCAGATGAATTTAAGGGAGTAGTAAGTTTGATCAATATGAAATACTACACTTTTGAAGGAGACAACGGTGAAAAACAAGTAGAACACGATATCCCAGCTGAAGTGCTTGAGAGAGCAAAATCTATGAGAGAAGCTCTTGTAGATGCTGTATCAGTATTTGACGATGATCTTGCGATGAAATATCTTGAAGGAGAAGAGATCTCTGAAGAAGAACTCAAAGCTGCTTTGAGAGTAGGAGTATGTAAAAATGCTATCTATCCAGTATTAGTAGGTTCAGCTTTACGCAACGCTGGAGTACAACTGATGATCGATGCAATGTGTGATTTCTTACCTTCACCTATCGATGTGGGAGCTGTTCCTGGTGTAGATCCAGACGATACAGACAAACATCTTGTGAGAGAGCCTGATCCAAAAGCTCCAGTAGCTGCGTTAGCATTCAAGATAATGACTGACCCATTTGTAGGTACGCTTACTTTCGTGAGAGTATATTCTGGTACTATCAAATCTGGAGATGCTTTATACAATTCAGTCAATGGTAAGAAAGAAAGAGTAGGACGTTTATTACTTATGCATGCAAACAAAAAAGAAGAAATCGATGAAGTATCTGCAGGACACATCTGTGCCTTCCTTGGACTCAAGGAAACAAAAACAGGACACACACTCTGTGATATTGATGATCCTATCATCTTAGAAAAGATTGATTATCCAGATCCAGTTATCCAACTTTCTGTAGAACCTAAGACGAAACAAGATCAAGAAAAGATGGGTATCGGTTTAAATAAACTTGCTTCAGAAGATCCGTCATTTAGATATTATACTGATCCTGAGACAAATCAAACGATCATCGCAGGTATGGGAGAACTTCACTTAGAGATCCTTGTAGATAGACTCAAGAGAGAACACAAAGTAGAAGTAAATACTGGACAACCTCAAGTAGCATATAGAGAAGCAATCACTACTACTGCGAAGTGAGTAGGTATCTTCAAGAGACAATCTGGAGGTCGTGGACAATACGGACACGTTGAGATGAGAATCGAACCTATCACACCTACAGAAGAAAACGGAGGATATATCTTCAAAGACGAAATTACTGGAGGTATCATCCCGAGAGAATTTATCCCAGCTATCGACAAAGGATCAAAAGAAGTGATGGCTCAAGGACTTCTGGCTGGATTTCCTATCATCAATGTACAAGTAGCGCCATTTCATGGATCATATCATGATGTAGATTCATCTGAAGTATCATTTAAAGTAGCAACATTTAGAGCATTTAAAGATGCCTTCTTCAAAGCTAGTCCTATCCTTCTCGAACCTATCATGGATGTAGAAGTAGTATCTCCAGAAAATTATGTCGGAGACGTGATGGGAGATATCTCTTCTAGAAGAGGAATGATCCAAGGACAAGAGAATAGAGGACAACTCACAGTTGTAAACTGTAAAGTACCACTCTCTGAGATGTTCGGATACTCTACTGATTTGAGATCTGCTACACAAGGTAGAGCATCGTATTCTATGCACTTCGCGAGTTACGAACAAGTACCGAAGAATGTTGCTGATAAAATCATCGCAGAACGTTCTGGTTCTATCAAAGGTATGGGAGACGAAGACTAATCTATTGTCATTCCGGACTGACGCGAAGCTAATCCTTTAGGGCGATCCGAAATCTCATATACAGAAAACCTGTCTATTCGACAGGTTTTTTTATGATTTTCTGTTGTATTTTGTATATATATATCCTATACTTGGGTGTTAATTTTATTTTGTAATAATCTTATATTTCATGCGTCGTCTTCTTAGTATGTGAATTACAATCAGTATGTTATGCTTATCGACAATGATTTGATACAGCACTACAACTGCCAATACTCAATCTACTACTGCTTTATCTGTAGTACAAGTCATGTCATATGACGATATTTATGGTTTACATCCTGTGATTAGATGATGGGGAAGTGCTTCTGTTATTGATGATCAATGATTACTTCTCACAAACAATCATGTCGTTAGTGATGAAAATGGGAATCCGATGAGTGCATTTGCTATCTGTCGTACCGTCAGTATAAGTAGTCGTCCAGATTGTAGTTATACTGCTTCTCTTATAGCGAGAGACTCTATCAAAGATGTTGCTCTTCTTCGTATCAACCCCAAAACTATCAACAATACAACAACTGATTATAATTTCTTTCCAAAAGCAACATTAGGATACGATTATACTCCTACAGCACAAGATTCTGTTGTTGCTATTGGGTATCCATGGATCGGTATTGACACTATTACACAGACAGTGGGAGTAGTTGCTGGTACCCAAGAAGTCAATGACCAAACCTATATCAAAACAGATGTTTTGATTGAATGAGGAAATAGCGGAGGTCCATTAGTAAAAGACAATATGATTGTCGGAGTCAATACATTTACGTATTGACGAGGTGGATCGTTAGCATATGCTATTTCTGTATCAGAAATTAAAGATTTTATCGCTACCAATAAAGATAAAACTCCTCAAATCTCGATATTATCTCCTACAAAATTTCAAGAATCACTAGCAACCAATGAATTGATCAATAAAACAAAAAAACTTTCTGACCAAGTCTTTGACATCTCGTTTTCACGTCCGTATGTGATAACGCATTACATTGCAAATAACCAAGTAGCAGGAAGATTACAAGTTCCTAGCGATATTCATGTGAGCGATTTTTACTTCAATCTAAAATCTGTTCCCTATTCTTTGGACACAGAAGATAGTCTTCTTTATGCACTCAAGCAAGAATATTGATATAACCCATCTCGACACAAAATCATCAAAAAAACCATAAGTGGTATTTCAATGCTAAGAATGGTTAGCAAAGAAGACCCAACTAATGGAGACAATGATTGGTATCAATTTTATATATGAAAATACAACAATAATACTCTTGTTGAACTTACGTTTTGATCTCCAAGTATTGCTGATGAAACAAAAATAGATCAAGCAAAAAAAAATAGAAATGATTTCTTAAATAACATTTCCATCAAACAATGATATAAACAAAAACAATGATCGTATACTTTAGTTCGTCCTGCAATCAGTGTTAATGTTTCATCTGGCACGGTCGTCAATATCGTTGATAGTATGAATAATATATGGAGGCAACGAGGATGGTCTATTCCTTTCGTCTATCATACAATTGACAAACCTTACAATACGATGAAATTAGTCTTATCAAAAAATTTGGTACGACAAGGAAAAAAAGTATCGGTAGATAAAATATATGAAACCACATTACAATCTATTCCATCTACTCACAAGAAAAAATTCACTTTCAAATGAAATGAAGGATACGTTTATTGTAAAGAAAGTACACAATCTAACTACCTTTCACCATCATGAGCAACAACAAAACTTGGTGAATGTATTGCAGACATTTATCTTGGTACACAAAGAGATTATATACTGACTGTACAGCTTTGAGTCAAAGAAAGTGATCTTATTTCCTACCAAAAAAAATTCTTTACCGTGCTTCAAGAACTGATCACTATCGAAAGTATCGGAGATGGTACAACAAAACTTCCTGAATCTATCATTACTAAAATTCAAGACATAACAAAAAACAATACAGTCATCAACAAACAATCAAAATATTTCAAAAATCTTATGAATACCATTATAAACAAAAAAGTTATTAAAGTAACTTGGCTAGATCGTCTAGATCAACCGACAAATTATATTGATGCTGCTATGTTGTATATTAAAATAGCATTTAATGAAGATCCTATGAAATATAAAGAGATCTTCCAAAAAGCTAGCATCAATGGTAATATGTATATATGATCAAACAATCAAGACATTGAACGATTAAAACTTGTCATTGATTCAGAATTAGCATGAGCAAAACTACCAGGATATGATCGTGATATTTTAGAAAAAGTTGTTAAAAATGAGGATGGAGTATATAATGATATCAAGGAAAAAATACAACAATATTATTATTCAAAATTTTGACAAAGAAGAATGACTCTTACAGAATGGATACCAGAAAGTAATGAATATTATGGAGATTACGATCAATGAGAAAATGGTTTTAGTATGTCTGCTATCAATATGCTCAAAGATAGTGAAGGTTCTTCTTATAACATCACATACAAACCTTCTGTAATCTATCGATATGATCCATTATATGTATGATTGTCTTCAGAACCTACTAATCTTCCATCAGGGTCGCAGTGATTTCATAGCAAACAAGTCTCAGGACGAGGTCCAGTAGCAATTACAAATACACCATTATGTGGGTTATCAAAAAGTACGACAAATAACTTCTGCCGTTTTGTAAACACAGAAAATGCAAAGATATTAAATAAAGAAAACAAATTAAGATGAAAATATACATTACTAGAAACATATGCTGTACCAACACTATGAGAGACCATATCTCAATATTTAGGTATATTAGATACAGGATTATTTGATCCTGAAGTAGAAGCAAAAAGAAATATGATAGATAATGAAGAAGATACAACAACTAATATAAACAATTAAGTACCACTCTCTGAGATGTTCGGATACTCTACTGATTTGAGATCTGCTACACAAAGGTAGAGCTTCATACTCTATGCACTTCTCTATCTACGAACAAGTACCGAAGAATGTCGCTGATAAGATCATCGCAGAACGTTCTGGTTCTATCAAAGGTATGGGAGACGAAGATTAATCTATTGTCATTTCGGACTAACGCGAAGCTAATCCTTTAGGGCGATCCAGAATCTAATATACAAAAAACCTGTCTATTCGACAGGTTTTTTATAGCGTATAAAAGGGTAGATTATTCATTATAATATAATGATTTACTATAAGAATACTAATCCACAAAACAATTAAGAAAAGAGAAACTCCTCAACATATTAGTAAAGCATTTGAAATTAATTTTCTCTTTTTCAATCTATCATATACTCAAAATCCTATGGTAGGTATACCAACCAAATTATTTATAACAATAATATACCATAGTGTAGATATATCTCAATCAGAACAGTCTGGAGAACTGCGTCTCTTATTGTGAAATCATTTATATGTACTTCAATCTCAAAGTATACTAATATTGAAATCTACAGATCACTTATAAGTATTAGGATCACATCTTACTAGATTTACATTTGTATATCACAAAGTATATAATCATACTTTACCAACTTTTATTATTCAACAAATTACTGGAAATAGAAATCAAAAAAACAATATACCTATGAATATATATCGTAATAATTTATTTTTTAGATATTGATAATATATATCCTTCATATCAAATGATATTAATAAAATTTTATTTCCTAATCTCCATCTCCCTAATCAACATTCTCTCTTTGCTTGCACTTGTAAATTCTACACAAGATAAGATAAACATACCTTGGATAGTAGCTTGGGCTTGTGGAGAAAATATCTCATCGGCAAGCAGAGTACTATATTCATCTTTCAATATATCGAGATATTCACAAAAGTCTTCAATATTTTCAAGAAGATGTTCTAATCTATACGCATGGAGATTCTCTACAAATTCCTGACAATCAGCAATCAAAAAATCTGGCCAACTACGCTCATCGTAGTTCAAAAAGTCTGATACTTGTCAGAAAAGTTCTTCTTTGTTTTCTGTTTTATTTCTATGTAATTCCATGATAAAAGAAAGGTTAAATAGAATAGATAGGTGGATAGTGGCATAGGGTGGATAGAATTTTTGACCTTTGCTACTCTGCTACTTGTTACCTCTGCTACTATCCAAGATGGTATTCACTAATTTTAGCTTTCGATTTGATATACTCTTTGAGCATCTCGTCATGAGTGATCAACATAATCGTATGTCCCATATCATTCAATTGAATCAATAAATCTGCAATCTTACGAGTTTGATCAGGATCGAGATTACCAGTAGGTTCATCAGCTATGATAAATTCTGGTCTATGAACGATAGCTCTCGCAATAGCAACCAATTGTTGTTCACCTCCACTCAATTTATCTACCATCAGATCAGCTTGTGCAGTCAGTCCTACCGTCTTGAGAACATTATCAATCGTTTGATTTTTGATTGTAAGAGGCATACCTACCAGACTCAGAGGAAAAGAAATATTCTCTCTGACAGTCTTTCGAGGTATGAGTTTGTAGTCTTGGAAGATTACTCCAACTTTTCTTCTGAGAGCTTGCACTTCAGTAGCAGAAAATCTCGACATATCTTCTTGTCTATGATAGAGCATCTTTTTTGCTACAGAGCCTTGTCCTGTCAGTAGTCTGGCTAGCGTAGTCTTCCCAGCTCCAGATTTTCCAGTGATAATACACAGATCATGTTTATAGAGTCCAAAATTAAATTTGAAAAATACCATAGAAGGAGATCAAGGATATCCTCGAGTCAGATCTTTTGCATGCATAAGCAAGTCATGTGGTTGGCGATTTGATGTTTCCATAGGAGAAGTTATAAATTATAAATTATAAATTATAAATTGCGTGTCATTGCGCGGAGGTACTACAAAGCAATCCATAATCCATTAACTCAATAATAATATCCACTTTTTATAAAAAACAAAAAAAATCTAACATTCTTCATCACTTTTATTTGACAATTTTATTTTCACTTGTATTTGGTGGGTCAGATACGTATAAAAAACATAGAAATTA
>JFJP01031757.1_pt1 | contig 14529 bp, 12 predicted proteins | sample 431651 | NCBI WGS metagenome assembly JFJP01 (sample SAMN02602958, study PRJNA72255) | Microbial mat metagenome, whole genome shotgun sequencing project. | biome: fresh water; feature: sink hole; material: water; isolation source: purple microbial (photo- and chemosynthetic) mats found in...
CAACCATTCACGTCGTGGTTTGTTGCGTATGGTTAACCAACGCCGCAAATTACTGGATTATCTCAAAGGCAAAGACCTCGCACGTTATCGTTCATTGATCGAACGCTTAGGTTTACGCAAATAACACTCTCCATAGAAACGGCACATTCGTGTGCCGTTTCTGCTTTAACACAGAAAAACTCCACTCAATATCTACATAAAGGAACCTCAATAGTGAATCCTATTAGGCAAGAATTTCAGTACGGCGACCACAAAATCACGTTAGAAACGGGTGAAATAGCACGTCAGGCAGACGGCGCAGTCATAATCGATGTAGACGGTACATCATTACTCGTGACGGTAGTTGGTAAAAAAGAACCCACTGGCGGTGATTTTTTCCCCTTAACCGTCAATTATCAGGAAAAAGCCTACGCCGCAGGTAAAATCCCGGGTGGCTTTTTCAAACGCGAAGGCAGACCTAGCGAACAGGAAACCTTAACTTCACGCTTAATTGACCGCCCGATACGCCCGTTATTTCCCGAAGGCTACACCCACGAAGTACAAATTATCGCGACTGTCGTGTCGCTTAACCCAGACGTTGATCCAGAAATTGCAGCCCTTTTAGGTGCATCAGCGGCATTAGCCGTGTCTGGTTTACCGTTTAATGGACCCGTTGGCGCGGCGTGTGTCGGTTACAAAGACGGTGAGTATTTACTGAATCCATCCCCTGGCGCATTGAAAGAATCGCAATTAACCCTGGTTGTTGCTGGTACAGCGCAAGCGGTATTGATGGTTGAATCCGAAGCAGCAGGTTTATCAGAAGAAATCATGCTGGGCGCGGTACTGTTTGGTCATGAACAAATGCAAACCGCGATTAACGCTATTAACGAATTTGCCGCTGCCGCAGGTTGTGGAAAAGTCGAATGGACTGCACCTGAAAGCAATGCAGAACTAAAACAATTAGTCGCAGAAGCCGTTGAAGCCGACATTAAACAAGCCTACACCATTGCCGAAAAACTGGTTCGCCAGGAACACCTGAAAGGCATTCGTAACGCAGTTGTCGAAAAATTATCGGTCAATTACGCAGAGGCTGATATACGCGGCATTATTGAACACCTTGAATATTGCATTGTGCGTCATGCTGTATTGGACGGTCATCGTATTGACGGTCGCGCCTTAGATTCAGTTAGACCCATCACTATTCGTACTGGCGTATTGCCCAGAACTCACGGTTCAGCCTTATTTACGCGTGGCGAAACCCAAGCCCTGGTCATTGCTACTTTAGGCACACAACGCGATGCACAAATCATCGATGCACTTGGTGGCGAATACAAAGAACCGTTCATGCTGCATTACAACTTCCCTCCGTACAGCGTTGGCGAGACAGGTTTTGTTGGCTCACCCAAACGCAGAGAAATTGGTCATGGTCGCTTAGCAAAACGCGGTGTCACTGCGGTATTGCCAAACATGGAAGAATTCCCATACACCATCCGTGTAGTTTCAGAAATTACTGAATCCAACGGCTCTAGCTCTATGGCTTCCGTGTGCGGTAGTAGTCTGGCATTAATGGACGCAGGCGTACCGATTAGCACTCCAGTTGCAGGTATTGCAATGGGCTTGATTAAAGAAGGCGATAGCTTTGCGGTATTATCCGACATCATGGGCGATGAAGATCACCTGGGTGATATGGATTTTAAAGTCGCAGGTTCAGCAGACGGCATCACCGCCCTGCAAATGGACATCAAGATTGACGGCATCACCGCTGAAATCATGCAAGCTGCGTTAGCACAAGCAAAAGCAGGTCGTTTGCATATTCTGGGTGAAATGAACAAAGCCCTGTCCGAAACGCGCAATCAAATGTCCGATTTCGCACCGCGTATCATCACTTTCAAAATTGATCCCAGCAAAATTCGTGAAGTCATCGGCAAAGGTGGCGCGACCATCCGCAGCATTACCGAACTGACGGGGGCGAGTGTGGATTTAACCGATGACGGTATCGTTAAAATCGCCTCAGTGGATAAAGCCGCTGGCGAAGAAGCCCGTCGTTTAATCGAAGAAATCACAGCAGAAGTCGAAGTCGGTAAAATCTACGAAGGCAAAGTGGTTCGTTTAATGGACTTCGGCGCGTTCGTCACCATCCTGCCAGGCAAAGATGGCTTAGTTCACATCTCGCAAATTTCAGACGAACACGTTGATAAAGTCAGCGACCGTTTGAATGAAGGCGATGTGGTTAAAGTGAAAGTGTTAGAGATAGATCGTCAAGGTCGTGTGCGTTTAAGTATTAAAGAAGCGGAAAAAGAAGCTTAATCAAACCAGCCTAGTTTCACTCGTTCCCACGCGCCGCGTGGGAATGCAGTGGTGGCGTGCTACGCCACTCATCACCAAGGAACAATCACATGGGACGCAGCCGCTATGCTATCCGCGAAACCCAAGCCCCGCACTTTCTAACCTGCACCATCATCAACTGGATACCTGTATTCACCCGTCCGCAAACCGTAGACATTATCCTCAATGCGTTACAATACCGACAACAACATAATAGCTGGAAAGTTTACGGCTATGTTATCCTAGAAAACCACCTGCATTTAGTCGTACAAGCAGACGACTTACTCGCTGAATTGCCGTTGTTTAAATCCTATACTGCAAGACAGTTGATTGATTATTTGAAAGAATGTCAGGCTGAACGGGTGTTGAAACAAATGGCGTTTTTTCGCAAGGCGCATAAATTGGATAGAGAATATCAATGCTGGGAAGAAGGTTCACATCCTCAGCTTATTCAAAATGCAGAAATGTTGCGGCAGAAATTGGACTACATACATTTTAATCCTGTGAAACGGGGGTATGTCGATAAGCCTGAGCATTGGCGGTATTCCAGTGCCAGGAACTATGCAGGGTTGGAGGGGTTGATGCCTGTTTTTATGGATTGGTAGTATGATGGCTGTGTGGCGCGGCGTGCCTAGACTGCATTCCCACGCGGCGCGTGGGAACGAGAAAACAATGAAGACGCTGGAGCGTCATCGGCTGCATTCCAACGCGGAGCGTTGGAACGATGAATATTTCCTATTTTTTATTGTTTAATGGCTGACAGATTTTTTCAAAATAAGGCTCAAGAGTTTTGTGCATCAGGTTAATTTCACTAATTAAGAACTCGTTGATTTTTTGCCATTGTTCAACATCGGAGACATTTAAGCCTTTTTGCTCAGATAAAATCACCAATTCCTTTTTTTGCTCGTTTTGAATCCATTGCCATGTTCTGGATTCTTTACTCGCCTTAAAATCAATTTGAGATTTGAATTTGACCAGCTCATCGAAAAAATCATCACGCTTATCACTATAATTGATAGTAATCACGCATAAGGCGCGTTTCTTTTGTGCTACCAGTTCATAAGTAACACCATCACTGCTACTTGACATTGACCCACTGGTTCTAGGTTTATTTTTTTGAAAGAGTAAAGACCTGCCTTTGATGCTTTCCAAAAACTGCGTCCAAAATCCTACATAGTTTTCACCTTTACCCGAAGCTAAACGTACTTGTTGTACATCTTCTCTCGCATTTGCGGTAATTGCCGAAAAAGACAGGATGCTTTTCAGATTTTCCAGTTCTATATCAGATAAATGGTCATAATCTTCGTCCAACTGCAAACAAGAATAAAACAACTCCATGAAATCTGCGATTCTGCCAAAGTTGGCATCATCTTTATCCAATATGACTTTTCTAATAGATTCAAGCTGTCCATCGGTTTTTAATCTTTCTAAATCTCTCATGCCATCGAAAAACTCAGCATCCAAATCATGACGATTTTTTATCATATGTTCGTACAGCTCTTGAAATGCCATTTGCAAGCACAAGGTAGCAAACAAAACGCGCTGTTTATCTTTGACTTCTATGCCATCTTCATTGAACAAACCCCGCTTAGCCGCGACTTTATTGAGTAGAATAAAAGAATTAAAAATTCGTTTTAAACTCCTTGGATTACAGCCGATAGAAAAATCAACAACTTCTCGATAAGTATCAATTTCATCTTCTCCACAGCTAATATTCATATTTGTCAGCAGATTTTTAATGTAAGAAGTGATGTTGTATTGAGCCGTTGGCATAGCAAAAGGCAATTGGATAATTTTGTCGAAAAAGCTCTTACCTTTAGAATGTCCGACTTGATTACCAAACTTTTTAATTAAGCCTTGAGTGATAACAGCGTAATCGACTGCCAAAATAAAAACGCAATTAGAAACATCCATGAAAATTTTCAAAACTTCCAATAATTCAACGGCTTTTTCTGGAGCTAATCTGTCCAAATCATCCACAAATACCACGATTCTATCTTTCTTGTTCATTTGCAGCTTTTTTGCCACAGCCTTTTGAATGTTGTCTCTAAGCGATTCCAAACTTTTAGCCATGTTCTGTTGCTCTGTTGCCGAAAATTTATCATTCAAATTCCCCGCCATTGTTTCGCCTAATATCTGCTCAGTAGCAATTACGGCGGCGGCTTTTCCAAACATTTTTGCACTACTAGCAACCGCGTTTAACAGGCTTTTAGTTTCCTGTTCTGCGCCAATTTTATCTAAAAAATCGGTCAACAAAGAAATTGACAAATACGATGCCATGTCAAATTGCGAATATTGCCAAGTGTTAAACCAAATCGGTACAACTTGACTTTGAACGTGCTGGCGTACCATATTCATCATGCTCGTTTTTCCCGAACCCCAATCGCCTTGAATGGCAATTGTCATAGGGGTTGAGCATTCCAGAATAAACTCAGACAAACTATCAATGTAAACATTAACTTCTAGTGAGTCGTTTTCAATGGTGGTGACGGGGGTATCGGTATAACCTTGCATAATTTTCCTCTGTGGAATCGAAAGCGATTACTTTTTGAGTGGTGTAGCACTAAATTTCAGTGCTTATATTGGGAGTCATAAAAACATGTTTTTTTAACTCCCGTAATACTGTTCTCACCAAAGCCTTAAAACTAAATCACCTGCGACAACTAAAATTGGAAGTGTTCCTATTTCATAGGTATTTGAAGAGTTTGCATTTGTCTTCGGTTTTGCTTTTTGACCATCAATAACCCAAGTATTTGAAGATGAAGCTCCGCTTTTGGGTTTCAATTCCTTACCATCCCAAATCCATGTATTTAAGGAAGATGCACCAGATTTTGGTTTTATTTCCTTACCATCAAGAACCCAAGTGTTTGAAGATGAAGCACTTGTTTTTGGTTTCAGCTCCTTGCCATCACAGACCCAATTACTTGGTAGTTTGACTTTATTTGACATAAATTTTCCTTTCAAAAAGTTTAAAAAGCGATAACGACAAGCTGACACATTGCTTTATCTACCGTGTACCATTCTAAACCTCTACAAATTTGCTACAATAGCCTAACAGTGCTGTTTTCTACCTGATTTGGGAAGGTGTTATGAAAGTTCACGAAAAAATACGTTTTATGCGCGAATCCAGGGACTGGTCACAGGAGGAAATGGCGGCAAAACTGAATATGTCGGTAAGCGGCTATTCAAAAATTGAACGTGGCGAAACCAAGGGCTATATTCCAATGCTGGAAAAAATCGCGAAGGAGTTTGATATGGAGTTAATGGATTTATTGTCTTTTGGTGAAAAGCATATTTATTTAATCAGTGATAATACTAATCACAGTGGCACTATCATCGGTTCATCCCCAGAACTGGCGTTTGAAAATCAAAAACTGCATTTGATGCTTGCCCATCAGGACGAAACCATAGCGCATCTAAAACAGGAAATTATTTATTTAAAAGAAAAACTTGAGCCTTGCAAAACCAGGGAGTGAGTTTGGGTGATGTAAAACGTGGTGTTAAGTAATAGGGTCAGGATTTGCCTGACTTGCAAGCAGAGCTTGCACTCCTGATACGGTTGTTAAACAAAACGAGGATTAATGATGGCAGTTGGACAGTGTGATTTTCCAGTTATGCCCAGTATTGCAGGGATAACCTTAGGGACGGCGTGCGCAGGCATTAAACAGACGGTCAGAGATGATATTTTGTTAATTCATGCAAATGAAGGTTCGAGTTGCGCGGGCGTATTCACGCAAAATGCGTTTTGTGCCGCGCCTGTGCATGTTGCAAAAGCCAATCTAGCCCATGCACCGCGCTGGTTTTTGATTAATTCAGGCAATGCGAATGCGGGAACAGGTGTAGCGGGAATGCAGGCAGCCTTAACGTCCTGCGAAGAATTAGCCAAACTGACGGGCGATAAGGCAAATCAGGTGCTACCGTTTTCTACTGGTGTGATTGGGCAATTATTACCTGTTGCGAAAATTACCGCCGCTCTGCCTAATGCCATTGCCCAGCTTAATAGTGATAATTGGGATAAAGCAGCCAAAGCTATTATGACCACGGATACCTTCCCTAAAGGCGTGTCTAAAAGCATTTCGATTGCTGGCGAAACCATCACTATTAACGGTATATCCAAAGGCGCGGGCATGATTCAGCCCAATATGGCGACCATGCTGGGTTTTCTGGCTACCGATGCCAGGATTCAACAACCGCTATTGCAACAGTGTTTAGCCCTGGCTGTTGAACAGTCGTTTAATCGCATCACTGTTGATGGCGATACTTCGACCAATGATGCGTGTGTAATTATGGCGAGTGCTTGCAGTAAAGCTCCTGAAATTACCGCTGATTCCGAACATTATCCGTTGTTTGCCGAGGCATTATTGAGCGTGTGCAAACAACTGGCAGAACTCATTATCAGAGACGGCGAAGGCGCGACTAAGTTAATCCGTATCCTTGTAACAGAGGCTTTAAGCGATGAAGAAGCCGTGCGCGTTGCCAAAACCATTGCCCATTCACCGCTGGTCAAAACTGCGTTTTTCGCCAGTGATCCAAATTGGGGACGTATTCTCGCTGCTGTCGGACGTGCGGGCGTGGAAAATATGGTACTGGAAGACGTGCAGCTTTATCTGGATGATGTGTGTATCGTCAGAAATGGTGCTTGTGCCGATGATTACACCGAAGCCGCTGGACAACAAGTCATGAATCAGGCAGAAATCACCATCACGGTGAAACTAAAGCGAGGGGCTGCAACTCAGGAAGTTTTAACCTGTGATTTTTCTTATGATTATGTCAAAATCAATGCGGAATATCGGACGTAGGCTGGAGTCCAATAGCTTTAGCTATTGGCTGGAAAACAGCTAAAGCTGTTTTACTCCTATGCGCGTAGCCGTTGGCGTTATCAAAAATAACCATGGACAGGTCTTAATCGCTTTGCGTGATGACGCACGTCATCAAGGCGGCTTGTGGGAATTTTCGGGTGGCAAAATCGAGAGCCATGAAACCGCCGAACAAGCCTTAATACGCGAACTCAAGGAAGAACTGGCAATTGATGTGCTTAGCACAACACCCTTAATTACCATCAAGCATTCATACCCCGATAGAACCGTACAGCTAGAAGTATTTTTGGTTGAGCAGTTTGCAGGTGAACCGCACAGTGCAGAAGGGCAACGCATTGAATGGGTTAATGCACAGGATTTGAAACAATATGATTTTCCAGCAGCAAATAAAGCCATTATTACAGCCGCAACACTGCCGCCTTATTATGCTATTCTCGATGATAAAGACGCAGCTTTATTGGAAACTAATCTGCAAAAAATTCTGGCAAAAGGCATTAAATTAATTCAAGCCCGTTTAAAAAATTTATCCGCCGAATCCAGTCGAATTTTTATTGAAAAAGCTTATTGCCTGTGTAAGCAACAAGGCGCATTATTATTGATTAATTCAGCCGTTAAACTGGGCGATAATAGGGCAGATGGCATACACTTAACCAGTCGTGATTTAATGACAACGCAGCAACGCCCTGATAATATTAAATGGCTGGCGGCTTCCTGTCATAATCTGAAAGAATTACAGCACGCTGAACAAATTGGTGTTGATTTTGTTGCACTCGCGCCCGTGTTAGCGACACAAACCCATCCAGAAACCGTACCGCTAGGCTGGCAACAATTTACCGAACTGGTTAACGAATGCAATCTACCCGTTTACGCATTAGGCGGTCAAACCTTATTGCATTTAACAGTAGCACAGCAGGCAGGTGGTCAAGGCATCGCGGCTATTCGAACTTTTTTGAATGCGTGACTGCTTATTTAATTTTTCAGGAGTTTCACAATGACTATGCCCAATAACACCAAAACCCAAAAATATTCATTTACTTATCCAGTCATCCTTGTCGGTTTACTGTTATTTACCAGTTTTGTATTTGCCTACAATAACTGCACGGGTGACTGTGAAAATGGGTCAGGCACGATCACTTTAGACAATGGCGATATATTTGAAGGCGATTTTGAAAATGGTAAGCCAGAAGGAAGAGGCTCTTATATCAGAATTAATGGCGATAAATATACAGGCGCAATTAAAGACGGAAAACTCAATGGAAAAGGTAAATATAAACTAGCCAATGGTGATCTGTATGAAGGCGAATTTAAAAACAATCAATATGACGGAAAAGGCACATTTACTCTTGCCAATGGTGATCAGTATATCGGCGAGTTTAAAGAGAATAAATTTGAAGGACAAGGCAGTATGACTTTAGCCAATGGCGATGAATATACAGGTGGATTTAAAAATGGTAAATATGAAGGAGAAGGGGCTGTTACTTTAGCCAATGGCAATAAATATTCAGGCGAATTTAAAGACGGTAAAATGGATGGCAAAGGCACATTCACTTATAAGAATGGCGACGAATATATAGGCGAATTTAAAAACGATAATCGCGAAGGTCAAGGGTCATTCACTTATAAAAATGGCGACAAATACACAGGCGAATTTAAAAATGAGAAGTTTGAAGGGAAAGGCACGTTTATATACAAAAATGGCGACAAATATGAAGGCGAATTTAAGAATAATCTGTTTGAAGGAAAAGGCATATTTACTTATAAAAATGGCGATAAATATGAAGGCAAATTTAAAAATGATAAATCCGAAGGACAAGGTACCTATACTTTAGCCAATGGCAAAAAGTATATGGGTGAATTTAAGGATGGTCAGCGTGTAGAAAAAAAATAGCGTATTGGCAATCATTGACTGACTGGAATACAAACACGGAATTCCAAAGATTTCAAGGCTTTTTATAAGCAGGCTGTTAAAAGCTGCCTGTTATCAAGGTAATCATTAAACCAGTCGGCAATGCTTTCGTAAGGCTGCTGTAGTAGTGCATCAAAATCATCATGACGCGCTATAAAACCTAGCGGTGTCACATTCGGTAATAACTGCACGATACGTTGACTGACGTAATTTTTAGTGCGGAAAAGTTCTGCTGGCGGAATATTATTATAGATAAGCCCAATATTTTGTGTATGTTTGCTTTGAATATAAGAGACACATAAAACCGTGTCATCAATTGCCGCACCAATACCCGATTTTCCGACAAAAATAATTCTACACGGTAATAAAGCGGCAATATCGATATTGGAAACACCAACCACACTACCCACTGCGGGCGAACCGATACCATCAATCAACACAATCTTTTTGTCCACGCTGATGGTTTCTATGGTTTGCAACACAGTTGCCAGTAATTCATTTGAGGACAGTGTTAGTCCGTCTATAAAATCACGGGTGAAACCTTGTTTGAAGTGTAAACCACCTAAATCCATGAATGGAATGTTGTTGTTAGCACAAAATTCAGCCACTGCCTGTTTTTTAACACATTGCGTGGCGGGTTTAATATAAGCGAGTTGCTCAGGTAAATAGCCATAAGCGAGTAATTGCGCCAAAATGCCCAGGCAAACTGTACTTTTACCTACACCTGATTCTGATCCCATGATATATAAATAGCGTGCGTTCATGACCTTGCCTGTCAAACGTAGGGGCAATCCCTTGTGGTTGCCCCCGTTTTGTTAATCCGCACAAACTGCCGCATTTTTAAAATAGCTATCAAACTTCATATCCGCATTGATGATATGTTTTACCCATTTATCGACAAACTCTTCAATATCGGTTTGTTGCCAATCATCGTTGTGAATTTTATGATCGATGCTGCTTAGTTTTTCCAGCATATACCGATGTTCTCGTTCATGTCCTTTGTAGCCCTGAAACGCTGCTTTTTTCATCAAGGCTTCTTCGGCAGCAAAATGTTCTTTAACATGATGATATAACACAAAAATATTGTCATTCAATTCGTCTTTGCTGGCAGAATCAATCAGTTTATTCGCCAACACAAATAAATCCCTGTGTTCCTCATCCATTTTTTCATCACCCAGCGTGTAATAATCCTGCCAGACAAAATGATGCAAACTGCCCACTGAGAGTTTGTTAATTGCGTGTTGAGCCTGGCGATGAATGGCGATATTTTCAGGCGTGCTTTTCTCTGTGCTGGTTTTGTAAACAAAGTGTCGCCGTGCCTGATGATAATCATCATTGCCATAAAAATTGGCGTACATGTGCGTTAGCTCAAATTGACGGTAGGAAGACAGTGGTTTTATGGTTTCATCGAGACAACGGGCTATGGCTTTCTGGGCTAGCTGTTCTTTCAAGCCTTCTGTGTCATTGGCGTAAGCTTCGGCTAGATGTTTAACCTGGGCATGAAAAATATGATGCTGTTTATCGAGCATTTTGTCGATAAATCCAATACGCCACGCTTTTTTGGCACTAATCGGCAGCCGTTGTTCCGTCAGATTGCTTGCTCTTTCTTGCCCCACTCGTTTGGGCAATAAATACGTCCAGTATTCAGAGCCGTACAACTCACCCATGTTTTTATAATGCGGATTAAAAATTACCCCTTCTCGGGCAAAAACCTGATCGGTAGCCAGGGCTAAAATCGCGCCACCTGCGCCCGCATTTCCCGCAACCGCTGAAATGGTTAATTTATCCAGCGTGGTGATAATTTGATAAATAATGTCGTCGATGGCATTGATATTAAGCCATGATTCATCAGCAGGACTAGCCGCTGCTTCGATATGATTCAGATGAATGCCATTTGACCAATTGTCATCACCGCCCATTAAGACAATCACATCGACAGGCAAGGTGCAGATATGTTGATAAATCGACAACAATAAACGGCATTGCCTGGTACTCATACCACCGTTATGAAACGGGAAATACAGATAGGCGATTGTGTCTTGCAACTCGTACCACACTTCCTGACAAGGTAGTTGTTTCCCCGCTCGTTTATAGTCAATGTCAATCTGCCTGATACCTTTGGCAAACCAGTTTTTAAATATCGATTTGTTGCTCACTAAATCTTTTAACACAAAAGTCGCGGGTAATTTGATGGCATTACCTGTTTCAGATTTTGGCTTTATGTGCCCAATCCAAATCGCACCATCCACAGTGGCACGACAGATCGCCTGATTAGCCGTGGCAATAATCTCGCCCGCTTTACCCGTTAGTTGGGTTTCTTTGTGAGCGTTGTACAAATAATACGGCTTGCCATGAATTTCATCGAGTACACCCGGACTACCGTCAGCCGCATTAATGCGTTTTAAAATCTCGTCGGTTTTGTGTTTTTTCCAATCGATGGCTCTATCCGTTTGTTTCATTAACGGTTGTAATTTGCCTTTAAAATCGGGATGATTGTAATCCAGTGCTTGAGGACGAAAATCGGGCGCGTGAAAATAAGTAAGAGCTTCCCACAAACAATCCACCGCAGCTTGCGTGACTTCCCGATAAAATAAACTGCTTTTAGTGGTAGACCGCACAGCAAAGGTTTTATTGGCCCAAATATCACCCGTGTCCATTTCTTCGCGGGCTTCTAATAAAGAAACGCCCCATTCCTGCTCTCCCGTTTGAATTGCCCAATCCAGTGAAGAAGGTCCTCTATCGCCTTTAATACCCGGATGGACGATTAAACAGGTGTGATTTTCATAAATTTCTGGCGGCACTTTTTTAGTTAAGAACGGGCAGATAATTAAATCGGGATTAAACAATGCCACACCTTCGATTAATTGCGCGGTATCGCCAAGGTGAAGCTCCACTGAAACGGTGTACCCAGCATCATCCAACTCTGTGTAAAAGCGTTGGGTTAAGCCAGAAAAAGCCGATGAAATTAATAAAATACGCATGACAAGCTCCTTAAATCAAACTGTTAGGTTTCATCTGATCGTGTAAAACGATCACGATAATGTTTAGGATTAACACCCAATTGCCGAATGAATGAACGACGCATACGTTCAGGATCAAAAAACCCCGACTTTTCGGCAATCACTTCAATGGATAATTTGCTGGTTTCTAAATAATGGCGAGCCGCATCAATACGCGCCATTTCTACATATTTGGCAGGAGTCATACCCGTTTCAGTTAGAAAAAGTCGAGAAAAATTACGCGGACTCATACACATCCGTGAGGCTAAGACTTCAACTCTAAGGTCTTCAGCAGGATGTTCCACAATCCACGCTTGCAATTCACGCAAGTCTGCACGATTAACTGCTTCAGCAGTTAAATAGCTACTAAATTGCGATTGACCACCCTGTCGTTTAAGAAAAACAACAATATAGCGGGCAACAGCAAGAGCGATGCTGTGTCCCCAATCCTCCTCCAGCATGGCTAGTGCGAGATCAATGCCAGAAGTAATACCTCCTGAGGTAAAAATATTGTCGTCCTGAATAAAAATTTGATCAGGTTCAACCTTCACGTCTGGATAATCCTGTATCAAACGCTGACAAAAATCCCAATGGGTGGTCGCTCTACGACCATTTAAAATGCCACTTTCTGCCAGTGCAAACGTTCCCGTACAGACAGAAGCCAAGCGTCTAATGCGTGTGGACATAGTGTGTAGCCAGTCGATAAATACAGGGTTTTTGAAAATAAATGGATCGCCTACGCTAATACCCTGATAAAAGTTAGCGGGGATGAAACCACCCGCAATGATTAAGGTGTCAAAATCATCACATTCGTTATAAGTGTGGGTAGCAACAATTTGTAAACCCATCAGCGTGGTGACAACGCCTGGTTGTTCTGCTAACACATCAACAATATAAGCGGGTTCTTTAGTCAGCCCTTGAAGTAGTAACATGAGATTGGCAAAGGAAAATACTTCCGCAGGACCGGCAATATCCAGTATATCCGCGCCCGGATAAACAAAAATTCCAATACGTCTGACCTGGTGCAGATGTTCATTGTCATCAGAGACTAACTGTTTAGCTGTCATAACATCCTCACTTTTGCTTTAGGTTGATACTACCGGGTACTAATTTAGTGTAATCCTGACCTGATTTGTCGGAATACACAAGGACATAAAACCCTCTTTTTGTGCCATGACTGTCAGCTTTTTAATAAAGTCAATTATTCAAAGGGCAGCAGGCTTTAAACAGCTTGCTATAATGAAAGCTTTTTTAACTTAAGCACACAGAGTAATGATGACATCTATTTATAAACTACTGATTATATTGGCGACAACTTTCAGTTTATTCGCCTGTACACCAAAGCCTGAAGTTCAAAAAATCAGCGGTGAAGCGCAAGGCACAAGCTATCACATTAGTTTTTGGTCTTCAAAAGCCGTCGATACCGCCAGTATTCACAAAGCCGTAGAAGCAGAATTTAGCCGTCTCGATGAACAATTATCCAACTACCGTAAAGATTCAGCAATTGAAAAACTCAATGCAACCGTGAGCAGTGAACCGTTGGCAGCGAGTGAAGAAATCATCAGTTTAATTGAGCAGGCGCGAGTGGTGAGTGAAGCCAGTGAGGGTTGTTATGATTTAACCATTAAACCGCTGTTTGATTTGTGGGGCTTTAACGGGGATAAATTAACGCCACCCGATGCAGCAAGTTTACAAACGGCATTGAAACAAATCGGCTTTAAGCAAATAAAAATAGTGGATGCGACACATATTCAAAAACTCAATCCGCAGTTAAGAATAGACCTGTCTTCTATTGCTCAGGGTTACAGTGTTTCGCGCATGGTAACGTTACTGGAAAAACAGGGTATCGAAAATTATCTGGTGGAAATTGGCGGCGAATTACAGACACGCGGCAAACAACCCGATGATTCAGCCTGGCGAGTCGCACTGGAAAAACCCTTGTCTGGCGAACGCACCCTGCAAAAAGTTGTGACCATTAATCGTAGTGAGCCGTTATCTGTGATGACTTCTGGCACTTATCGGCATTATTTTGATGTAGACGGCAAGCGTTATAGTCATATTCTGGATGCTAAAACTGGCAGACCTGTCGATCATAATACTGTTTCGGTCACTGTTCTGCATGAAAATCCAACAACAGCGGATGCCTGGGATACGGCATTATTGTGTTTGGGGAAAACCAGAGGCATGGAAGTGGCAAATAAAGCGGGCATTGCCGTGTTATTTATTGAGCAACAGGGCGAAACATTTAATGAGTTTAAAAGTGCGCCATTTGAAGCACTTAAGCAGATTAGTATTGAGTAACTTTATTCAATTGAGCGAGTGGGAGCGGCTTTAGAGACAGTGAAAGTATTCTGTTACAGCAACCCTATTGCTAAAAACGCAGTCATTCCAGCATGGATGCTTACTGCCCACAGTTAAGGGTTTAAATCCCCCCTAACCCCCCTTTTTCAAAGGGGGGGGAACAAAACCTCCCCCTTTGAAAAAGGGGGACTGAGGGGGATTT
>JFJP01002110.1_pt1 | contig 14528 bp, 7 predicted proteins | sample 431651 | NCBI WGS metagenome assembly JFJP01 (sample SAMN02602958, study PRJNA72255) | Microbial mat metagenome, whole genome shotgun sequencing project. | biome: fresh water; feature: sink hole; material: water; isolation source: purple microbial (photo- and chemosynthetic) mats found in...
GTCGCCATATCCCTTGGGTCCGATGACCATGCGACGGACGGCATGGGGTCCGAGGATTTGCGCGCGCTTGGGGTTGGCAGCGGCGAGGTCGAGCATGACTTGGTCCGCCTCGCGGGAGGGTGAATAGGAAAGCGCGAGAATGACGCGGTTGAATGCCGTGGCATTGTCGGTGGCGGCTGCTTTGCGGAGGATATCGATGCATTTCGCGTCGCCGATGCGGGCGATGAGATAGTAGAGGCTATCGAGAAGATCCGGTGAAGCTCCGGATTGCAGGCTGATCAGGCGGTCGGCAACGCGCCCGGCAGCGGCTGGATCAGCGATCCGCGCCAGCAAAGCATCTTCGCAAGCGATACGCTCCGCCTTGGTCTCGGCGGATTTGAGGAATGTGAGGATTTCCTCGGTGACGGCATCGCCGCCGAGCGAGGAGAGTGCGTGCACGGCAGAAGCGCGCACGGCAGATGATTCATGCTTCAGTGCCTGCTTCGCGGTGTCGAGTCCTGCCTTGGGCTTGGCGAGAGCTAACAATTCGAGAAGGCCGGCCCTGGCCTGGTTGTCGGCGGCGGAAGAAAATAGTTTGGCGATTTCCGCGCCCGCCATGGCCTTGACAAGCGGGCTGGCCACGCGGCGGGAATGCTCGCGCAGGCGCCAGTATTCATGCCCCAAATAGGGCAGCAGGTCTTCCAGCGCATCGGGGCCGCCCAGTTCGACGAGATCATCCATGGCGGCGATCTTGTGGAACGTGTCCATGCGTTCCGGGTTTGCCAGAGTGTCGCGGCAAAGCTTCATTTTCGCGCCGGTTCCCTCCGCGGCATTGAGTTCAGCTTGAAAGATGCGGCGCACGTCATCGCCAATGCTGGGCATCGTGGCCGGTTTCTTGTTCTCCTCGATGGTCCTCAGCACCTTGCTGAGCGGGGTCGTCACTGCCAGCCAGTTGGTGGAATCGTCCTTGACCACGATTTCCTCCAGCGGGTTGTCGATGAGGATGGTCTTGATTTCGTGGGTGAGTCCGGCAAACACCCCGGGATTCCTGGCGACAACATCCGGATAGATGAGCGGATCCTTGAAGCCCGCTTCGGCGCGGATGTGGCGGGGAATTCCCGCCTTTTTCCGGATGCGGTATCCGTTAGACTGCGCGGATTCCAGATAACCGAACTTGCCGAGCATCGCCTGTGCGGCCGCATTCCTGGCTCCGAACATTTGGTCGAATACCTGCTCTTCCTCCGCGATGTAGGTGAGCGGGCCAGCTAGGCGGATGACGGTGTCCTTGTCCCACTCCTTGATCTTGGATTGCACCAGAGGTCCACCACCCGTGTCTTCGAGGATGAGATTGGTGAGCGCCTGCTCGACCAGGTTCTTGTCGAAGCCTGCTTGGAACGGCGCTTGGCTGAGAGCGATCTTGGAAGCCATGAAACTGGCCTGAACGGCATTGCGCACACTGTTAGGAGCAGCCGTGGACTGATTCGCCACGGTCGTCTTGAGAAGTGCGAGCTGCACCTCCTTGTCATCGGTCGCTTTGGAAACCACCTCGACGGCGGTGATCCGGATAAAGTCCTGGGGAGCCCCCAGCAACGGGATGATCTTGGACAGGTTGGAGAGCATCACATCATTTCCACAGGCATCCAGACCACACAGGGCACCGTGGCGCATGCGGGCGTTTTCATGGGTGAGCAATGCGACAAGACGAGGCGCGATCGCGGCTTCTCCGGCCTTGAACCGTTTGCCCAACTCTGCGGCTATCGCCTTTCGAGCCTTGGGCATGAATATATCCAATAGATCAAAAACCTCGTCGGTGGAGCGTTCCACCCAAGGTTTGCCAGCAAGACCCTTGAGCCAGTCATTGTTGAACTGTGGGGCGGCGCTGGCGAGAAGCTGCTTCATTTCCCGCTCCGTAGGATAATAACTTTCATTGGCATCCTTGCCGGTAATGAGGGTTTGTTTCAGAGTGACCGCCTGGTGAAAAATCTCGGTGGCGGTGGGGTCGCGCAGTGTCTTGTATTTGCCGGTGGGCGAATGGTAAACGAAGCTGCCGTCGTACATCCGGCAGATCGTGCGGCGCCAGCGGAGGTTGCGCTCGTTGTAGGCGCGCACCTGCGGTCCGCAAAGCCCGGCGGCCCAGGACGACCACTCGCCGTGATAGTCATGGGCGTGTCCGCCACGGCGGGTGAAGGCGCAGTGGCTGGACATCATGGCGAAATATTTTGCGCTGTAGTCGTCGCCGAGCAGTTTCATGGCGAAGGCGATACCGGTGTTTTTGCCGTTGCTATCGTCCACGCCGGCGGCGGGATGGTCGCCGTAGGGAATCGCACCTTGATCGACATACGATCCGAAAAACCGATGGGCGCGCTTGATGGCGGCATCGATTTCCGGATGCTCGACACCGAGTTTTTTGGCGAGGACGATGAGGAAGAAGCAGCGGTTGCCGGCGGCGTTGAGCGCACCATAGCCGGGATTCATCATGTGGAGCTGGCCGCCATTGAAGGATGGAAAGGCGAAGGTATGCCCCCAGGTGCCCGACTGGCTCTGTCCCATCGCCGTTTCTATCGCGTATTTGCGCAGGGCGGGCAGCACATACTCATCGCCGGTGGCCTCATAATACAGAGCGCAATTCAGACCGATGAAACCGTGATGCCAGCTTTGGTATCCCTTGTAGCCCTTGTAGCCCGGTTCGAACATGGCGCCAATGGCTTCGGTGGGCGGCTGCCATGGACAGTTTTTGCCGCGCACCCAGTCGTGGACGATTTTACGATGCTCGGGCTTGCCGGAGGCGATGAGTGCCATGGCTTCGATGACACCGCCTTTGCCGGAGCCAGGCATTTTGGGGTCCACGACAAACCGCTGTTCCAACACTTTCCAGGCGTCTTCGAGGATTTGCCGTGTCTTGGGGCAGTCGTAAGGGGCGGTGTCGGCGTAGGCGGGGAAGGTGCGGATTTTCAGTTCCACATCGAGGGCGACGGGGTCGATGGGGAATTTCCCCAAATCCAATTTTTTGACCTCTTCCTTGCGCTCTTCCTCGGGTTTCCAGTCGTAGAGCGAGTTGTCGTTTTCCGCCTCGGTGATCAGTTTGTCGATATCAGTTCCGGAGATATCCTTTTTGCCGGTGCGTGCTGGATAATTCTTATCGCGCCCGACCTGGAAGACCATTTTTCCGCCATGGTCCTCTTTTTCCGCTTCGATGATGGCGTTGCCGATGGTCTCGCCGAGATGTCCACCGGCTTGAAATTTCACGCCGTTGATTCCGGTGATGACGTCGCCGGGAAGGAACTTGCCTTCCGCCGGGGAGCCTTTGACCGCACCTGTTACAAAGAGTTGGTCACCGGGGAACCCACCCGACATGATGCAGGAGATGCCGGTGGGGCCGAGGTGCCAGATTTGTGGCGGATTCTTGGAAACCGGGAGGGGTTGGCCCTTGGTGAGGTCAGGGAGGTTTTTGGGACGCTCCATCACATTCTCCGTCAGATCACCCCCTGCGGCGACAGCCGCCTGTTGTTCGGGCGTGACCTCGCGCTCATCGGCAGACACAGGCAATGCCATCGCCGCCAACAGCAGCATGAGGAATGGGAGAAGGAATATTTTCATGAAAAATCGGTTGGATGAAGGCGTTCGATGGACTGCCAAACTGCACGGAATCAGGCGGATTCCGGGGATGGCAGCATGTCGCGGGATGCGAATAGCGAAAAGCCGTTCGCTTTCGCGAGGCGGGAAAAGGATTCAAGCTCGCGTTCCGCAAGGGGGCGTTTCAGATCCCACACCACGTGCACGGTTTGGCTCACACTTGCCCGGACTTTCTTGCGCTCTTCCAGCAGTTCAAGGAACCGCGCCAGCATCCGCCCGGCGCGTTCCGGGGAATCGACCACAAAACAAGAGCGACCATACCAAAGCGCCTCAAACACGAACTCATCGCTGATGCGCCCGCCGTCCACACGCAGGACATCGACCGGGCACCAGGCCTTTCCTAACCGGGGCAGGGTCGGCGGAACCGCGGCTGCGGCCGCCGCATCGTCGGTGAGATACACAAAGCAGTCGCCGCGTTTCGCGAGCCATGCCAATTCGGCAGGCATGGCGCGGCGGGCGGGAGTGGAGCGCTCGACCACCGGAGGAATCGCGGTGATGGAGTTGAGCCATGAACTCGGCAGCGGCAGCGGCGTGATGGCTTGCGCGTAAACATTCGCTCGTCTGAGGTAATCGACAATAATCATCAGCAGCGCCAACAGGACCAGGACGCGGATCACGGTGAGGTTCAGTCCATCGAGCCGGTGCGCCATCGCCAGATCCGCATCGGACATCAGGATCGGCGGCTTTTCCTGCTTTTTCTCCAAAGCCTCGGTCTTCACTCCGTTGATGGCTTCATCACCGCCGAGCGCGGCATCGAGGCTGCCATCGCCATCATTTGCGCCGCTGCGGGTTTTCTTCTTCTTTTTCCATTCCGGTTCGGATGCGCCATCCAGGCTTTCCAGGTATTTGAGGTCGCCCTGGTTCATGCCGGCCTTGTCGAGGAAATCTCCCGAGCCATCCTCGGCGAAACGAACATCCGCCACCTGGTCACCGCGGCCTTGTTCCGCGACTTTCAGTTTCTTCTCCTCCAGCGCCCGCGCGCTTTCCATCTGCGCGCTGCGGTCCGGTTCGATCCGGTTCACATGCGTCTCCGAATTGATCTTCGCAAACAACAGGGAACCCAAGGCCAGCGCCAGCGCCGCCGGGCAAACCCAGTGCGAACGCCGCCTCAGCAGCCACAGCAACGGCACGCCAAACCATAACAGCACGCTGAGGTACCCAAGAAGACTGAAGGAGTTCCAATTCATTTTTTCGCTTTCGCCACCGCGTCGTTCCACTGGTTGAACGCGTAATACACCAGATTGATACCGAGGTTCATGGCCGCCTCGCGCATTTCGGGAGTCACATCGGTATATCCCTGCGACTTCCAGGCGTCGTTCATGTCGCCCGGATGATAGAAGGCGATCCAGCGGCCCTCATGTTTGATACCCTGCGCGCGACGCCCGCCGTGATGCCAGAATGCGGGAGCGCCGTCGGGAAAGCCGTAGGGAAGCTGATAAATCATGTCGTCATCGGCGATGTCCATCATCGGCTTGTCCGGAAACACCAGGCGTATGAAGTGCATGAACGACTGGTGAAAGCGGGCGCTGCCGGCATCGGCGATCAACATGCCCCCGTTGAGGCAGTAGTCGCGCAGGATCTTGATGTCCGCCGGGCTGACGTTCCCCATATCCGTGTTGCCGGTGAGGAAAACAAATGGCGGGAAGCCATCCTTCGGATACTTTTTGAGCAGGGCGATCGAATGACTTTCACCCTTGCTGGCAATCTTCTTGAAGCCCGTGGCTTGCGCGAAAGCGCGCAGGAAATTGATGTCCGCGTTGGTCTGGTCCATGCCGTCATCCCAACCACCGCCGCCGTGTTCGAGCCGGATGAAGCGCAGTTTGTAGTCCTCCATGCCCTCAGGCCAACCGCCCTCGGTCCCGCCGCCCTTGCCCATTTTCCCTCCTTTTCCTCCCTTGGTTCCCTTGGTGTTCGATGCCTGATAGGTCGCCTGGGTCTGCTCTTCCATATTCTGATCCACTTCGGCATCATCAAGGTCGGGAGTCTCGAAGATGATCGCGGAGTTAGGTCGCAGGCTGAGGGTCTTCTTCTTGGTCTTTTTCTTTTGTTTGACCATCTTGACCATCGCCACCGCCTCCACCGCTGCAGTGCCGCTGCCCTTGGGCAGTTTGTAAGCCTCCACGCTACAACCACGAAAGCTGAGAATGTAGGGGATGATGACGAGAATGATGATGTGGGTGAATACACTCGCGTAGAGACTCCGGCGATGCCGGGGATCGCGACCGTGTGTGCGAACGTCCTCAAGCACACGGTCACCAGCCATCGGGGCGCCACTCTCACGGGTGAATGCCGCATGGACCGAGCGGCTGCGCAACATGACGTGCAGCCACGCGGCGTATCCGGCGGCCGCCAAAGCCGGCCAGCTCACATCCCACCAAAGGAACAAATTCGCCACACTGTCCTGCTTGGCTCCATCGACATCCAGTCCGTTAGCAAGAACCGAGGAACATGCCCGCCACGTGACCCAAACGTAAAATCCTACCAGCAGATACACTCCATAGAGCGGCAGCCGCAATGCCAGAAACGACAACCGGTTGCGCACCAGGCTACCCGCACCCGTGAGCGCACACAACACGGCCAGCACTCCGAACAGTTGGAAAACCAGCTTGATCAACGACGTGGTGTGGTCGCTCTGGAACTGGATCGCGATTCCTCCATTCCGCGTGAGGAAGGCATCAAGAGCCGGAGGCAGCCAGAAAAACGCCGCAGCAGCCAGGCCCGCCAGCATGAACACGGCGATGCTGACCAAACGCGCCTTGAAGACGGATGGACTCGTCGGAATCTCATCCATCCACTCGACGGGAATCTCGGCTGTTTTGTTTCTTATCATTCCGCGCTTATCAAACGGGCTGCACCATGATCACCGGGCATCGCCCGCTTCACTTGAAGAGATCCTCCTTCTCGTCTCCGATGGAGGGCAATTCCGGCCCCGCTTCCTTGGTGTTGATCTCCTTTTCAATTTCGGACTTGGGCTTCTCCGGCACATTCGCCGCATTCGGCGTTTCTGTTTTCGGAGCTTCCGTTTTTGGCGCTTCTACTTTCGGCGCATCCGTGGCGGTGTCCTCCGCTGCCGCCTTGGGTGCCTTGCTCGCGAACCGGTCGCTGAGCTCCTGCGGCTTCAGCCCGTGTTTGCTGGCGATGTCGCGCAGGGATGCCGTCGCCTCCGTTGCCGCGAGTTCCAAGCGCTTTTCCTCACTCAATTTCGAGGAATCATCGCCCGCCACCAGTTTCCAAAGGTATGAGGTGCTCGTTAAGGTCAATCCCACCACGTGCACAACCAGTGTGAACATGACGATCGACTTCATGCTGCGACCCCGGAAGTTATCCATCAAATGGTCCGGGGTTGTTTCATCGATATGTATGTCTTTGGTGACTCTTGATTCGTTCATTGGTTGCATGGTTCTCCTTGATTTTTGTTAGGTTGTCCCGGCTTATTTTTCAGACTTTTCGCCCACTGCCTCGATGATGCCCCCGGCTTCGGCGATAGCCTGCAATATGGGTTCGAACGCCTCTTTGGATTGTAACTTGTCGCACTTGAACTGCACGTGGCGTTGATCATCGGCCACCGTGTTCGTGAGAAGGTTGCGGACGCCCCACTCGACATCCTTGGCGCTGTCCACTTTCACGCCGTCGAAATAGATCTGCCCCGTCCCATCGAGCGCCACCCTCGCCACCACCGTGGTCTTTTGCTTCGCGACGTGCTCGGAATATGGCAGTTTCACATCAAGGTCGCTCTTGTCCTTGGAGGCCTCACTGCAGACGAGGAAGAAAATGATGAGCAGGAACGCGATGTCGCCCATGCTCGCCGTGGGGAGGGCGATCGGCTTCCGTTTTTTTCTGCGTGATCGTCTCATGTCACTTCTCGTTTTCCACAATCGCCACCACGCCGCCGTGCGCACTGATGGCGGCCAGGGCCTGGAAATAGTTTTCGTATGAAGTGCCCCGTGCGGATTCCAACATGATCACCCGCTTGTTGCCATCCTGCTCGCCCAGGTTCAATGCCGCCAGACGCTCGTTGAGCGCGCCAATTTCCATCTTCTGGTCATTGAAGAAAAGCTCCGAACCGCGCAGGTTCACGATCGACGTCTTCTCAGGCTGAGCCTGTGTTGTCTTCTCGCCGGAAGGCAGATCAGCGGTGATGGACCTCACCTTGGTCAAGGTGGTCGCCAGGATGAAGTAAATGATCAGAAGAAACGCGATGTCGGAAAACGAGTCCGTTGGAATCGCGAGGTCGCGATTCTTCTTCTCCTTGGTGTGGCGTTTCCGGGGCATCAGTGGTGCGTCAGAATGAACTCCATGACCTCGCCGGTCGCCTTTTCAATCTCAAGTTCGATCTCGTCGGACCAGCGGTTGTAAACGCTTTGGGGGATGACCGCGGAGAGGGCGATGAGCAGTCCCGCCGCGGTGGTGATCAATGCCTCGGCAATCCCGTTAGCCACCGTACTGCCTCCGCCGCCGACACTGCCCGCCTCGGCCAGACCGGCGAAGGACGCGATCATACCGGTCACGGTTCCCGTCATTCCCAACAAGGGGGCGGCCACGCCGACCGTGGTCAGCACATCGAGGCGCTTGCCCACAAGGCTGATGGCCTGCGCACTGTAGTCCTCCATCACTTGTCCGACAACCATACGCATGGTCTCCGCGCTCTCGTTTCTGGAACTGAGGAGTTTGTAGGAGAGCAGGCCCGCCAGCAGGACCGAAGCAATCGGACCGCTGGAAGCTTCGCACTCGGAGATCGCGCCGGAGACGTTGTTCTCACGCAAATGAGCGAGCACATTGGAACGCAGTGACCGTGTATCAATCTTGCGATTCGCCCGGAAGGCCTGCCAACGGTCGTAAACCACCGCCAAGCTGACCAAACTGCACAGCATCAACGGATACATACATCCGCCGCCTCTAATAATGGTATCTATCATGTTTTTATTTCCGGATCAGGGTTGGGTAGTCAGAGTTCGCTTATCAGGTTTCATCAACCTGTGTTCATGAGGCATTGCAAGAAGATCAAGAACGCTCAGGGCTTCACCGGGTTTCAGGGCCAAGCGGTTGAAGCGGAGGGTCTCAACAGGTTTGATCATCAATTCGCCGACAGCGTGGCTATAGTAGCTGGCTTGGCAATCCGCAATCGCGACGCGCTCGAAATAACGGCGGCGGGCGACGGCGAGAAGGATCAGTTCGTCGCCGACGACGCACAACCAGACCGGAGTGCGCCGCCACCAGCGACCGGCGTCGATGCGGGTCCCGGTGCGGATGCGGAGTCTCGGCTCGGCACCGCCGGTTTCCTCGCGCAGAAGTTGTTGCTCGAGCTCGTTCATTTCTTCCGCGCCTCCTTGAGTGATTCGATCATGCGTTCACGCTCCTCGTTTTCAGCATTGATGATCTTCTCGAACACCGGATCGGCAAGCCTGCCGCGGGCGTATTTCGCCCAGACGCTGTCCGGGAAGTCGAAGGTGACGCGGCGGTAGAGCTGATAGGCGGAGCCGATGGCTTCCCCGCGGCCTTTCCAGTTGTCCTCGGACATCAGGCCGGCGAGACGCTCGTGACTGAGGCCGCACCAATAAACCGCCTGCGAGCGGATTTCCCGGTCATCGTAGGTCTCGTTTTCAAACGCGATGGTAAACGCCTTGATTGCCTTCTCATACTGGAGGGCGCGCATGTAGTTCTGCGCGGCGCGCAAGCCGGCGAGTCCGGCGAGCGGGTCTTCCGGGAAACGCTGCTGCATCTTCGCGAAGACCATGGCGGCATTAAGGAACTCCGGATAGGAAAGCCCGTCGAGGCGCAGCACCTCCGCTAGGGATGCTTCATCCTTTTTTTCGCGCAGCGCATCGGCCTGTTTCTTGAATGAAAGCCCCTTCTCCTGGAAGTAGCCGCCCAAGCGGGACATCACCGAGGGGATCAGTTCGTTGTCCGGATATTTGTAAGCGAGCTTCACATATTCTTCGACGGCATTCTCGGTCTCGCCCATCTTTTCATAGACGAGCGCGGTCTTGAACTGGGCCTTGGGAGCGAACTCGGTATCCGGATAATCGCTGGGGATTTTCGAAAACCTCGCGAGCGCGTCCTGATACATCGGAAGCTTGGCCTCCTCGTTCTTCGAGAGGTCCGCATACTCCTGAGCGAGGTTTCCCAACAAATACTCGGCGTGGGCGCGCATCCCGTCATCGCGATGGGTGGCGATGGCCTCGGCCAGTAATTTCCGCGCCTGTGCCATCTCGCGGCGGGCGAGGCTTTCCTGATCCATCTCGCGGTGTTTCTTCGCGAGTTCGAAGAAGCATTCCGCGAGGGTGAAGCTGGTTTTCACCGCCATCTCGTCGCCGGTGAAACGCTTGCTGAAGGGCTCGATGAGACCATCCGCGCCCATGTTCACCGTGATGGAGTGGGACTGGGTTTGTCCGTTTGCGGCATAGGCGATTTCCACTTGGTCGCCGTAGCGCACCGGGAAGCCGTTGAGGGCGACCGGCGGCAATTTCGCGGGTAATTGCTCCGCGGCGTAGCTGAGAGAGAAGACCCCTTTGAAAATGCCGCTGTGGGATTCGGTTTCCTGGAGTTGATAGTCCGTCTTCGCGCCGCTCTCCGCCTTGAGGGAGACCGAGGCCATGTCGCGATCCGGCCCCCGGTCGAGGCCGCGGTCAATCAGGCGGATGGAGATCTTTTCCCCGACGAATGCCTGGGCGAGCGCGTCATGATAGCTTCCTTCCATCACGTCGAGGAAGGCATGGCTTTCCACCTTGAACGCGGTGGTTTTCCACTGGATCTGATCCTTCGCATCCTTGTAGGGGTAGCCCACGTGAATGAGATCTCCGGCCTTCACTGCAAGTCCGTCGGGGATCGCGGAATCCGCCAAGGCCTCGGCGGCATTCGTCGCAAAACTGCGGTCCGGCAGATCGCCGAGGATCAATGGAATGGAGAACGTGAAGCGCCCTTCTTCGAGTGGCGGCTCATTGGTGGGGGCAACCGGACCTTTGCCGATCTGATAGCCACTTGGCACCAGCACTTCCTGTTTGGTGAGTGCGCCCTTCAATTTGAGCGTGCCCGGCGCGGCGACATCGAAGGGCGGCTTCGCGCCCTCCTTGACCGCCTTGCGTCCGGCATCCGTCTGGACATAGGCGTTGATTTCGCTGCTGCCGGCCAAGGCGAGATGCGGCACCACCACATCGAAGCGCAGGCTGGCACCGACCACCGCGACGTGTGAATCCCCGGCTTTATCCGCATGATTGTAGTTGAGCGTGCGGCGGGGCGCGACGACTTCCGCATTTGACGCCTTGGTGGTTTTGGCGGACGGAGAGGCGGCGGACGCCGCGGCCTTGGGCAGCGCATCGCTGGTCATGTGATACGCCGCCAGCACGGGCTCCTGATAGGTGGCTTGTTCGATCACCACCGTGCGCTCGGTAGGGATTCCCGGGCTGAGGTTTTCCACATCGCGATAGGTTACGGTTAGATGCCCACCCTCGGCGACGGTCACTTCGGATGCGCGCGCCGGCGCGCCGGTCACGGGGAAGACCCGGCCGAGGAAGCGGCCGCTGTGTTCCTCGGTCTCCACCGCCTGGATGGTGGCGGTGCCGCCGCTGCTGCTTGCCACCTTGAGCTCGACGATGTCCTTGTCCGGACCGCTGTCCATGTCCGCGTCGTCGATGACGATCGCGACGGCATCGTCGTAGCGGAAACGGCGGATCGGCTCCAACAACAGTTCGCGGCCGGCTTCGGTGGTCTTGTAATTGAGGAATGAGGCGGTGATGACCGCGTCATTGAAGGCCACGGTCAGTCGTTGTTCGTGGCGGCTGCGCTTCGGAGTCGCCGAGCGCGCATCCTCGTAACGGGCGGTGATCTGGTCGCCGGGCAGCACCTCAAGCTGGGTGTTTTCCCGCAGCGACATGTAGTCTTGTGAAACAGGCAGAAGCGCTTTGCCGCCGCGGTCGGTTAGGGTGACTTTGCGGATCGTCGGCGCGACACCTTCGAAGCCGTGGATCACCAGACGGACCAACCGCGCTTGGGTTTTGTCGCCGAAGGCAACAGCCATCATGCCATCAGCGGATGGCGTGAGCGTTGCGAGCTGAGGAATCATCGCCCGCGCATCATCCGGGAATTTCGCGGGATCGAACATCGTGTCCGGGCATGGAACGAGATCCTCTTTTCCGGATTCATCCCCCATCAGAACAGGCTTGGATTTCAGCAAAGCATCTCGTCCCGCGTTGCGCCAGATCTGGATCTCATGCAGACCGGGGCCAAGCTCGCGCTCGATGAGCAGCGGGTTTTCCGCATCCTTGGCGGCGGGCGTGCCGTCCAGCAGGAAAATCGTCTGGCCGTCATCAGGATAACCCGTGAGTTGGAAGCGGCGGATGGCGGCGGCGGGTTGATGGAAGAGCGCGCGGTAACGGATGAGCGCTCCGTAGGCGGGGTGGCTGGGCATGACGACCGGCAGTGGTTCCGCAGAGAGGGATTTCACCTTGGCGGAAAGGTAGGTGATGGAACTACGGTTTGAAGAGTATTCCATGATCTCCCGCCAGTCGGCGGGGAGTTCGCGGCTTACCGGTTTGGTGATGGCCATGGAATTTGTGCCAAAGAGTGGGAATGAAGTGACGAGCGGCGAACCATCCCACACGGGAGTGGTCTCCGGGTAGCGCGCGCGAGTGGTCCAGTTCTTGCCGTCCATCGAGGTTTGGAGAACGAAGCGCGTAAGCCGCTGACCCGCCTCGCCCATGTCGATGTTCATCTTGTCGAGCGCGACATTGTCGTTGAGGTCGATGCCGAAGATGCGGGCGGTTTCCGCGTTGCCGACATTCCCTTGCCATCCGGGATATTCCTTGGCGCTGATCGCCATGTTAGGATCGCGGCCGGGCGCGCTTTCCGAAGCAAAGGCGAGCGCCTGGGCACCGGTGGTCGGCACCACGCCCTCGAACTCGCCGCTGAACGACGAGGTTTCCTTGAGCACAAGCTGGCGGATGACATCGCCGCTGGAAGTTTGCAGGCTCACGGTAACCTCGTCGATCTGTGGTGTGATGCTGTGGTCGGGATCGGTGACGCGCAGATAGACCGGATTCCCCGGGCGCACGGCGCGGGTGCCAAGAGCGGCCTGCGCGGTGGAAAGCCCGAGTTCCTCGATGTTGAGGCGGCGCTCGCCCTCCCGCGGTGGAAATGCGCCGGCGGAAAACGCGAGCCGCGCATCGGACGCCACGCCGATCACCACATTCGGATTGGCGGGCAGATCCTTCATCTTGGCGCGGAAACGTTCCGAATAACCGAAGCGGATCTCATCCTCGCCGAGAATTTGTAAAATCTTGTCACCGGGTGTCGGTGGTCCGAGAGCGGTGGGCACTTCGGCGCGGAACTTCTCCTTGCTGTCGCCGAGTTGATAGAGAAGCACGCGTTCGCTGTCGCCGGATTTCGCCCGGATCTCGACTTCGATGTCGGCGCCGACGCCGGAGACGTTGAGCGTGGGGTCGCGCAGGTTGATTTTCACCGCCTCACCGGGAACGATCATGGTTTTGTCCTGCGAGGGTCCGAGTTCGATCTCGGAGGCCTCGACGAGCTTGCGCATTTCGAAGTGGATCTGGCCGCGGAGGATCAGCGCGTCCGCGTGCTTGGGTTCCTGGCGCAGGACCTGCTCGATTTCCTCCAGCGCCTCGGCATAACCCTCCTGATCCATCAACACCTCGGCACGCGCATAGCGGACCCGTTTGCGGAAATCCGGATTCTTGAGCTTCATCAGGATGTCGAGCTCGGTCATCGCGGCACCGAAGTTTCTTGAAACGCGATCCACCTTCACCGATCCGAGGGCGGCGATGAGGTGCATTTCCGAGCCTTCATATTCGGCGGCTTCGGCGACCTTGCGATACCATGCCCGTGAGGTGGGAAGCGCGCCCTTGCGGAATGCCAGGTCGGCATAGGCGATCTTGAGCCGCGCGTCTTGTTCGAGGCTGAAGGTCCCCTCGGCCTGGCGCGACCAGATCGTGAATTCCTTGATCAGGTTCTCGGCGTCCTGGTCGCGGCTTTCGTCGATGTTGCGCTGAAGCAGCCAGAATCCGTATTCCACCGAAAGCGAACGCAGCACGGGGATGAGTTGATCCTTGTGGGCGAGATAGAGCTGCCATGCGGACTCCGTGTTTCCTAACACAAACTCGGAATTCGATTTGTAGATCGGCCAGGCGGGATTGGTCTCATCAACGGGAATCTCAACAGCACCGAGAGCGGCGGCGGTTTTACCGGCCAACTGGCGGAGGCGGCCGTTGATCTGGACAACGGACGGTTCCGTGCGGACCGCCATCGCCTTCACCGCTCCGCTCTTGAGCCCGATGCGCGCCACCGTCATGGCGGCGGATGAGGCACCGGCTTCATTCGCGGCTTCGGCGAATTTGAGCAGCGCATCGACACCCGCATAAAGGCGTTCGTCATCGGTGGAACCCGCCGCCTTCCACAGGCCGGCGGCATAGGGTTCGATGGCACCCCATTGCTTTTGTTCCCGGAACTCCTTCGCCAAACGCACCACCAACGACTCGTAGCCAGCACGAGCCGGATAGGCGGCAAGCGGCGCATTCTCGCGGAATAGGGACAACACGAGATTGCGCGACCCCGGAGACCATTCTGGCATGGAGGCAACCGCTTGCAGTCCCGTCACCGTCACCACCCTGGCGGGCGTCTTGGAAACACGTCCCATCACCGCTTGAAATGCGGCCTCCACCTGGGCGGGAGCGGAGTTCGGCGGCAGGGCAAGCAGCTCGCGGCTGATGTCGCCCCCGGCATCTCCAGTTAGAGGTCCGAAGTGCTGGACGTCCACCGCCACGGCGCGGTAGTCGGCACCGAGTTTGGCATAGGCGGGCGAACCGCGCAGCGATTCGAACAACTCGCGGGCTGCCGGCGTGCGCGGGTCCACACTGTGCAACCACATGCCAAAAATGGTTTCGGAAATCTGCCCGGCCTGGGCC
>JFJP01036266.1_pt1 | contig 14528 bp, 16 predicted proteins | sample 431651 | NCBI WGS metagenome assembly JFJP01 (sample SAMN02602958, study PRJNA72255) | Microbial mat metagenome, whole genome shotgun sequencing project. | biome: fresh water; feature: sink hole; material: water; isolation source: purple microbial (photo- and chemosynthetic) mats found in...
CACCCGCTTCAATGAGGGGCATGCGGACATCGCACGGAAGCGCAGTCTCGTACCAGCCGTCTTTCCGTTCGGCTACTGCGGCATGGTTCCGGTGGTCCAGCGAAAGATCTTCCGGGCGCAGCCGCCAGGATGTATTCAGGTTTATTGTTTTCATATAAGCATCTTACTACCGGATATTGACTAAATCTTCCCGTTTACTGACAGATCATTGCCGTTTATTGATTTTCAGGGTATCATAACCATCCAATGGATACCGAAAGGATTATAAGCTGGACGGACTATGTCGACAGCACCGACGAATATTGCATACCGACCTGGATAGACGGCGGGGAGCGATGGTCCTATCCCCTGCACCGGCACGAAGGGCAAGCGGAGGCGATGGCGCTTCTCGAAGGTTCGCTCAGGCACCGGGTCAACGGCAAAATAAAAACCCTCGTACAGGGCGACGCCGTTTTCGTCTCCATGAACGATGTGCATTCGCTCGCAGCCTGCGCTACACGGGTGCGCCTCATAAACCTGGCGTTCCCCTCATCCGCGCCGTCACTGATCTCTTCTTTGGGAAGCGGTACAGCATACGACTCGGGATTCACCGTCAATTTACCGCAGGCGGAGCTGAAGCGTTTCATCGAGTACGCGGACGGTTTCGTCGACAACGGTACCGACAAGACGACAGGGAACCCGGGAAAAGCCCTGCTTGCGGAATTCCTTCTTTGGTTCGCGCGAACGAAAGATTCCCGTCCGGTCCCCCCCACGCATGCCGAAAGTGATGCGCCCATCCCCGCAGGCTCGCGCCCTCCACCCTGGTTCTCCAATCTTGTCGCCTGGTCGGAACTTCCGGGCAAAGCCCCTCCCCCCTTACGGGAATTGGTGGAGCGTTCCGGTCGCACCGAAGAACATCTGTGCCGTTGTTTTCGCCGATTTCTCGGCGTCAGTCCCGGGGCCTTCCTCGTCTCGTTGCGAATACGCAGGGCGAAGGATCTGCTCGCCCATTCCAACTGGTCGCTCCAGGACATATGCTATGCCTCGGGTTTCGAGAGCCCGAGCCGTTTCTCGCTGGAAGGCCTTCCGCCCGGCCGGTACCGTGCCGTCAAATCCCGCAATCCTTACGCGGAAAAAACGTGAAACCGGCGTAATACGCAAACACGATCACCGGCTTACCTTCGCTCCGTTCAAGCGCTCGCCGACGGCGCCGCCTGGATGGACGAGGGCGAATTGCGTTTCCGAATAACCGGTCTCTTCGATCAAGGCGGCTTGCAGGGCGTCGAACAGGACATTGAGGACGGTGTTGCTCGTCGTTCCTTGCGAATTGAATTTGTCGACCTCTTTGTTGACGAACATTCCGAGGACGATATCGGCATTTTCGGCAAGCGGGGACGCGAGGTTCTCGGTGACGACTATCGTCGTCGCGCCTTTTTCCCGGCATATTTTCTGGATGGGCAGAAGCTCTGCGGTCTTTCCGCCCCGTGACGCGAGCAGTACGACATCGCCTTTTTGCACGAAACCCGATCCCCCGTGTACGGCCTCCGACGGCGAAATGAAACGTGCCGGCCGTTCAATGCAGCACATGAGATGCGCGAAATGACGGCACGCGATGCCGCTGTGACCGCAGCCGCTTGCCGCGATCCGGGGAGCCGTAGCCAATGCCTCGACGACGCGCTCGAACGCTTTCGCGTCGACATGCGCGAATGCTTCCTGCAGGCACGCGGCTTCGATCAGGAACGCCCGCTCCGCAAATTCAAAACTGCTCTTCTTCAAGACATTCCCCCGGGGGTTTTCATTCTCCGATAATCTGCACCTGTACAGTCCGCTCCCGCGCACGCGTCTGGTCAAAATCGATGAAGTAAATAAATGCGAAATCGCCCAGATCCATCTGTCCGTCAATCAGGACTATGGTTTCGCTCCTCCCGACGAGGGCGGAGCGTATGTGGGCGTCGGTATTATGACAGCCGCGTGCATCCTCGGAATGCTGTTCCGCGAACGCGAGCGCCTTCGGACCTGGATGCAGATACATCCCTTCCTTGCGTTGCACCGGCATGTGGCTTTCGAACGATTCCACGAAATCCTGCTGCAACGTCTCGAGGCCCGTCATCGACACATCGAATGCGGCTTCCTGGGTAATTACGCAACAGGTGGTATGATGGGAATACACCACCAGGATTCCGTTACGTATGCCCGACCGCGACAGGATTTCCTTGCATTTTGCCGTAACGTTGTGGAAGGTGGACATCTTGTCGTTTGACTGGACCTTGAATGCTTCTCGATATACCATGTTACTTCGCTCCTGTTGTAGCGCTCAGTCTGCCGAGTTTGATGAGATCCTCCCGAGCCTTTTTTACCTGGCCGATCATCTCGTCGAGCAGTTCGTACGGTTTCGGGGATTTGAGGACTCCGCTGGCCGAACCGGCGGCTTCGGAACCGGCCATTATGAAGTCGTAAATCTGTTGTGCGGTGGTAATACCGGCAGCCTGTTCGACCATGATGCCCGGGTCTATTTCCTTGACGGCGCGTATGGCCTCGATCACGAAGCCCATGTCGCTCGCCTGTCCGCTCCCGATAAGAGCGGAGGGTTCGGGATTGATTATGTCGGGGTGGAACTGCGCCACCGCCCGCGCCTCTTCGAGGGTATCCGCGCATACGAAGGACAGCATGTCCAGTTCGTTCGCGCGCTCTATCGTCTGTCGTATCGCCGACAGGGTCATCGGCCGCTCGCAATGATTGATCACCACGCCCTGGGCCCCGGCTGCCTTGAGGGCTTCGGGCAGCACGTCCGCCATGCCGCGTCCGGGACGAAGCGTGTCCATGTACGGAGCGAGAACGATCAAATCGGGACAGCTCTCCCGGATCCGGCGGATTTCCGTATACGGTGCGATGAACAATACATCGACATCGTATTTTTTCGCCGCGGTGTTCGCGGCTTTCGCGAACTCGAGCACCGCGTCCCCGTATATATAACTCTTTACGCTCGTCTCGAAGAAGGGGACTCTTATTGCCGGTTTTCCCATTATATGCACCTTTTACCGTTGCTTGATTTTTAGCGCTTCTGTTGCAGGTCGAACTCGTCCATATGGGCTTTTTCGGCTTCCGAAAATTTGCGCAGGGTGTTTATCGTCTCGCCCTTCTTCCACTTGCGGTCCCCGACGTCTTCGCTTGTTCCCATGATCGTGATGTTCAATTGACGCGGCCGGGCCCTGACATGGTCCCAATCCGCGAAATAGATATGGGCGAATTCCCCGCCGTCCAGCTTTCCGTCCTTGATCGTCATCGTCTCGCTGCGGCCGAAAAAAACACTCCGCAGGTGACCGTCGGTATTCATGCTGGTGAAATTTCCCGGCTCGTTTACATGCCGGCCGTATTGTGCATGCACCGGCCCCGGATGGCGATATTGGTGCTCTTCGGAGAAGTCCGGAATCATCTTGCGCATGATGTCGAGCAGGTCGTGCTGCAGATACTCGAGATCGAAGCTGTCGAGGTCGTGCGAACATTCCTGTATTATCACCGAACATGTCGTATGGTGGGATACGAGGCTGCAGGTTCCGTTGATTATTCCGGACGCCTGGACGATTTCCAACACCTCCCCGGTGACATCGTGGAAGGTCGGAATCCAACCCCTCGATTGCAGATTGAGTTCTTTCTGTATTACCTTGAATTCCATTTTGCTCTCCTTATTTTACGGACTGACTGCTTTTCAGCCTGCTTTCGATTTTGATTTGGAATAGACATCGAAGACGACCGCGATCAGCAATACAGCTCCCTTTATCGCGAGTTGCCAGTCGACGTTCACGCCCATGATCGACATGCCGTTGTTGAGGACGCCCATTACCAGGCCCCCGATGATCACTCCGAGAATGGTACCTATTCCGCCGGAGGAGGATGCCCCGCCGATATAGCAGGCGGCAATCGCATCAAGCTCGAAACCCGTACCGGCTTTCGGGGTGGCCGCATCCAGCCGGCCCGTGAAAATCACGCCGGCGACCGCGGACAGAAAACCCATATTGACGAAAGCGATGAAGAGCACCCACTTGGTGCTGACGCCCGAAAGCCGGGCCGCCTTCTCGTTGCCGCCCATGGCATAGACATGCCTGCCGATGATCGTCTTGGTGGTGATGAAATCATAGACGACATACAGTACGAACAAGAGGACCAGTACCATCGGCAAGCCTTTATACAGGGCAAGCCAGTAGGTGAACAGGTTGATTACCGCCACCGTACCGATGCTTTGAAAAAGAAACATGCCGGTAGAGGAGGAAGTGACGCCCAGCTTGCGTTTGTTGTGCCGTTTCACACCCTCCATGAAAACCAACACCACGGAAACGGCTATTCCGACCAGTATTGTCGTCAGATGTATGTTTTTTCCATTGAGATAATCAGGAAGGAATCCGGTGCTGAACAGTTTGAATTCCTTCGGAAACGGTGCGAGAGTGCGACCCGCAAGCACCACCTGGGTAAGCCCCCTGAACACGAGCATTCCGGAGAGCGTGACGATGAAGGCCGGGACCTTGACGAAGGAGATGAAGTATCCCTGCAGCATTCCGATGAGTACGCCGACCGCCAACGCTGCCAGTACGGCAAGAGCCGTAGGCAGCTGCATGTTGATTGCGATCACCGCGGCGACCGAACCGACGAAAGCCGCTATCGAACCGACGGAAAGATCGAAAGCGCCGGCGACGATACAGACCAGCATGCCCATTGCAAGAATGAGGATATAGCTGTTCTGCTGGATCAAATTCGTCACGTTCTGGGGAACCAGCAGGATTCCTCCCGTCAGGATTTGAAACATCGTGACGATGAACAGCAATGCGATTATCATTCCGTATTGTCTGATATTGCCCTTGAGCAAACTTCTTGGGTTGATCATCTTCGTATCCCCTTCGTACTGTCCATGATGCAGTGCATTATCCCCTCCTGCGAAGCTTCTTTTTTCGGAAACTCCCCGACAATGCGGCCCTGATTGACTACGTAAATCCTGTCGCTCATGCCGAGCAGCTCCGGCATTTCCGAGGAGATCAGGATTATCGATTTTCCCTGCGCGGCCAGTTTGTTTATTATCGTATAAATCTCGTGCTTGGCACCCACATCGATCCCGCGCGTCGGCTCGTCCAAAATCAAAACATCCGGGGAGATCTGGATCCATTTACCGAGAACGACTTTTTGCTGGTTGCCGCCGGACAGATTCACCGCTTTTTGATACACGGTCGAACACTTTATGCCCAGTTGCTTCCTCTTGTCCTCGCTGGCGATATGTTCGACATCCTCATTTATGATCGAATGCCAGCTCAGATCCCGCAGGTTAGCCAGCGTAATATTGTTCTGTATCGTATCTATGAGGATGAGCCCCGAGCCCTTCCGGTCTTCAGTCGCATAGGCCACCCTGTTGGAAATCGCCCTGCTCACCGTCGAGATATCGATTTTTTTTCCGTCTTTATACACTTCGCCGGATATCTTTCTGCCCCAGGATTTTCCGAAAACGCTCATCGCTATTTCCGTTCTTCCGGCTCCCATCAAACCGGCCAATCCGACGACTTCGCCTTTCCTCACATGCAGGTTGACATCGAACAGGACCTGCCGGCCGTCGACCTCGGGATCGAACACATTCCAGTTTTTGACCTCGAACATCACGTCGCCGACGACAGCTTGCCGGAGCGGATAGATATCAAGGATATTCCGGCCGACCATTCCCCTTATTATCCGGTCCTGGGAGATGTTTTCCTTGTCCAGTATTTCAATGACCGCGCCGTCGCGTATGATCGTTATGCGGTCGGCGATTTCCTCTACTTCCTTGAGCTTGTGCGAAATAAGGACGCAGGTGATCCCTTCCGTCTTCAATTGACGCAGCAGATTCAACAGGTTTTCCGATTCGCGCTCGTTCAACGCAGCGGTCGGTTCGTCCAGTATGAGCAGGCTGACTTTTTTCGACAGCGCTTTCGCTATTTCCACCAACTGCTGCTGACCGACGCTCAGGTCCCGTATCAGATCGGTCGACTTGCGGAACAGTCCCACCCGTTCAAGAAGCTCGTCCGCCTTGAGCTCGGTCTTGTCCCAGTTTATAGTTCCAAATCTCGTTTTCTCATTGCCCAAAAAAACATTTTCCGCGATGCTCAGATACGGTATAAGCGCCAATTCCTGATGGATGATTACGATACCGCGCTTTTCGCTGTCTTTGATGTTCTTGAAGCGGCATTCCTCGCCGGAAAACCAGATGGTTCCGGAATAACTGGCATAGGGGTATACACCCGAAAGGACGTTCATGAGCGTCGACTTGCCGGCGCCGTTTTCGCCGCAGATGGCGTGTATCTCGCCCTGCCGCACGTCAAGACTGACTTCGTCCAGAGCTTTGACTCCGGGAAACATCTTGGTAATTTTCTTCATGGCCAGAAGTTCATGCGCCACAGTAGTGCCTCCCGCTGAAGGACTAAGTGCGATACGGCCTGTTACTGCCGTACCGCACCCGATCGCCGGTTCCTTACTTCACCATGCCTTTCCAGACCGCATCGTCTTTCTTGTAGAAGCCTGCCTCGAAAAGATCCTTGTAATTGGTTATATCGATGGAGGTTACCGCATTGGAATACGTGGGAACGACCTTCACTCCGTTGTTGTAGGTCGTCGTGTCGTTTACCGGAACTTCCGTTCCCTTGACCATCGCGTCCACCATTAGGGCGCATGCCTTTGCCTGCACGCGGAAATCCTTCCACACGGTCTGCGTCTGCTCGCCGTTGATGATCGAGATGATCGAAGCCACCTCGGCATCCTGTCCGGTTACGATCGGAAGCGGCAGCGCTTTGGTGCCGTATCCGGTATTCTTGAGCGAGGCTATGACGCCGATCGACAGGCCGTCGTACGGAACCAGAACGGCATCCAATTTCGATCCGCCGGCATAGAAAGCGGTCAGGAGATTGTCCATGCGGGCCATCGCCTTGGCGGAATCCCAACCGGGAGTCGCCACGGCTTCGAGAGTGGTCTGCTTGGACTTGACCACCAGCTTTCCGCTGTCAATGTACGGTTTCAACAGATCGAAAGCACCCTGATAGAAGTATTTCGAATTGCTGTCATCGAGCGATCCGCCGAACAGTTCGATATTGAACGGACCCTTGCCGTTTTTCAAATCGAGTTTTTCGATGATGTATTCCGCTTCCGCCACGCCGACCTTATAGTTGTCGAAGGTGACGTAGTAATCCACGTTCGCCGTATTCATGAGAAGCCGATCGTAGGCGATAATCTTGATGCCGGCATCCGCCGCTTTTTTGAGCACGTCATTGAGGGCTTCGCCGTTGACCGCGGCGATCACCAGGACTTTCGCGCCCTTGACGATCAGGTTTTCTATCTGCGAAATCTGGTTTTCGACGACGTCCTCGGCCCATTGCTCGTCAAACTTCGTGTAACCCATTTCCTTGAGATACTGTATGGTAAAACTGGAATGGCGGATCCAGCTTTCATCGGAATGCGTGGGCATCGAAAGCCCGATCAAGATGTCGGTCGGCGCGGCGGTTGCCTTGGCCTGGCTCTTGTTGCAGGCACCGAACAGACCGATCAAAGCGATCGAACAGAGAAGAATCAATACCTTTTTCATTGTTGTCTCCTTACATCCGCAAATTATTCTTGACCCGAAACAAGCCAAGCAGCTCTCGATGAGGGTTTTCGTACACGTGCGTCGTACCGTTACCATCATCCTGTTAATCCTACAACGACTTTGCGCAAACCGTCAATCACAAAATGATCGTTTCAATCATTTAGTTACATAAAAAGATCCGTGCAATCATATTATCTGTTTCAGACAAGCAACTTTTTGAAGGCATCCATCTCGACATCCCCTTCCAGGATACCGATTTCTATGCGGAAACGGGTCGAACCATAGGCGGCCAATCGGGGCAATGTTCCATTGTTCCGTTCTTCCGCCCGTCCCTTGATGTAGGTGTTGGACGGTTCAAGCGCCACGGTATAGTCGTGGGAGCGCATGCTTTTCCACTGCACCAGAATCGGCAAGGTATCGGAGGTCCATGCGACCGAAACGCCAAAACCGAGCGCCCGATTGAATATGGCGGCACAGGCCTTCGGCACGGCAGGGTTGGCTACATGGTAATACACCTGTTCGGGACAATTGTCCTGCGGCGGCCCGATTTCGTTCCAGGCTTCCAGCTCCGTATCCGTCATCTCGGTTCGGGGAAGCGTTTTTGCGTCCGATCGCACGACCTCCGAGCCGGAATCGACCAATGGATACCCGAAGTTGAGGTGATACAACAGCATGAATTCCTCGGGAACCGGTTCCAGATTTTCCACGATATCTTCTATGACAATCGAGCGATCATACAGGCCCAGACTGATTTTACGCGACAGCGCCAGGTTCGAGCCGTATATCAACGACTCCCGCATCCGACCGCCCAGCTCGATCCGGCAATCGTCATCCGTCCATGTCTCCCGGACGGACAGGTTTTCGGTCGGCATGGAGCCGATGCGCCCGTGTTCCGTGCGGTACAGTCCTCCGTCGACGCAGGCAGGGCCGGTATTCGCCAGACCGCAAGTGCTCAGGAGCCCCCCGCTCCAGTTGTACAGGAATTCATTGTCGAGGGCGTTGAAGGACGTATTCGCGGTCAAGCCGTTCTTCGAGCAGAAACCGAGATTCACGCCGCGAAAACTGAGATCTGCAAGGTCCATGCACTTGTCGGGGAGGACGGTGCAGCGCAAACCCGCCAGGTTATAGACCTCCAGCGCACGGGTGCCTTTTCCCCTGCCTGAAGCGAATTCGACGTCCCGCACGCCCGCGACCTGGGACAAGGTTCCCACCCGCTTGAGCAATTCCTGTTTTGGCAATTTTTTCATGGCGCGTCACACTTCCACATATTCGATCTCGAGCATGCCGCAGAGCATCTTCCAGCGCTCCGCACAGTCGCCCAGATTGATCACTTCATGGTGCGTCCCGCCGTTCTTGAGCCAGGCGCCGACGCATTCCCTGACGCCCGAATCGGGGGTGAAAAAGATATAGGGCATCTCGACATTATGCATGTCGGTCTTTTTGAGGATTTCTCCCTTCGCAACGACAAGCCTGAACCTGTCTCCATTGAGCGAAACCAGCGAGGTAAGCGTCGCACGCCCAAATTCGGGAGTAAAGATCGGCGTGGGTGGATTGTCCAGGCCGCCTTCCCCAAGGAAACGGTCGATCAGCTTCGGCTTCATGTCCTTGCGGCAGGTCTTCCAGTTTCCCTCGCCCGCATGGCAGAATATGATGCTGTTTTTCGAAAAATCCATCGTGTACATTTCGGTAAAATTGGCTCCGCCGTCCGCGATCACGTTGCCGGCGGCAACCATGGAGGCGCACATTATATCGCCCTCTGCGGCATATCCGTATCCATCCGCCATGAGGTGCGAGGCGGCCATCAACGGCAGCTGCTTGAACCGCCCGTCTTCCGAGAAAATGTCGAACTGGGCCGTAAAGGCCTCATAGCCCTTGGTTTCCATGAACTGCCGGAATCCGAGGTACATTCGGGTCGCTTCGGCATGACGTTCATAGGTCAGTTTGGGGTCGACATCGAAGGTTTCGTGATCGCGGGCGATCGATGCGTCGATTTCCTCTTTTGTGATCTTCTCCATAAAGCGGGCGACTGTTCCGATGGTCTCATGCCGGAATTCGGGTCCGATCTTCTTGAAGAAGGCCATGTCATCGGTCAGGATGTCGTTCATTCCCTGCATGCGGCTTATGATGCCGACGCGCATGCCCCGGAGGTAGCGGCGGGTTTGAGCCGCTTTCGCGAAATCGGTGACGAAAATCCGGTATTCGCTTTCATGCCGGTTGCCCACGAAATATTGACAGGGAAAACCGAGGCGGACGATCATGTTTGAATTATCCTGGGCGCCGTGGATTCCCTGGTTTACGGTCAGGCGAAGCTCGTCCCAGTCCGTGCCGATTTCCTGATCCGGCTGCACTACCGCAAGGGCGATCGGCAGGCGGTTGTCCTGCAGCGCCCGCAGCAGCCAGGAACCCTGATGATAGGTAAGAAGCACGATGAGGATGCCGTCCAGATCCTCGCGGGAATTGTATTCCTTCATGACGCGCTCCACCGATTCCCGATCCATCGCGGGGCGTTCGAAGACGACATCGACCGTATCGCGTACCGCAGCCGCCAATTCCATGGCATACCGGGTTTGCCTTTCGATAATTCCGGGGAATATCGGCTCGTAGCCCCCCGCCATCAAACCCAACAAACCGATCTTCGGTTTCGGAACGTTCTTCATAAAGTCCTCCTGTTTATTGACGAATTTACCGGCAGTACTTGTACAAGTTTCTATAGTTACCATAAGCGGCATCGTAGACGGAGATATTCCCGCCGTCGGGTTCGAATACGGCTCTCTCGGGATTCGGCGTACCCATCGACGGCAAGTCCGGATACCATCCCGCGCCGAGGGCGCCGAGCATTGCGGCGCCGATCGAGGCGCTTTCGGTATCGCGATATGTCACGATTTCGCGGCCCAGCACATCGGCCTTGATCTGCGACCAGATTCCGCTTCGCGAACCGCCGCCCAGGGAACGTATCTGCCGAACCCCGATGCCCATTTCTTCGAATATTTCGATGTTTTCCCTCAGCATGTACGCGACGCTCTCCATGATCGCCCGGAGGAAATGACCCTTTCGGGTATTCAGTGTAACCCCGTGGAACAGCCCCCGGGACTCGGGTATGGACACCGGGGTCGTCATGCCCGAAAAATGCGGAAACACGAGGAGGCCGTCCGATGCCGGAGGTATCTCCGCGGCAAGCCGATCCAGCTCGGCATAGACCGAATCCCCGTACCGTTCGGCTTCCAGGGCGCAAAATTCATCCTTGAACCACTTCAGGATGATTCCTGCCGTATTGCCGAGCGACAATACGAAATAAGAGTCCGCAAAGGCATGCCGGTATATGATGGGCCGTGCGGGATGCGAGAAGTCCGGCTTATCCGTCGTCACGCCCATCACCAGGGCTGTACCGGTTGTCTCGGTCACGATGCCTTTGGCGAAATTCCCCGCACCGACCGCCCCCGCAATCTGATCCATCGCACCGGTTACCGCCTTCGCCCCGGTATCGATGCCCAGTTCATGGGCCGCCTCGTTCCGTATCGTCCCGATCTCCCGCGCGCAATCCAAGATTTCGGGGATCAGTTCCACGGAAATACCCGCATGATCGAGAATGTCCGCATAGAGGGCGTCTGTGCCGATATTGAAATAACCGGTCGACGACAGAAGGGATTTTTCGGTGACCATCCTTCCGGTCAGCCGGAAAAGCAGATAATCCTCAAGAAGAAGGAATTTGTACGTTCGGGAATAAATATCCGGCCGCTTTTGCTTAAAATTCAGAATCTTGCTTATCGGAGCGGCTTCATCAACCTGGCCGAGTCCGGTTGCCGGGTAATAGACTTCCGGACCGAAGGAATTCCGTAAAAAGGCCGCCTCTTCCGTGGAACGCGTATCCAGCCATACGACGGCATTACTGAGTGGCCGGCCCATGCCGTCGACGGGGACCAGCGTCTCTCCCTGCGTGGTGATGGCAATTATGCCGATGCCTGTTTTTGCCGCAGGACAGGCATCCACGACGGCACGACACCCGGTACACAGCGCAGTCCAATACGATTCGCATTCCATCTCGACAATTCCGCCGGCCTGTACCAACAGCCGGTATTCGGCGCTATGACTCGCCAACACCCGGAAGTCCTGGTCGAAAAGCCGCGTTTTTACCGAAGTAGTACCGACATCGAAGGTAAGTATGAAGCTCATCCGTTTTCTCTCCCTGCCATTATATACTCAGCATACCAACTATTTTGATTATGTCAATCAAATAATGTCATAATACGATCATTATAATCAATTAGCTTGACATAAAATGATGATGCTCTCATAATGTCCAATAGGATGCATACATGAAAGTAATGAAAGAAACCAATTTGGCTGTGTTGGATGCGTTGCTCATACATGGCAAACTCAGTGTGCACGAAGTAACGGAACTCATCGGGGTATCCGAGGCTACGGCACGCAGGCTTTTCGTCAAACTGGAAGATCAGGGCCTTGTCGTCCGGACTTTCGGCGGTATCCGTCTGGCCGAATCCGATACCACCCAGTATTCATTCAAAGACTCGGCACGCCGCATGATCAAGGAAAAAAAAGCCATAGGCGAAGCCGCCGCCAGGGATATCGAAAACGACGACCAGATATTCCTGGACTCGGGTACGACCGTCATGGCGATGGCCCGTGCCCTGGCGCGCCGCATCCAGGCCGGCGAAATTCGCGCCCTGCGTGTCGTGACCAATTCCCTCATAATCGCGGACCAGCTGTCTGAACTGTGCAAGGTAATCTTCGTCGGCGGCGAAATACGGGCGGAACGCCGGGATGCCTGCGGTTTTCTGGCCGAAGAGCTCATGAAAAAGCTCCACCTGAAAAAAGCATTTCTCGGCCTGGATGCCTTCAGTTTCGAAAGCGGCCTCATGACCACCGACGAACGGTCGGCACGCATGAACGAGATAATCATAAAAAACGCCTCCAAGATTTTCATCCTCGGGGATGCGCAAAAGATCGGCGGAATATCCTTCGTCAGTTACGGTACCTTGGACCATGTGGATACTTTCATCGTCGACGATTCCATCACCCCCGAACAAAAAACGAGACTGGAAGCCCTGGTCCCGCATTTGATCGTCGTCCAGCCGACCTGACAAACCGAAGGCAGTTCATGTTTCGTGCAGCAAATGGGTGATTTTTTTATGTGGAAATCAAGAATGTAAACGCCGCCGCGTGCGAACGTCCCTGTCGGGGCGATGAAAAATACTTTTATGCCGGGCATCCAGTATCCTTCTTTTTACCGGAATACGCTTTCGGACGGAGGCGCTGGCCAGTGGGCCTGCAGGCCTGCGTCAAAGAAATCCGCACTGCGGTCATCGAGTGACGGCCGACGATCAGCACGAGGTAGAAGCATTCAATACTCCGGAAGTTCGAAAATATCGAAAATCCTGAAGTCCCGGGGGTTGGCCGTCCACAAGCGCGAGACTCCGGCTTCGGCATAGGCGGCGGCCATGTGCGTATCCACCAGCCGGTTCCTGCCGAGGTTCCAGGCAGAAAGCCAAAGCTGTCCCCGCTTGAACGACGCACTGTCCGGATACACTACGCGGATACGGTCCTGCTCGGCCCAAAACCAACACCTCTCGAGGGCTTCCGACATGGCAAGCGGCTTCGAGAACCGGCGAGGGTCGGTTACGACATGCTGAAATTCCAAAAAAACCTGGAAATACATCACCAGCACGCTGGTCCGCTCGAGCCGCCAGTCGTTAAAAAGAGCAAGTGCTCCGGCGTGTCTGGGAGATTCACCCACTTCAAGATCGATAAGCCAGGAGGTGTCGATGCCGGTCACGTACGGTACCTGTCAGCAAACATTTCATCGCGGAAGGAACCGTCCTCCCAATCCGCCAGAATCTCGCCGAGAGAAACAGGTTTCCAACTGTCCAGGGACGGACGCGTATGAAGTTTTTCTACCACATACAACTCCATCGCCTCGCGGATCAACTCTGCCGTCTTTTTGTCGCGTTTTTTCGCTTCAGCCCGGAAAAGGCTGTAAATGGGCTCTGATACATTGAATGTTACCGGCTTCATACATCAAGTATACATCTTTTCCGATAATATACAATGCATAAAAGTATTCCCGGTGTTTGAAAATGGGGTCTCCGGATAGACAAAAAACAGGGTAACCGGCATTATCGGAATTACATTATGAAAACAACACTATCGACAGGACTGACCCTCACCGCGTTACTGGCAGCTGCGCTGTTGACCGCTTCCTGCGCGAGCGCTCCGGAGGCAGAGAACAAACCCGATGCGGTTTCCGGCGTGAGCATGGTTGTCGATGCAGGCCGCGTAACGCCAGGGGAGCTCGGACTGGCCGCAGGCGGCGGCAAGGTTTTGGTCGTCTATTTCACGACCGGCAATGCCGCTGAGCGGGTTGCCAAAGACCTCGCGGCCGTCTACACCGACGCCGGATTCACTGTCGATCTCGAGCGGATTATTGAAAAAAAATCCCGGAACTGGGGTTTCATGAACGGCGGTTTCGCTTCCTCAATGAAGCAGGCTACCAAGATCATGGAAGGCGCCCATGATCCCTCGCTCTATGACCGCGTCTTTGTCCTGACGCCTGTCTGGTCCTGGAACATGGCTCCCGCCGTCAGGTCCTGGCTGCGCCGGGCAAAGGGCACTCTGCCCAAAGCATCATTCGCGACAATCTCCGGCGACACGGAACCGGAAAAAATCGTTTCACGGATGGCCAAAGAAGGCGGAAGGGCGCCCGACGCATATGCCGGCTTTTCGGAACGAGACTTCCTCCCGGAAAATCGCGGCCTCTATATAGAAAAATTCAAGTACCTCGTCGGGTCGAAGCAACGGGAAAACCGGCATTGACGGTACGTTTCAGGCGAAGCATAGTGGGTTAAAATCCCGAATATCAAGGATCGAACATGAACAAGTGGTTCCCGGGCTCCGATTGCGGCACGCTGACGATATCCCTTTATAAAAGCGGCCGGGGTGACGATCCCGT
>JFJP01024617.1_pt1 | contig 14527 bp, 2 predicted proteins | sample 431651 | NCBI WGS metagenome assembly JFJP01 (sample SAMN02602958, study PRJNA72255) | Microbial mat metagenome, whole genome shotgun sequencing project. | biome: fresh water; feature: sink hole; material: water; isolation source: purple microbial (photo- and chemosynthetic) mats found in...
TCCCAAACCCCAAACCCCAAACCCCAAACCCCAAACCCCAAACCCCAAACCCCAAACCCCAAACCCCGAGGCCGAGTCAGTCTATAAACTTTTAGTTATCGAGTCTGCCGAAGTAGTCTCTGAAGATGTCGACGATGACTCCGGTGAGCTCGCCGATGTCTTGGACGACCATGTAGTTTTTGAAGGGGAAGTCTTCCATGTACTCGCGGATCTTGAGCTTGCGGACGCCTGCCTCTTCGTAGAAGTAGGTCGAGCGGACCTTCAAGACGCTGGACTTGTCGTCTTTCCTGTCCAAGATGATGTAGACCACCAGCACGCCCATTTCTTCGGCCTGCACGCACAGCGGCCGCACCAGCTCTTTGTTGCAGCGGCCGTCGCTGACCACGACCATGAGCTTCGAGTTCGGCGAGGTGAACATGGCCAGCCCCTGCGCCAAGAAGAGCGGCAGGCCGAGGTCTGCGGACTGCTGCGAGGAGTACTTGAAGCTGAACTCGTCGAGCACTCGCTGGCCCTCGGTCGGCAAGAAGGGCCTGTCGAAGGGCAGCACCTCGTGCAGTCCGTTGCGGATGCCGCAGATGGCGATTCTTCCGACCTCGAGTCTGGTCATCGCGAGGGCGAGCGTGATCAGCGACTCGAGCGCCAGGTAGCCAACGTTTTTCTCGGACATGGAGAGCGTGTCGTCGATCGCGAGGATGATTTCGTAGTCGCGCTGGTTGGGTTCGGCGCGTCGCAGCCAGATCTTGTCTTTGCGGTAGTTGCTGGCGACGTACGAGATGACTTTGCGCATGTTCAGCCGCTTGCCCGAGCGGTAGTCGCCGCGCAGGCCGGAGATTTTGGTCGGCTTGAAGATGTTGCGGAGCTCTTCGCAGAGGTTGTAGGCGCGCGTGCGGAGGAGCGGCTCGATGGCGGACCAGGAGGTGTTCGAGGCCGAGATGTGCAGGTGGTCTTCGGAGACCAGCTTGAGGTACTCGGAGACTTCTGCGACGGTCAGTGGGTGTTCGTGGACCGGGTCGGGCTGCTCTTCCTGCTTGAGCTTCTTTATCGGCTGCTCGCCCGGGACGGCCTCGCCGGACTCTTGGTCGGCCTGGTCGCCGCTGTCGCCTTCGAGGTCTGGGTCGGCCTGCAGGTCTTCGGCTTTTTGCTGGTCCTCGAGGTCTCCGGGGTCGCGCTTGCCGAGGTCTTCTTTGTCATCGGGTTGGGGCAGCTCGGTCTTGACCTGCACCTTCTCTTGCGTCGAGTCGGTCTTGCCGCCGAACTGCTCGCGCTTTTCCTTCACTCGGACGACTTCGCCCTCGTCTGCTCTTTCGAGGCCCTCTCCGCCGTCGTCGTTGTCTTCGTCTTCGAGCACCTCGCGCTGGGCGTCTGACTCGGCCTGCTTTTCGAGCTTCGACTTCTCCGCGGCTTCTTTGTCTTTCGGGGGGTCGCTGGCCGGGTCGTCCTCGGCTGCGGGTTCGGGCTGCTCGTCCAGCTGCTGGTCGTCGGGGGAGTCTTTGGCTTGGAGGCCTGCGTCTTTCTTGCTGTTGTTGTCTTTGGTGTCGTTGTTGTCGGTCTGCTGGTGGTCGTCCGGTCGCTCTTCTTGCTCGCCTTCGCCGTCCTTGCCCTGCTTCTCGACCTCGTCGCCGAGCGGGTCTTCCTCGCTCTCGGAGTGCAGCTTCCTCTCTTCTTGGTCGAGAGGGTCGACGAGGTCTTCAGGGGGCTGCTGGTCGTCTTCTTCGTCGATGTCGTCTTGCTGTTCGTTGATCGAGAAGTCTTCCGGCTGCTCTTGGTCCGGAGCTGCCTCTTCTGGCTGTTCGGACTGGAAGTCCATGTCTTGGTTCTCGTTTCTCGAACTCATCGCAGACCTGTCTTCGACTTCTGCGAACTCGTCCGAGTTGCCTTCTTCGGACTTGCCCTCGTCCTCGTCTTTCTTGCTGTCCTGGTCTTCTGCGTCTTGCGGTTTGTCTTCCTGTTCTTCGTAGTCGTTGGCGTTTCGCTTTTCTTTCTCGTTGGGTTCTTTGGCTTTCTGTTCGGCTTCTTCTTTCTGGTCTCCTTTGTACTCTTTTTCTTCGGCTTCTCTCCGGTCTGGTTCTTCTTGGCTCTCTTCGTCCATGTCTTCGTTTTCTTTGTCCCAGAGGTCTTGGTCGATCTTGTCTTCTTCGACGTCGTCGAACTCGTTGTCTGCTTTGTCTTCTTCTTCTTCTTGCTTGTCTTTGTCTTCGCCTTCCTTCTTCTCTTGCTGTTCGTTGTCGCCTTCGAAGTCGTTCTCCATCGACATCGCATCTCCGCCTGATTCGTTCCTTTCGCTGCCGTCGTCTTTGTTGGCGTCTTCGTCGAGAGAGTCTTCTTGACTATCGCCGTCTTCTTGCTGGTTCTTTTCTCCGAGCAGCTGTTCTTCGTACTCATACTTGTCGGTCTTGTTCTCGTCACCTTTGCCTTCTCCGACACCTGTGCCGAAGTCGTACTCGCTGCTGCCTTCTTCTTGGTTAGGGTCGTCATCGTCTTTCTTCACGCAGAGGCCTTCGTAGATCAGATTGTGGAGTACTCGGAAGGTCAGGTAGGCGAACTTGACGGATGATGAGCAGATGTGAAGACTGTGCTGCGAAATGACTTCGAGGATGTGGTCGAGGGCGCCGAGGAGGCCTGGGTCTATTCCGTGGAGACAGGTCGAGGAGAGGCCTCGAGCGACCTTCGAGAGTCTGGCAGGGACTCCTTTGAGGAAGAACGGTGCGGAGACGATGAAGAAGTCTTTTTTGGTGCGCAGGTCGTAGGCGTCGACGTCTTTCCGGAGACTGGCTTGGAGGTCTTGGATGATTTTGCACAGCTTGTCGGTCGACTGCGCCTTGACTTCGGGGGGGTACTCTGCAAGCGGTCTTCGGAGCAGCTCGCTGGAGACGAGCACGTCCGAGAGGTCGTCGACAGAACACCTGGCTTGGGAGTAGTCGTTCATCTTGTCGAACGCCTGCAGCTGTGTCCTGATCTTGTTGGAGGTGAAGAGTCCGTTGTCTCTGTTCATCTTTGCGATCAGCGCGAGTCTGGAGTGTTCGGTGTCGAAGCGCTTGCGGGACTCTTTGGTCAGGTCTCCGAGCTTTGAGTTGTTGCGCGAGACCTGCTCTTTGACTGCTTCGAGTTCTCTGAGCGCTCTGCAGGTGTACTTGACGAGCGTCATGGTGTTGCTGAGCAGCGAGACGAGGTACGCCTGCATCTTTCTGCGGATCAGTGCAGGCACGTCTGCGTGGTAGCTCACGTTGGACTTGTTGATGTAGAGCAGGTCGACCATCTCGTAGATCCGCTGAGCGGTTTTGATCGCGAGTTCTTGGTGGTCTTTTTGTTTGAAGTGGTCTTGGTCGATCATGAGGTGGGTCAGCGAGAAGGTTTTGACCGGGTCCCAGTTTTCTATCGTGGTGCGCTCTCTGATGCCCATCTGGAAGAGCAGCTTGAGGTAGCCGTCCAGCACGCGGAAGCGGTTCGACCTGGACTGGTTGCCTTTGAGGCCTTCCACGGTGGACATCCAGTCGCTGATGAAGCTTTCTGCTTGCTGGATCGAGCCTTCGTAGTTCTTGTAGAGGTACTCTTTGGGCTTCTGCGAGAAGAGAGGCAGCCACCTGCTGATCGGCAGCAGTCTGCTCAGGCGGATGTTCGACTGCACGATCTTGTGCTGGACCGAGTCTTCGGGGAAGGGAGCGAGGATGGCGTCGATGACTTTTTTGGGCAGGGTTGGTTTTTTTGTGGCTTCGGGACTCTCTCCTGGGAGCAAGCCAGCCTTCTTGAACGCATCGACAGCAGAGTCGAGGTCTTTCTTGTTGTAGGCGTCTCGCTTGCGCTTGTAGATGGTGCCTTCGGAGCTGATCTCGAGGACCTCTTTGTGGATCTTCATCGCCCGAGCGATGCCTTTGTGGAACTTCTGGACGTTCATCTTGATGTTGACCAGGTCTTTCATGTGCCAGTTCGACAGCTTCTCGTTGTCTTTTATCGGCTGTGCCACAGACTCGAAGTTCGCTTGGTAGATCTCGAGGGTGCTCGGCACGAACATGAGGTGGAATCTGACGACGTGTTCGATCAGGTAGAAGATCTTCGGTTTGGTTGGGATGGAGTGGAGCACTCGGCAGACCCAGAAGAGCCTGAACAGGTGCTGGATCAAGTTGCTTTTGAGCAGGAAAGCGTCCACCAGGTCGAGGACAGCTCTCTTTCTGTTGATGTCTTTCTCGCTGAGGTCTTCTTTGGACTTGGCGAGTTCGGTGATCAGCACGCTTTTGAACTGGATGCACGAGTCCATGTCGAGCAGCATTGCGTCGAGGCCTTGGCAGAACACCAAACCCCTCCAGCTCTTGCGCTCTTTCTTCCTGTACTCGAAGAGGCAGTCTTTGATCTGGTCTCGAAGCTCAGGGAAGTGGTACCTCTTGGGTGTGATCGATTCGTAGTCGAGGAAGTAGGTGGAGAGCTTCTCGACCAGCAGGCAGACTTCGTTCAGCTTCGCTTGTGCGAGTGGAAGCGAGAGAGTGTGTTCGATCGCGTTCAGTATGTTGTTGAAAGCAGGCAGTTCGGCCAAGTCGTCGATTTTCTTCAGCTCTTGGATCTTCTCGAGCAGCGCGTACAGCAGCACCTTCAGAGACTTGAGCTCGTGGTTGCAGGATCCTTTGTAGAAGGAGTTGGACTCCAGGTAGATGAACTCTTTGATCTGGTTTAACCAGAAGGCTTCATAGCTTGCGAGGTTGAGGTCTCTGTAGGGATGCTCCAGCATGAGGGTTTTTCTGTTTTCTTGGTCTGGGAGTGCTTTGGTCAGATTCGAAAACTCTGCTTTGAGAACTTCGCAGAAGTTGGTGCAGATGCTGCCTCGGCTGATTTGGCTCAGGTCGAGCACGTTCTCATCGGTGAAGTACAGCAGCGAGATGAAAGCTTTCTTCGCGAGGTCTGGGTCCATCGGTGGGGGAGTCTGTCTGGACCTGTTTCGGAGGAAGACTCCGCTGACGATGTTGGTGAGGTACCTCATGCGCATCTGTCGCAGCCTGTTCTGGGCCACGACGACAGAGTACTTGGGGTCGTTGCGAAGCTCTTCTTCGATGCCGAAGATGCGCTTGAGCTCGAACTGGATCTCTTCTCGGTTCTTCTCGACTGTTTCTTTCGTGTATTCGTCTTTGACTGCCTTCTCGATTCCCTTGGCCAGGTTCTTCATTCGAGAGGCTTCGTCGAAACTCCTGCCGATGACGAGAGTCTCTATTCGGTCGACCTTTTCTTTCTCGACCACGATGTAGCCTTCGATCTGCGTCATCTCTCTGTAGAGCGGCTGGTAGACTCTGGTGAAGATGCAGGCAGAGGCCAGGTAGCTGAATTCGTTGGAGCGCTTGAGGTTGGTCACTTCGCTGAGGGTGGTTCTGATCGAAGAGAGAGACGGAAAAGTGACAGGGTGAGTCGAGTAGAAAGTGAAGACCGTCGCGGAGAGTCTGCCGAGGAACGGGATGAGGAAGTCTCCGAAGGTGACCAGGGAGCCGTTGTCGATGAATCCTTGGAGGAGCGACTCGGACTGGACGATCAGGTTGTTGATGGCTGTAGGGTCTGTGTTCGGAGTCAGTCCTCGGCATGCGCGTGTCAGCTTCTTCATCTCTTGCACGTCGGAATCTGGCAGGAAAGAACTCGTCCTGGTCAGTAGTCTGAAGACTGTCTTCGCGACGAAGTAAGAAATGCTGATGTCTTCAGATTGTGCTTGGAGACTCTCTGTTTCGAAGTGGAATCTGGAGAGCTGTCTTGTCTTTTGGGATTTGAGGATCGAGCCGAGTCTCTGGATGGAGGAGCCCATCTCTTTTATTTCTTTTGTGTGGTGCAGCAAAGAAGCGAACTTTCTTTCGGAGTGGGATTTCGATTTGTCTGCCATCAGCTGGTCTTCGTTGGAAAGGATTTCTGCGAGACACTCGATCAAGTTCATGAAAGCGTTGTGGTTCGGATTTTCGGCATAGAGGCAGATTTCTTCCATGGTCTTGAGTGCTTCCTGCAGCTGTTCTGGAGTCTCGAGCTTTTCTTTCGAGTTGAATTCTTCGATGGTGAGTGATTTGAGAGCCTGGCTCCAGTCTTCGAGTCTGGTTTCGAGCCGTTCGAGGATGCTGATGTCGCAGACTTTGAACTGGTCTATTTCGAGCTTCCCCATGGATTTCGCGAGTCGCTTAATTTTGCGCTCGTACATATCTCCGATCAACCTGCAAACGCCTGACAAGTCGCGGTCTTGCACTTTGAACAGCTTGCTCACTCCTTGCAGCAGCTCTTTCAGCTGTCGCACTTTCTTCATGCTGAAGACTTTGTGGATCTCGTCGCATTGGCGGATGGCTTCTCGGACGTGGATGTAGTTCTCGCTCAGGTGGTTCGAGATTCTGTCGAAGATGTCTGCATGGGTAGGACAGTCTTCGAAGGCTTCGTCGATGTGTTTGTTTTTGAGGATCATCGCGATGAGGTAGTCGACTGCTTCGTTCGAGGAAGCTTTGAGAACCAGGTTTGTGGTTGGCTGAAGCGTGGTTGGGTCGAGCAGCGAGAAGGAGATGAATTGAGATATCAGGTTTTCGAAGACTTTGGTCGATTCGGTTGTGATGAGCTCCGACAAGTCAGAGAGCACTTTGCTGAAGGATTGCTCGTCGGTCGATCCTTTTTCTACTCCCGCAGCGACGCAGTCTTTCAGGTCTTTGAAGACTTTGGGGTCCGTGTACCTGGAGCTCAGGATGATCTTGAGTTTGAGCAGCGATTTCTTAGAGAAGAGCTTTGTGATGTCGGACCAGACTGATTTCGTTCCTGAGGTTTGGGCTGCGGTGCCTGTTCTGTCGATGATCGAGGTGAAGTTCGTGCTGGTGCTGCAGACCATGTTGAGCAGCAGAGAGCAGCAGAGCAGACTTGAGGAGGTGAATCCTCCGCTGGTCAGCAGTTCTCTGAAAGAAGAAGAGATGATGTCGGGGGTCAGGTCCTGTGGCTTCCCTGCCTTTTTCAAGTGGGTGATCAGCGAGGAGAAAAACTTGGGGAAGTGTTTGTTTGAGGGGTTGAGGTTGGTGCAGACCGCAAGCGCCAGCTGTTTATTCTGGATGCTCTGGCTCGAGTCGATGAAAGTGAGGCCTTCTTCGATCTCTTCTCTTGTGTTCTCACTCATAATCGAGTTCGCCATTTGCAGCCAGTTGTTGATGACTTCTTCGGCCGACAGACCGAGGAAGAGTGAGGGTTTGCGCGAAGAAACCAGTGCCAGATGGTTTTTGAACCAAGCAGCGAAGATCTTATTGAGGTTGCCTTCGAGGATGTGCTTTTCGCTGTAGGTCATCTGTTGGGTCGCAGGCAGTAAGAAGGCAGTCTGTTCATTCGGTTTAGAGTGGATGTGTCCGAAGTTGAAGTTCGCTCTATAGTGCACAGTCTTGATGATCTTGTTGGATAGTAGCTGCAGTACTTGGGTCAGTTTCTGGTAACAGCTCATATCGAGGGTTTGAGGTTGGGTTCCTTCGAGGAATTTGGAGTAGGCTGTTGCGAAGATTTCTATCGTCGACTTGAATCTTTCGATTTGGATGAAACGCTCAACTTCGAACAGGTCAAGGTTTGTGATGTTGAGCGGATCAGACGACAGTTTGACTGCGCTTTTGACGATCTTGTCGAGGCAGATCTCGTCTTCCAGGAGTTCAGCCAAGACAGAGCGCTTGGGTTTCTTCGATCTGCGAACATCTTCTTGACGGAAGAGTGGTTTGCTGAACTCATAGTTAGGCAGGTAGATCTCGACGCATCTGTTTCTCAAGGCACGAGATGGCATTGTTTTTCCCTTGCCCTTGTCGAAGAGAATAAAGATTCTGAAGAGTGGATGCTTCTTGACTACTGTGACTCCTTCATGAGTGGTTGCTTCGTTGATGACCACTGACTCATCTTCAAGCATGCCGTTCAGCCTTTCAAGTATGGCAGGGTTGACTCCTTCGCAGCCTTTCAAGATGCTCCAGCTTCCTTTTTTCATCGACTTCAACAAGTCGCTCTCTATCCATGTAAACAGCCTTTTTTCTTCTTGGTTTGCACTTTCTGGGTTGAGGATCGACTTGAAAGAATCGTTCGGCTGATCATATGAACCGATCAGATCCATCAGGTCCGAAGTGGAGAAGAGTGAGATGGTCGAAGCTTCAATGCGTTTAGCTGCTGCGAGAGACTCGATGAAGCAGGCGATGTTGATGAAGCTGGTTTCGTCTCTGGAGTCATAAATGAAGAGAATAGGATGTGCAGTCTGAAGAATGATCTCAACAGTCTCCAGCAGGGGTTCAACCATGATGTTCGAAACAGAAGTTGCACTGGACGTGTTGAGGTACTGGGGAAGAGCTGAGTTTCTCGAGAGCAGCGAGCTGTAGCACTTGTCGAAGTTGATGCCGTCGAAGACTTGAGCGAAGATGTTTCGAAGCTCCAGGCTCACAGCAGGGTCGTCGATTCTGTCCAACACGAAGATTCTGCATGCTGTTTGAATGCAGTCGATGTCGACATCTGTTGTTTGAGCAGTTGATGGCTGTCTTTTTCTGTGCAGATTCATTACGACTTCAATCATCTTGTGAAGGTCTCTCAGGTTGAACTCCCAAACTCCATGTGCTGTTTCTTTCAAGGTGCTTTTAACTTTGAAGAAGAAATCCACAAGTTTGGAGAGATTTGATGACTGTCGGATGAAGGGATAGACTCTGTTGATGATGGATTGCAGCGAGTCTCGGGACAGCTCTTCAATCCACACTCGAGTGAAGCGGGTAATGAAGGAATGAGGAAGGCCTTTTCTACCAGAACCCATCGAAATCGGATTTTGTGATGCGAAGATCCTGAAGTCTGGGCTTTTGGTGATGGTAGTATCGAGCTCTGGAATGTATATAGCGCCTCTGTGGTCCAAAATAGAGTTTAGTCCTTCAAGTACTGTCTGAGTTGCCATGTTCAGCTCATCTAGAAGCAGCCAAGCTCCTTCTTTCATCGCGCGGACGAGCACGCCATCTGCCCAGGAGAAGATCGAAGTAGAGTCTGAAGGAATATCAGAGCCGAGCAGGTCGATCAAGTCTGTTTGTTCGTTCAGGTTCACTCGATAGAACTTGACTCCGACTTTGTGAGCGAGGTACTGGACGAGCGAAGTCTTTCCGACGCCTGGAGGTCCTTCCAGCATCACAGACTTTTGGAGCGAGAGTGCCATGAGTATCGACTTGAGGTTCGTTCTAACAACATCTTCTTGAACCGAGTACTTCTCATCCTCGAAGACGATGCCCACCTGAGTCTTCTTCCAAGAGTATCTTCCGATCTTGACTTCTTGTGTGTTCTCGCTGTACTCATCTGTGCTTTCGAAGTCCATGCAGGCTGGGAGGTATGAGTCGAAAAGATTGAAGGAAGTTTGCTTGACTTCTTCGATTGCTGCTTCTGCCACAACTTTGTCCAAACACTTGAATCCACCGAGAAGAATGTGAAGGTAGTCAGCAAGCAGTGGCTTCGAAAGTTCGTCGTAGTCTCTCAAGCCTTGAACCAAGAATGGAATGGTCGACTTCACGTCTCGAATCGTCAGCGGCTTCAGCAGCGATCCGAAGGTGTGGTTGAACTGAGAGACCAAGCTGTACAAAAACAGCACAAGGAAGTTTCGACCGAGTTCAGATGCGATTCTTTGCCCAGACTCAATTCGAAGCTTTTTCTCCAGTGATGAAAGTTCAGATGCAACAAAGTGGATGAAGTCGTTCTTTATTTCGGTCATTCGGCAGAGTTCTTCACCAGTTTGGAGTTGAGCGATCTGTCCTTTGTTTTGTTCAAGGATTTTGATGTTTGTGACTGGCTCGACCCAAATCTCGGTAAATCGGTTTCGGAGTGCAGGAGTGAGTTCTTTTTTGCCGAAGTCGCCTGAAGGATTCATCGTGGCGATTATTCTGAAGTCCTTGTGAGCGATTATTTCTTGAACAGAGCCGTCGCCTTTCTCAGAGATGATGATGGATTTTTCTTTCTCAAGCACACTGTTCAGTCTTTCGAGCACGCTGTCTTGCGCAAGTGAAATCTCGTCGATCAAAAATACACCTCCGTTGGTCATGGCTTGGATCAACGGTCCGTCAAGCCACTCGAATAGCTGGTCGATCCTTTCAAACTTCTTGGCGAGCAGATCGAGCTGCTGTTCGCAGGCAGAGCGCACATCCTGAATCTCAAGCTTTCTGATTTCTTGTCGACACAGGTCAAGTAGGACCGCTCGGTTTTTTGAGTGAAGGGCTTCTCTCAGCTCTTGTAGCCTTGATACTCCGACTTGAGAAAGCTGTGGTGTTTCGCTGAGGGCTGAGATGATTGCCTTGCAGTCATCGATTGTTTTTTCTTTGTTTCTCACCGGTCTCAACCCTCCTAAGAAGTCGGATGATTCTGTGTACTGATGGCAGTTGACTGTGTAGAGCTTTGTTTTGAAGATTTGTGCGATCAGCTCGCAGATGGTAGTTTTGCCGCTGCCAGTCTCTCCGATGAGCAGTATCGGCTCGCCCTGATCCAGACCCATCATGACAAGCGAGTACATCCTGGTGAAGCTGAGACTCCAGAAGACAGTTTGCAGAACCTGATTCGGTATTTGGTGCTTGGTAATCGAATCCTCGAAGTAGTTTTTGTAGAGCTGGTCTGGCTGGAATGCTGTGAGGTCTTTGGTGGTCTTCTCGACGATGATGTTTTTGACAGCTTCTTTTTCAGAGTCATAGCGCAGTCTCTCTGCAAGTAAGCAGTATCCGTTTACTGCCATGCTCTCCATTTCAATGATTTCTCTTGAACCCCATTTGAGCAAATCTCGGATGGTGATCATGCTCTCTTTGCCAGAAAAGATATTTTGTCTGCTGCGCATCATTCGGAGAGATTTCATGATGTCGACCAATTTCTTGCTGCGAGATTCTGGGACCTTGCATCTGTTTTCGATGATTTTGACCAGGTCTGCGTCTTCGAGGTCGCGGATGAAAAAGTGGAAGAACCGGGATCTGAAAGCAATCGAGAGCTCTTTTCTTCCTCCGTAGTCGAGCGGGTTTTGAGTTGCGAAAATTCGGAAGTCTTGGTGCGGACGGATGACTTCGTTGATTTCAGGGATGTAGAGTTCACGATTGTCATCAAGCAATCTGTTGAGAGCTTCAAGAATCTCAGACCTCGCCAGATTGAGTTCGTCGAGAATTATCCAGTATCCTTTTCGCATGGCCTCTACAAGTAGACCTTCTTTGAATGCGAGTCGGCCATGTTCATCTGGAGAATAGGATCCAACGTATTCATCGAGGTCTGTGTGCTGGTGATTGTTGATGCGGACAACCTTGTTTCCAGATACCTCTCCCAAAAACTTTATCATCGAGGTTTTGCCTGCAGAGGTTGGACCCTCAAGTAGGATCGGGTAGTGGGAGTGGCAAACAACTCGCAGCAAGTCGGTCAGGTTTTTCTTGACAGAACCAGTCATCAAGAAGTCTGTCTCGGCGACATTCTTTGGGTTGTGAGTACCGAGCTTGAGAAGAAAGCCTTCGATGTTGATGAAACCTGTCTTTTGGATGTTTTTGGAGCTTTCTTGTACTTTTTCTAGGAAGTTTATGTCGATTTGGAAGACCTCTGAGATGTTTTTTTCGAAGACAGCTTTTGATTCTTGGCTTAGGTTGGAGCAAAGGGAGGCGAAAAGCCCTTCAACAACTGCTCGCTGTTTGTTGGCTTGGTAGAGAGCTTGAGACTGTAAAGAGATGTCGATGGCTCGAGACAAGGCACGAAGTGAAATGGTTGGTTTTCTCCCGAACCCATCTGTTAGGTGATGCTTTGTAGCAAGATTTCTAAGCCTGAGATACAGTTCAGTGATTGAGTTGTAATCTGGTTGTTGGAACTGATGCCTGGATTTGTTCTTGATGATCATCTGAAGCTCGTTTGCATCCTCGATTTCTTTGACGAAGTATTCCAAGAAGTTTTTTCTGATGGTTGGTGGAAGTTCCTTTTTGCCTACAGAGTTGCCAGGATTCATGCAGCCAAAGATTTTGAAATCTGGGTGTCTTTTGAGTTCTTGGATTTCTCCCTTTTCGATTAGGATGATGCTTTTCTTTTCAAGTACCGGAAGGATGTTCTGAAGGACTTCGGCTTGCGTTAAGTTTATTTCATCAAGCAGAATCCAATGTCCTTCCTTTAGAGCTTTTACGAGGCTGCCTTGTATGAATTTGAAGATTAGACTAGAGTCAATTTTATCTTTGAGTCTGTTGATAGTTTCCAGTCTTTCGAGGAAGAGTTCGCAAACTTTGATCACTTTGAAGATATTTGTGCCTTGACTTTCAGAAAATCCATACTCTTCGTCATCTTCACTTGAAAGTTCCAGAGTCGCACCTACAAGAGTTGCTTTATTTCTACATGTTTTGATTATATTTTTTGTCTCTCGAATCATGTAGAGCAGAGCTGTGATGTGTTTTCCGCTGCTGATGAACTGGTGCAAGAAGCTGACCAACTTGACATTCTGGTCGTAATCGAAATACTTTCTGATGATATCTATGAACTCCTCTGCAGTTTCTGATATGTAGGTCTTGGCATTGAGTGGCTTAAATCCTCCGAGGAGATCAGATACATCACTAGACTGACTCATATTGTATACATACAGCGGTTGACCGATGAGCTTGGCGACTTCTTGGACGATGGTTGTCTTTCCAGAACCTGCTTCACCAACAAGAAGCAAGTTTTCCTGATACTTGATAGTTCCGAGTATGCATTCAACAAGATTTCCAACTGTTGAAGTTGAGAAAAACTCAAGATTTATTCTTCCTTCATCAGGGTAGCGCTTGAACCCTCCATATCTTTTGGTGAGGACCTTGTTTGGATTTATCGTCAGTTCAGGTTCGTAAGCATCCAGATACGCTGTAATTTCATTCGCAGTGATTTTGAATATATCACCAAGTTTTTGGAATAGTTCAGGTGGAATCTTTGATCTGAATCTCGCAAGAAAAATATCATATACGATATGTACCAAGGATAGCTTGATGTGAATCGCAAAGTGAATCGGATTTTCGTATTTGAAGTTTGCGATAAATAGATCGTTTATTCTTTGCACGAGTCTGTTCATGTCGATAACAGTGACCTTTAATTCGGATTTTAAGTCGCGGTTATGAGAATCAACAAGGTCTGAGAGCTGAAGGTATATGGAGCTTATGAGAGAACAGTTTTGCAAAATAGGGTACTTGGCGAGAATTTCTGAGAAAGTCACTGGGATTTTTTTAAACTCGCAGATTTCGTACGATGATTTTTTCAGATCTTGTAGTCTTTGAATAGTCTGAGTATTGGTTAGAGTGTAAGTAGCAATAATCCGAAAAGTATCTTTAACAGAGATTCGCTCAGATCGAACTTTGAATCTATTAGAGAGGATATCGATAAGCAAATCCAGTAGTTCCTCTTTTGCTTCTTGAAGATTTTCTAGGATTAGGATTCCACCTTTTTTGACAACAGAACTTAAAGGACCCTCTCTCCATTCGAATTCTCCAACCTTTTCGCCACAAATGTAGTTGCCAAGAAGTGACTTTGTTTCGAGGTGTTCTGTTACATAGATCCTCACGAATTTTCTCAGTTCTCCTGTCACAACTTTTTCGCAAAGAGTCGATTTTCCGCTCTGCGGTAATCCAGTCAGTAACACCATCTTGTTTTCCCTCAGTATTGCAGAGATTTTCTTGTAAATAAAAAATACTTGTTCGTCTGAAATCGGTTCTTCGAGAAAAAATTTGCTTGGCTTTCCAAAGTTGATCAAACTGTACTCGAGTCTAAGTGCAAACTTGTTCGTTGTTTGAATTACCAGAATCAGCTGCATGATTATGCCTTAATCAAAGGGATCTTACTTCTCTTTTGATCTTCCGACATTCCAAAACTTGCAAGTTCAGAAATACAGCTCTCGAAAACCAGTTGGTATGAGTTTTGGTTTTTTCTTTTTTTTTCGTATTGAAGAACAAGGTATGCAATCGCAAACTGTAGCTCCAGAGATTCTTCTGGTGTTGTAAAGCAAGAAGGATTAACGTTTGATATTTGATTGCCAATCTGACCATCAAATTTGCTTACGATGTTTCGCAGGTGTTGATGTTTGTCTTTACGGATCAGGTACTCGATGAAGATAAATGGGATATTCCTTGGAAGATCATTCATGATTTTGAGGCTCTGTGATGTGCGAAGTTGATTTTTGATTAGCCCAGCACAAAGATCAACTAGCATTTCAATCTTTGTGGAAAACTCTGCACCCAAAATGAATAAGGTTCCAAAGACAATCACTGTCTTTACCTTGATATCCATATCTTCAAGTCCTGAAATAGCTTCAAAGAATGCTTCGTAATTCTGGGATAGAACGTAGATAAGCTTGCTCATGGACATGACATTTTTTTCGGATAGATCGCACAGAAAGAGGCAAAGCTTCTTCTACGGTAATCAAACCTCACATTCAATTGCTCAAGTTCATTTTCAGAGCGCTCTTTTGTTCTGCCACTGATGTTTTTGACAAGCGTAAAAATGTCTTGCTGTTGTCTTTGAAAATTCATTAGAAATAGTTGAAACTGACTTATTTTGAGAAAGGGGTTTGGGGTTTGGGGTTTGGGGTTTGGGGTTTGGGGTTTGGGGTTTGGGG
>JFJP01041285.1_pt1 | contig 14527 bp, 16 predicted proteins | sample 431651 | NCBI WGS metagenome assembly JFJP01 (sample SAMN02602958, study PRJNA72255) | Microbial mat metagenome, whole genome shotgun sequencing project. | biome: fresh water; feature: sink hole; material: water; isolation source: purple microbial (photo- and chemosynthetic) mats found in...
ACACAAAAATATCAATTTTAGACAAGAACAATTATTATGATTATCATAATACCTGGTATTATATATTTAAATTGCTAACCATTTTGCGGTAAAATTGATTATCCGCGAGGATAATATAGGAAACTATATATATTTCTAATGAGTTCCCGCAAGTCTGCTCAAAAAAAGGTTATCATTGAAGAAGAATCAGACGTTGAATCAGATGTAGAATCGGATATTGGTTCAGATATCATTTCAGAGATTGATGAACATGAAGAAAATGATGACATCGATCATAATGTTAAGGATATCGAAGATGATGAAGATGTTGAAGACGATGAATCCGATGATGTTATTAATTTGAAAAAGCATTCACACAATATCCAAAAGGAAGAATCTAAAGTTATTTTGGTGGCTCCGGAAAAGAGAATTACTTCGGAATATATGACATTACCAGAATACGCAATGGTTATTGGAACGCGCGCAACGCATATCGCAGAAGGATCGCCAATATATGTAGATCCTACCGGAATTACAAGCGCTCGCGAAATTGCTATCAAAGAAGTTGATCTCAAAAGATGTCCCTTATCGATTTCTCGTAAGATTCATAATCGTCAAGTGGAGATCTGGATGGTAAATGAAATGACAATGCCACTTCTATAGAAACATAATTGATTCATATTTTTATCGATATACAATAATAATTAACTAATAGTTAAATACTGGTGAATTTAAGTAAAACTTTTTTTGATATACGATCTAATATAAGAACCATAGCTAAATAGTAAAGTATTTAAGTAAATATACTGTCGCTTAGATGGGTTATATAGACAGAGATGGGAATGAGATTGACTGGGCGAGAGTTTCGCGTGATTCAAATTATCCATTCGGCTCCGAAGTAACTAATGAAATTTATGGGAGAAATGATATTATTGATATTTTGTTAATGGGTTGGGATGGTACATTTTATAGCGTTAATCCACAAACATTCAAAGATATCGTTGCGTCCAAAAATGATAGTAGGACCACTAAATTTTATCCAATATGTAAAACTTCTAATGATCATTATATGAATGAGGCTCCACTTAATTTGTCAGTTACAGTAACTCAGGCGGATATATTTAAATTATCTAAACAAATTACTGGAGGTAAAGAAGGCGGTAGTCCGCAAGCTGGCGCATGGTATAAAAATAAGAGTGGTGATAAATTAATAAGATTGGATAGTACCAACGCCAAAATGAGTGATATCAATTATGAGGCAATCAGATTACTCGAAGATAGAGACAAAAAAGGAGAGGTTACTGGCGGTTGGACAAAATGTACGGAATTGGCAATTCAGTTTTCAAGAGTTAGTGAATTATCGAATGCTATGTATCGAGGATATCAAATGTTTGTTCCGGACAATATTACTCATAGCTATAATTGGGTTCAATACAAAATGCCGAAGAGCGAGCCATTTCTTGCTCATTTACTTGTTTTGTATCTGACTATGCCGCGATTATTGTTAGAGAATAAATTTTTAACTCCCGAAGATCCGCCGTCCGCTATCAAATCAATGATGAAATCATCTACTGCGAAAAATGCAATAATCAATTTGGTTAATGATGTATGCACAAAATCAATTCCGGAATCATATGTACGCCTAAATGCGGGAGATCACTTTATGGGAACTACAATATATTCTCCGGATTCTAATTTCAAATTATTGGTACAGCCAGATGGTAACGTTGTTGTATATAAGACTGGCGGAGATGCTATTTGGTCATCCGATACTTTTGCAAAGGATTATATTTTTCCAAGGGTAGCAATAGAGAATGATGGTTCATTCATTGTTTGGGGAAGAAATAACGCATCTAAAAGGGTTTCTCCCGTAATTGGAACAAAAACATATTTAACAATAGATTCATCAAATGGAATTCTTACCCTACGTGATGCAGAATCGGATATTCCAAGATGGGCCTCTGTAAGTTCCAAGGAGATTTATAAAAATATATATCCGGAAGCCAATGTATTTAAACCAATTACTGATTATAATGCTCGCGATGAACATATTCGGTATTCTCCTAATATGAAATACTTTTTGAAATTTCAATCGGATGGAAATCTTACGGTAAATCGATCTAAAGATGGAAAACCTCATTGGGCTTCTCATACTCATGGTAATGATTCCGCAACTCTTTCTATTCAAATGGATGGAAATGTTGTAATCTATAAGGACAAACCTCACGAATCAGATCCAATATGGACTACTAATACAGGTACCAATAATCCAGCAGGTATTGGAAAAAGCACCTTTCTTGCGGTTGATAATAATGGATCAGTAGTTGTATTTGTAAAAACTGGAGATGGATTAATATTGCGCTGGAGTAATGCCAATGATCCAAAATATTATTCATTGGATAGTGGATTACAGGCATCCGAATTATCAGCATCTCCAATGGCCTTTTCTCGAGCATGCACCACCGCTGCTTACGACCAAACAGTTAATTCAAGAGATGTTCTAATTGCTCAAGCCGAATGGTGCGCAAATGGCTTAAATATTTTAGATGATAAGTGTAAAAAATTTCGCATCCAGGATGATAACCAAGATATTAAAAATATTAAGATAGGATCTGGTGGAAGAAAAGGATTAGATTCCTATATTCAGGATATTATTTGCTCTGATGGGTATGATACAAGGTATCCAAATTTGCCAAATATTCAGAAAGATATTAATAAGCTGTGTTCATGCGTTAATCCAATTGGGGATTCAAAAAAGATTCTAAAAAGTGGGTTTCATCCTAAATGTTATGATAAGGCTTGTGTGGAAACCGGATATAAAACAGTAGCATCTTATTCAATGAATTGTCCTAAATGTTTATGCATTGCGGATATGAATCTCAGTAATTTACAATATGCGAACAATATTAAACAAACATGTGATATGGATTGCGAAAATATTGGAAAAGAAACCGGTGCAACGGGAATGATGTCTTCCAACCCGGAAGGATCTATTAGTTTCAAACCTGAAAATGTATTTCAATTTGAGAAGGATTACTTCGCTGGCGAAAGTGATATTATAAAGAATTCTCCAAATGGAAAGTTTGGTTTGAAATTTGAAAAAGGAGGAGACCTCGTATTATACACAGTCAAAGGAAATGCTGTTATTTGGCGATCCAGTACTGGTAATAATAGTTCTGCAGTTCTTTCAATTCAGAAAGATAATAATATTGTAATTTATAAAAATTTCACAAAAACTACAGCATTGTGGGCAACTGGAACCAATGCATCCGATTCATCAGTATTTTTAGCTCCAGATAATAATGGAAACGTGGTTGTATATAGCATGCAACCCGCTGGATATAAGGTTCTTTGGGTCAGACCTAATGAGGATTTGGCCAGATATACACCAAATTCTTCTATTAGTTATATTGATACCGAACAACAATCTGGACCCTCTGGAGCTATTACTTTCAAATCCGAAAATGTATTTGAGCGTGGTATTGATTACGCTTCCACCAATATTTTCGTTCTTAAGAAATCTCCAAATCAGAACTATTCTCTAGTATTCCAAAGTGATGGAAATCTTGTGTTATATAAATATGATGAGTCTAAACCAATTTGGAACTCTGGCACTGGAGGAAATAGCTCTGCAATTCTTTCAGTTGAGAAAGATAACAATGTCGTAATTTACCAAGATTCTACAAAAACTAAAATATTATGGAAAACAGGAACAAATTCAAATGCGATATCATCATTCTTAGCACCCGATGATAATGGAAATGTAGTTGTGTTTAGCAAAAAACCCGGAGAAGAATATAAACCAGTATGGGTAAATATCGGTATAAGTAAATATGTTTCATATTCTTCTATCGTATATGTAGTACCAATAGTGTCATCAAATAGTAAATCATCAGATAGTTCAACTCTACCAAGTGGACAAAAATCAAATAGCGAATCGCCTGATAGTTCTGGCAATGCTAAGATTCCAATTACATTTATCGACGACAATGTATATAATTTTCAAACGGAGTATAATGCCGACGATATCAAAAAGAAATCACCTAATGGTGCATATTCTCTATCATTTCAAAGCGACGGGAATCTTGTGTTGTATAAAAATGATGATTCTTCAGTAGTTTGGAGCGCTGGTTCGGGAGGGAATACTTCTGCGGTTCTTTCAATTCAGAAAGATAACAATGTAGTAATTTACAAAGACAAATCAAAAATTGTCAAATTATGGGAATCTAAAACGACATCAACCACCGCAGAATCCACATTTTTGGCGCCTGATAATAAAGGGCATGTAGTTATTTATAGCAAAGAAAAGGATTCGTCATTTAAACCAGTATGGGTTAGCACTGGTTTATCCGCATATACTCCAAATAGTACTATCAATTATACAATTCCTATCACTGATACGAAACTTTCGGATTTGGAAATTGCGGGAATTATAGCTGGCGTTTTTGTAGTTTTAATAATTATTATTGGTATTATGTATCTTAGAAAAAAATCACCTCAACAACAAGCTCCGTTCCAACAAGCTCCGTTCCAACAAGCTCCGTTCCAACAAGCTCCGTTCCAACAAGCTCCGTTCCAACAAGCTCCGTTTCCGTTCCAACAAGCTCCGTTCCAACAAGCTCCGTTCCAACAAGCTCCGTTCCAACAAGTTCCGTTCCAACAAGTTGTTCCTCAAAGTTTTACGCTTAATCCATATTTTAGATAATATTTATACGAATTGGTATTTACACGTTGGGCATACATATAGCGCTTGTCCATTTTTATCAACTTTGATAACTCGAACAATACTTTCTGTACATTTTGGGTTTTCACATTTTTTATGCTCCAATTCTGATATCATATCATTATGGGAGTTCTTTAGGTAGTTTCTAAATTTATAGATGGTATCGCTTTCTTGGAGATATTCGTCTACTATAAGGGTATCTTCTGGTTTAGATGGGTATTCCTCAAAGCATACTAAGCATCGATAAATCAATTCATCTTGTCTGATGATACTGGTAAGAACATTGTTGCAGTTATATTTTTCACAGAATCGCATACTTAGTTGGATTGTGTATATATTTGGTGTATTCAAATCAATTTTACTCCATTAGAAATTGTCTAAAATTGATAAAAAATATATATAAATATATCCAGCGATCAATTTACCTATTAATTATCTATCATGAGCAATGCCGAAATTGTCAAACTTCTAAAAACTCTTAGCAAAGATATGGATCAGATGAAGACTACTATTAATGCATTAGTTGAATCCGATAACAAATCCGAGGAAATGTATAAGACATTAAATGCTAAGCTTGATTTATTCAAAAATCTCGATATTGAATCCCGAGAAAACATTGCGGATAAAAAAAATGATAAGAAACCAACCAAACCCAGTTTCTTCAAACGTATTTTCTTAGAGGAGCGCGAAAAGTATATGAATACCCTTTACACGCAAGATGAAATTGATGCAATCTATGCTACCGATGAGGTTGTTAAAAAGAAGAAGGATCTTGATAAGGCAACTAAAGTTGCTGCTGTAATTTACATGCAGCATATCAAAGCGAATAATCCAGAAGGACGCGCCAGCGCATTTGAGAGTATCTTTACGCAATTGTATCCTTAAGTATGCATATAAGATACGACATGAGCAGTGTGTCTTGATTGAATTCCTGCGAGCGCATCCATTATTATAATTGATCCGGCTATATCAAATTTATTTTTTTGAATCAATCCAGCCGCAACCGTGTATGCCGTTATTGTTCTCAAATAAGATTTCCAAACAACTTTATTAGCATAGATAAAGCGAACATACTTAATTCCGAACAGTAGAATTACCATTCCGCAGAGTAGCAACCATATCCATTTGTATTTATTTGGAGTGGAGAATATTAGAACCAAACCTAAGGTGCATCGCAATATTGTGCATCCTAAGTGAGCATACATATTGTGGGAAATATTTTGCACGGTAGGGTCAATTATTTTTGGATGAATAGGCTCGTTCCAATATTTACCATGTATCATTTTATAAAATTATAGTTTGATAAGTAGTTTCTTTAACGTGTATAATATATTAAAGATTCCTAAGAAATTTAATAACAATATGGCTACGAATGGTATAAAAACCTCATTTTGGGGACCGCCTGCATGGAATTTTCTATTTAGCGCTATTGCTGGCACCTACCCTATTAAATTTGATGCGGATAACAAGATTCATCAAAAAAAGATGCGCGGATTTGTCCAAATGTTTAGTTCCCTCAAAGAAACCCTTCCTTGTATATATTGTCGTCAATCATATGCTAAATTATTAAAAGAATTACCAATAAAGGATTATATTCATTCACGCCTTTCGATGATGAAATGGCTATATCTAATTCACGATCGGGTCAATCAAAAGTTAATGAAGTATGAGCAGTCCTGCTTTATTTCAAAAAGAGAAATTCTTCGAGAGCAATTGCAAAGTAAAAAGATTACGTTATCTAAGTATAACCAATCATTAGCAAAATTAAAGACTATTTTAATAACAAAACCATCTCCTAAATTAGAACTTGTAATCGCCAGATACGAAAAGCAGCGTGCTTGATGATGCGATCAAATAATGTATGAAATAGATATACTATACCATCCCTGCTTTAATATCTTTTAGAAAGATATCCTTGTAGTTGTCCATATCCTTGTTGGAGATACCCCTGCAGTTGTCCATATGTTTGTGGCGATAATTGCGGTAATTCATATCCTTGTAGTGGCGGTGGTTGTAGTTGTTGCGATGGTGCATAACTTTGGCGCGCACCGCCTGTATTAAATACTACTTTCCCCAAAATGCCAAGTATCATGATTGCGCCAATAGCTGCAGCAATCATTGCAAACATTGCTCCAATTCCTCCAAAAATATCAAAAGGATTAGTTCCAGTTGTTGTAGATTTGGTAGTAGCTATTGCATCTATAGCGGTGGCAACCGATGCATCCGATTTGATTGCATTATTGATAATTGCGGAGGCAACTGCAGAGGCAACCAATACTTGATTTATATTCGATACTCTCATATTGGACGAATCAACTGTTTGACTAAACGAAAATGTATTAATTGTTTCATTTACTACATTTGTATCAAATCTATTTTCTACATAGTTTTTAAGACTTGCTGCGGCATTTACTTGCGAACTCGTAAGACCTATTCCTCCCTTAGTTGTATTTTCTACCTCGGACTTTAATTTACTGGAAAGTTCTGCCTGTATTTGATTTGCGATTGTATTATCATTAATGGCGGAAATATTTACTGCGATATTCATATCTTGATTAATATTATCCGCGGAACACATATAGCACGTATCGGGAGCTGGCTTTTCGGATAATTTAAGAGCTAATGCTGCTCCAGCTTCGGTTCCGCTATTTATAAGCGATAGAATCATTGCTTCTCTATGTTTGGAATCATCGCTACAAGCCTTTGTTGCGGCTATATGCGCTACATCTGAGCATGATATTTTAATTTTTTGATCTCCGGAGGTTGTTGTTTGGTTTTTATTTAGTACGCTTGTAGTTACCTCAGTTACTACCTTATTCACAATGTCTATAGGGGAATCTGTTATGCTTTGAGTTGCTCCCATTTATGCTAAATAAAAGTATATTAGTATGTATATTTCAAAAAAAGCACTAATAATTTTATAATTGCGATTTCATATCGTTGATCATGTCATCGTAATATTTTTGGATCTCCTCGCGCTTCTCATTAATTAATGAACATAGCATAGTAAAGCTATCTCGCACTCTTTGGACACTATTGATAAGGGTTTCACTTTCATTTTCAATAATTTCGTCCAAATAGGATTCTTGGATATCCAGAGTTTGAATATCGAAATTTACATCATTGTTAGCTTCGGATAATATTTTTGTTAATCCCAGTAATTCTAAAATATCTGTCGGATTGAATTTTTCTATTATGTGATCTATGTGGTATTGCAATACTCTGGAATTATATTGTACTTGGAAAATATTGGATCCCGACAAGAATTGTATATTCGTAAATTGAAATAGATCCATTAGTTGAGAAATATAGAATTTCGCATCATCGACCACTTCTAATGATATTCTATTTAACGCTTTTTCGACGACGCATAACTTAGCTAACGCGGTATCTACTTTGCTTTCATATATACGCATATACGACTCTCCTCCATTTATCTGAAGATTTAGTTGAATTTGTCCATCTAACTTTGTTATCCCACCAACAAACTGTTTCATTTTTTTTGAGTTATATATCAGGTTTATAAAATTAATAATAACGAGTCGTTAATTTAACGCTCGACTTGGTCATTAAACTATCGGGCTTATCAGATGGAATAGATTTAAGTGGTTCAGAACTGATTTCTGCACTGGTTCCATCGGATTTACGATAGGTTGGCTTACCATAAATACCAACCCACGAGTTAATATCATTAGGATCATCACGAACTGATTGGATACCACCGCCACTTTCGAATGAAGAACGTTCCTTAGCAAATTTCTTATGGTTCGATACAATATCAGATTCCAAGGCCGTCTTAATAACGGCTGTTTCGTAATCATTGGCCTCGATAAGTTCGGTCATTTTGTTATGATCCATCTTTCCGGGAAGATCATTATTGAAAGATTCGGCTACTCCCTTACATTGCTCATATACTTTAGAAACCTTGGATAATTTACCAACTGCTTTTGTAAGTGTAGATTCGCTATCTTGCGATAATGATAAGAGTAGCGCCATTTTGGAAAGCACATCTTGCGATAATGTAGGAACTGTTGATAGCGCGGTGAGTGCCGTTTGATAATCACTATCAGAGCTTACCCACTTTTGCGATTCGATATAAATTTTGACGAGTTCATCGGCTGCGGTAAGACTATTTAGCGAGATCTGATCATAGTTAGCAACTCGTTTATTAGTTTCTGATTCCCCTATAGATTTAATATAGTTGTTCATAATTTGAGCATTGATATTGAGGCTTGCAATAATTAAAGCATTCTTCTGAACAACTGCTGCTGCTCCGTATGCAACAGCCTTGTTCTTAGCATCAATTAACTCGAGATTAATAGCATTGACATTACCATATTTTGCGTCTAATTCCTTGACCTTATTCATTAGATCGCCAATTTCTTTACTGCATTTGGCTTCGATTTCTAAGTATCCAGTCCATGGCTCTTTATCTGATCCGACTGATACGGAGTCTTCAATTAACGCTTTATCATCTACAAGTAACTTTTTTGTTTGTCCATATAGAAGATCTAAAGCATCCGCTTGATGACAGATAACTACTCGAGGATCTGATTCGCTAATATATGGACATGCTTTATTACAGGCTCCTCGAGATTTACATTTTTGATGATACGCCGCATTTGCGTATGCGGCGGCAGCTCCAATAATGGAAGCATTTGTTTCAATTACTTCGGCTTCCGCGATTACGGAAAGTGATGTAACTACAACAATAATTGCCCACACTACAAATAGAGCAACAATAAATGATGCACCATATCGCGATATAGTAGTTCCTACCCAACATCCAGCGCGATAAAACCAATTTGATTTTCCTTCGCATTGTTCTTTGATTGACCGCTGATTAATTACTTTATTATCTCCGCCATCTAAATAACCGCTAAAAGCCTCTTCGTGACCACCGATTGGTAAATTCATAGATTGAATTGGCGCCTCCATGTTTATACGGTTTTTGATCGTTTATATTAAGCGAAACTAAAACAATCGGACATTATGATAAAAAAATAATATAAAGAATTCCTCTAATTTATCGCGGGAATAACCATACAGTAGCCAATCGCATGAATTGTTATCTCTGACATATATTTGAAGCAAATGATTTGTCCAACCTTAGCTCCAATCCAAATCATCGGAGGATCATTTTCAAATATTTTCGGAAGAGAGTCGATATCTATAGGAATCTTACTGACTTCATCATCGCTTAGGATAGTATATTTTGGAGTAAGCTCAAATTCTGGAACAATGGAGGTTAGTAAATTGTAGGTATATGATTTAAAATTATGATGCTTATGTTCCTTTGTATGACTTAATGCATTTAATCCTTTAATGACGCTATTGCTTAGCTTTATTGCGGTAATGATCATTATATCAGCTTTTGGATATCGAACATGATTGACGAATTTCATCATATTGGCTCGTTTGGATTCGGCATCAGTTCCTGGATATATCAGTAGAATATAGAATATGGAAATATTTGCGGTAGAACTCTTTTCGTTGAAATCATCGATATATTTTCCAATTGATGGGATATCTGATTTATGAGATTTGTCGATAGACGCGAGTAATATATACTTATCCTTTTGAATCTTTTTTGCAAATTCTACCTGAGAAAGATTTTCATCGACCGGAACCAAATTGCGGTATTTGTAAAACGAGAATATATTTTGATAAATGGAGAACAATTGCTGATTTGTGTTATTCATTTTACCAAAAAGCTTCTTCTCTATATTATAACATTATTAAGTCAATTTTACTTTTATTCATTTCTCATTATGGTGTCCCCTATAGTGATCGCGGGCGCTGGAATAGCTATATTAGGCGCAAAAAAGATGACGGAGTCCTTGGCGATCCCCGAATCGGTAGAGCCTATGCTCGAAACAATCAAAGTTGAAGCACCAAATGGTGTGTCAAAATATACACGTACAAATATCCTTTTAGGACTATTTTTAGGAGCCGTTGTCGTTGTTGTTTTAGCATCTGCTATCAGTACATTAGTATGGCAGCCTAAGATAACGGATAAAATTAATGAAGGCATCAATGAACTTAACATGTCCTACGCAATATTAGATAAGAGAGTATCCGCCTTAGAAGGTAAGATTTATGTTCAATCCGGATTTCGCGGAGGAATAGATAAATTTACATCTCCTGAATATTTAAACGAGTTGGAATTATTTCGATCTCTAAATTCTCAAGACCAGTTGGAGTATTTGAGTTTGACCAAGGCTCAAAAATTATTAAAGTATGACGATCGTCTTCTTCCATAATTAATTCAGTTATTGTCGTCCGATTATTAGAAATGTATTGATGTATTTAATTAATTTTATCGTTTGTGCATAGTATGTCAATCAGTATATAGAGATAAATTCGGTTATAACCAAACCCTTAACACAATGGATTCAGAATTATTTACGATTGGCGGCGCGGAGCGAGGAGTTGCTAAGACTGAGGAAGTTAATTTTCGTGCAGTTCGATTAATGAAAGTATGGCAACATGTAGGACAAGCATTCATGGTTCTTCTTATTATCCTATCGGTAGTCATTGTTATGAATATGCTTATGGTTACGGAATACTGGGTTCCTAAGAAAGGCGCTGTCGTAAAGGAGGGTCTTCAATATCTTGGTGCGAGCACCAACGTAGTGCGCGATGATACTGGTTGGGGAAACAAGCTTACGCCTGATGAGGCCAAGATGCTTGCGCAACAAACCGCCGAAACCGACATGTCGACTAAAGCTACATTTGTAGTACCCCGCGAACGCATGGCTCCTACCCCTGAAGAAGAACTTCTTAAGAAACAAGCTCAAGCTCAATCGTAAAAAGTTAATCTATGATTCCTGATATCATCGATATAAATATAAGAAATCAGAAAACATCGATAGGCCATGAAACTTTCATGGATCATCATTTTCGCGATATGCATCGCCGCGAGCGTAGTTATATTAGTAATTAGCAAACAGAAATCTACTCCTGAAAAATGTATAGAAGAGCCTGTGGATAATCACAGCGATACATGTTCCATAGTTTCCTCTCATTCTGAATATGATTTATATGATAATATCCACGACTTTATGACAAAACAAACATCTTATATTAAAACTCTTGGATAGATCATCTTCTTTTTTTGAAAATTGATATAGTGTCTATAATATTATACTTACGAATCATGAGTCAAAACATTATTTACACGGATGGAGCTTGTAGTAAAAATGGTACAAAGACGGCAACCGGCGGATTTGGCATTTATATTCAGAAATCATGCATAGGCGATGAAATTAAGATTAATTGCAAGGGAGAAATTATGAAGTTGAATTTGAATGGAACCGATGATACATTTTATATTACCAACATTCGTATGGAAGGATTGGCAATTATTGCTACAATGTTCCTCTTTGCTGAAAAATTTGTATTTGGTAAAAACATACCAGATCCTATCAAGCATTTGAATCAACACTTTCTAAAACAAAACATTGCATTCAAATTGAATTATTCGGACAATGAATTAGATCAAAAAATTAACACCGAGTGCAAAAGTTTTGAAATCGTAACCGATTCGCAGTTTTGGATGAATGTTATTCAAAACTGGATGCCCTCTTGGGTTCGCAAAGGTATTCTTACGCAAAAAAAGAATCCTGATCTACTTCTCATTATGTATTATTTCTCCACTCTATTTGAGCAAAATAAGGTAAAACTATTATTCACTCATGTTAGATCGCACCAAAAAGGAAAAAGATCTCATCACGCGGATGGAAATGATATTGCAGATGTTCTTGCAACTTCATCTGTTCAGCATAAGGATACTCAATTTCACTTGGCTTAGATGTATATATATTCGGACATATGCCTTTTCATTATATCATTGAACGCTTTATTATTTTTTTGTAGAGTTCCTATCAATTCTTCGTAGATATCGTAGTGTTTATCTAATCGCACAATTGTTGCAACCAACATTTTTATCTTGTCTAAATTTTTGTTATCATTCTCCAACTCCGAGTATAGCTTCCCTTTGTAATCAAACAGAATATAATTTTTAACTTTGAAATATTTGTGGATCCCTTTTTGATATAGTTTGGTTTTGTTGGATGGAATTGATAATGATTTTATACATTCTTGAGGAAGAATATCTATGTACGAGGAAAGAATCTTTGTTCGATGCTTCATCAATTTCTCACTCAATAATTGCAATTCGTGATCAAAATCCTTTAACTGCGAGAAATATCCAAGAAGTATGGATGCCTGTTCATATGAATTGATATCATCCTGCATAAATTTGGACCGTGACTCGATAACTTTCGAATTATTCAATAAATTGTCGCATTTCTGTATTAACTGGTCTAATTCGATAGGATCGTCTAATTTTGCTATACTAATATCCATTTTGCGTAAAATTGATTGCGTAAAATTGATTGCGTAAAATTGATTGCGTAAAATTGATTGCGTAAAATTGATTGCGTAAAATTGATTGTGTATATTTATAATATATCAAATTGAAACTACGAACGAAACTTATTTGACTATGACTGCTCCAACACAATCTTCTGAAATCTCTTTATCTACAATGACCTTGGATGGATTCATTTCCAATGTAAAATTTGATAAAGTTACTGCAATCGAATCATTAGAATTGACTGAGCGTGTGGTTGAGATTGGGTGCAATTATGGGCACAAAATATTAGAATCATACAAAACAATGACCTGCTACAAGGATAGGACTACAAAAAAGAAGAAGCGCGGAGTGCTTAAAATTCGCCGGAGTCAAGGATTAGGAACTCATTTCAATTCTCAAATTACATTTACGATCGTAACTGATAAAGATGAAAATAATTCATATCAAGTAAAACTATTTACCAATGGTAGGGTTCAGATTCCTGGAATTGGAAAACTCTCAAAGGGTAATGATGAACTCTTGGAGGATATTCTTTCAGTGATGGTTTCCTACATTCAATCATACCCGAATACATTACTTCTAAATAAGGAAAACGAGGTCGGGGTAGATTATCTATCTCCAATTCTTCAAAACTTTAAGGCCTTAACTTTACTCGCTGACGACTGCATGAAAGAAACCCGCATTGTTGAGGAAAATGGTAAATCATTTCAATTAGTTCCATTCATTGATCTCAATACCTTAGAAAGAGCAATCATAGATATTTCTGCGGTTGAACGTCCTCCATATCCTATCGATAATATGATTTTCAATCCCGAGCGATATTCTGGAATGCTAATCAAATTTAGCACCCCGCATATTATTACTGGAACGTATATGCTCGATAAGTTCATCGAAGTTATTCGTTTGTATTATCACAAAAATGCATCTCGCTCAAGAGTAGCAAAACCATCTTATCACGATTCGGATAATAAGATAACGCGTATTTGTAAGATGATTCAAATGAAATGGCACGAAAACTCAAAAGGATCCAAGAAGTATCGCAAGAAATTGACAACGGTTAAACTATTCCGCTCCGGAAAGATCAACATCGATCATGTCAATAATATGGAACAAGCCAAACGTATCCGCGGATATATTGTGAATATGATCATGAAGAGCTGGGATAACGTAATTTACTACGAAGAATAGATCTTATTCATTAACTGTATATTTTTTTGTATTATAAATATTCTAAGCTATTGGTTCCAGGATATGAGTTTGATTTAAAGACTTGTGATCCAAGAAGTAATATTCTCCGAGTTTTGGATGGTTCATATATGAAAAAAGATACCAATTTCGACCTCTCCATCGATGGGGAGCTCAGATCTCAAGGAGGATTTGTAAAATCTAATCGTTATATGATGAATCCAGAGTCATTCTGTATATTTTTTATCTACTTTAGCTAT
>JFJP01010951.1_pt1 | contig 14524 bp, 15 predicted proteins | sample 431651 | NCBI WGS metagenome assembly JFJP01 (sample SAMN02602958, study PRJNA72255) | Microbial mat metagenome, whole genome shotgun sequencing project. | biome: fresh water; feature: sink hole; material: water; isolation source: purple microbial (photo- and chemosynthetic) mats found in...
AGAAAGCTAAAGTTACAAGATTTATTTGCCAAATTTGGCCATAAAATAGCGTTTTTATCAGCTTATTCGCCCGATTTGAACCCGATTGAAATTACGATTATTCAAAAAGCTTGTTTGAAAACTTGAGTTTTTGGGTTTGTAAGCATACTTTGTAAAAGTTAGTCGTGGAAGGGGTGTAGTTGTCAAAAATTTGTCATTTTTTAATTTATCCAAAGCAAAGTTAATTTTGGTTAAAAAAACTCAAGAAACGGTTAATAAATTGATTAAGTTTTAATTAAGCTTTAAGCTTATTTGGGCGATTACTCAATTTTGAAAAAGCCCTGAAATCAGAAGCTATCAAAAATTTTTAAAACAATGCAAAAGGCTTAAATTGAAAAAATGACAAATTTAAAAGCAAAAAGCTAGTTACAAAAGATCAAACTCAATTCGCTTGAGACCTTGTCCGATAGATTTAGCTTTGAGAATGGTAAATTTGCCGATTTCGGAAGTGTTGTCAATATGTGGGCCGCCGCAAAATTCTCGACTGAAAATAAAATCCTCTTTGGAAAGCGTGTAGACTGAGACAATTTCACCGTATTTTTCACCAAAAAGTCCAATGGCACCAAGTTTGCGAGCCTCAATTTCTGTCATTTCCAATTTTTTCATTTCTAGGTTTTTGTCAATAATTTCTTGAACTTTGGTGGTAACTTTTTGCAAATTCTCAGGTTCAATTTTGGTTTCCAAGCTAAAATCAAAACGAGCTTTTTCAGAGGTAATCGCTGAACCTTTTTGGGCTACAGTTTCGCCAAACATTTCCCGCAAAACTTGATGCAAAATATGGGTTGTGGTATGCATTGCTCGAGTTTTGGCAGTGTTTTCGGCTACCCCTGATTTGAATTGAGTGTTGGCTTGGCTTTGACTCAGTTTTTGGTGGCCAGCGATTAGATTTTCCAAAAGTTTTTTGTCGTATTCCAAGTTTTTGAGTTCCAAAATATCTAAGGAAACCTCAATCGGCACACCGTGAGTTTGGTAAAAATCCCAAATTTTTTGGGCGAGAAATTGCGGAGTTAGTTGGGACATAATAAGTATTTATTTATCGTTTTGCCAAATTAAAAAATCTTTTTTACATTCTTCAGTTTTAAAATATTTATTGTGAGAATATAAGTCACTTTCTCTTTTAATTCTAACTTCAACTAGGCTTTTGACAATATTTTTAGCTTTTTTATAGACATTTTCTAATTCCAAATTTTCAAAATCTAATTCAATGTTTTTTAAATTTGGCTCAACTTGACTAGCTACATACATCAAAAAAATACTACTACTTGCCAAAAAAGCATTTCCATTGGAAATATCTTCATTTTTGATTTGATTTTGTATAAAGTAACCAATTTCAAAAGCTCTGAGATATTCTTGTGGCAAATTTGCTAAATTTTGGTTTTTTTCTGAAAAAATTAGTTTGAAATAATCTTCGAACACCTTAGTTTTACTAATATATGCCCTGTCGGGTCTTTCTTTATATATCGCAACATAAAACTGCAAAATTTCGTCTTGAGTAGCAATATATTTTAGAAAATGTCTATTTTTAATCCTCAATCCAGTATTATACTCGTTTTTCTTGATTTCCAATCCGTAACTAAATTCTTCAAAGTAAGACTGCACACTTTTTGAAATTTCGTCATTAGCTTGTAAATCTTGCTTAGAAATAGCATTTTGAGTATTTGTACCAACAGTTATTTGGTTAATTAAATTAACATCTTCTGTTTCATAAATTCTAATTAAAAGCTGAATATTATTAAAGATATTTTTAACATCTTCTGAAAATAAACTATTTTTTATGTCATTTTCAAGATTAACCAAAGTTTTGGTGGTTTGTCCACCATTGATAATCTGTGGATTGACTATTTCAATATTTTTTTGACCTGGAATGCTATCAGTTATAGTGTACTTATTACAAATCAAAGAAATTCCATTATTAAAAAACCAAAAATATTTTGAATCTTTTGTGTCTATGGCAGTATCATAAATTCTCTGATTTATTGGCTTAGAACCTAAATAATTACGAATATTAGACTCAAAAACATTATCAAAACCACCGTCATTATAAATTTTTATTAGGTCTGTGGAAGAAATTGTAGCAACTATTCCTCTAATATTTCCAACATCTGTGGCTTTAGTGTATTGATCAGACTTGACTTTAAAATTTGTCGTAAAGGTTTGACTGCTCTGGCTTTCCATGCTTATTATATTCAGTAATTCATACCAATATATACTATAATTTCGATTTTCGCCTATAGCTTGTTTGTATTCTACGTTGTTTAGTTTATCATTATGAAATTGAGCGTTAGTTATAAAATAAATATTTATTTTAACAGCTCCTTCTCTGTCAGTAGCCAAATCAATGATATTTTGAATTTTAGTCGTTAAGAAAGGATTAACATCTTTTTTATCAATTTTATCATCAAATATATCAAAAATACTTTTCAAAGTTAATCTAATTTTATTTTCAGCTATAGCAATTTTGTCCAAATTGTGTGAGAATCCTGATTGAACAATATTTATTTCGCTTAAATTATCATCAATATAAATTGCGTCTATGCCTTTGTCATTACTTCCATCTGTAACACATAATATGGCTTCGTTGACACTTAAATCAAATTTCTGCATCAGAAAATAAACAATTAACCCAAAGCTATAATCATTTTTCACGTTGTATTTTTTTTTTAAGTCATTGTCCAAGAAAGGTATAATCCTTTTTTCAATTCGGGTTTTTAAAATAGTATTATTAATAGACATAATTTTTATTATTTTATTATAAATAAGACTTTCTAATTATTCACATCCACTTTTTCGTTTTTGATAATGTCAATGTTCACGCGGGGTGCGACGCCTGGAACTTTGAGACCTTTTTCCTCTTTTTTGATATTACGCAGACCTGAATATTTGGCTTGGAATTTTTTTTGGACTTCGTTGACTGGATTTTGGGAAAGCTCTTCTAGAATTTCACTGGTTGACAGATTTTCGTACTGAGAATAATTGTAGCCGATTTTAACTTTGACGGTTTTACTTTCGGCGTCCCAGCCAGAACTTGATACGATTTGAAAATTATTGGCTTGAAAAATTTTGTCGTTTTTTTCTTTCAAAAGTCTGAATATTTGGCTATTTTTGAGTCCAAAAAGGTTGAGATTAATTTTGGTCGTCAGTTTGAGTTCGCTCGCAGCTTTGCCGACTTCTCCAACGAAAGTTTGATTTTTGTCCAGAGTTTTGAGCCAAGATTGATTGGAAAGATTGCCGTTTTTGATCATATTTTGGACTTCAATTTCAATTTTTTCATTAATTTCAGCGTTGCTTTTTTCCAAAAGGTTTTTTTTGTCATTTTCACTGATAATGTTTGCAGGATTTGGCTTAGAGTTTTTGATCTCTTCCACAGTTTTTCCAAAGCAATTATCACACACACCTTCACCTTTGAGGTTTGTGATTGACAAGGTTTCATTGATTGGCAAATTGTAGTTTTCACCTTTGTTTTCTGCTTCTATCTGCACCTCTAAAGGTTTGGCTACATTGTTAGCCGGAATTGTAATTGTGTTAGAATTTCCACTTGGCAATTGAAAATAAATTCGCTCTTTAGAAACCAACAAAAACCCACCATTAGTCAATAAAACTGAATTATTTCCACGGTTTATTAACTGAACTTTGCCAGTTGCTTTGGGGAGTTGCAGATTTTCTTTGCCACTTGGAATGGTTTGAACTTGATTTTCCAAAATTAGATTTTTGGTTTCAAATTGCTGTAAATTGAGCTCAAAATCAGCTTCGCCAAAACCACCAACTGGACTAATTTCCAAAGTGTAGGCTTGTGTCGGGAAAAAACTCACAAAAAATAAAAAAATTATAATTGCCACCGAAAAAGAACCAGCGGAAGCTGCCAAAACGTTTTTTTTGAGCCAAGAACCGCCAAAAATTTGACTTGAAATTTGGGAAAAATAATTTTTGTTAAAATCAGCAAAAACATCTTTGTGAAAACGAATTTTGGGAATTTTAGCTTTATCAATTTTGGGAATTGTTGGAAGTTTTTGAATTGTTTGTGGCTTATTTTCCGTATTTTCTGAAAACCGTTGACGATTTTTGATTTCAAAATTTTGGTTTGAGGTTTTGTTTTGGTTAGAGTTATTTTGACTTAAATTGTAATTTAAATTCGAAGTTTTGACAGAATTTTGGGAATTTTGGGAAAAAACAGGAGAAAGTCCGTCTTGGAAGTCATTTTGGAAAATTTGTGAGTTTTTTGGGTTTTTATTCTGAAAGCCATTTCGGAAACTTTCTTGAGAATTAAAAACTTTTGACAAATTTAAATTTACCGGTTGATTTTGAAGGTTTTCCTTAAATTTCATTCTTGACCAGATATTTTTGGGAAATTGAAACCAATTTGTAAGTTTTTTTGGTTTTTCAGTTTTGATATCACCAATTAAACTGCTGCGATTATAACGATTTTGCCTAAAAAGATTTTTGCTGGAAAGTGATTCATAATCTGAGATATTTTTGAGTTGCTCGGAAATTGGGAAATTAAAATCAATTTTTTTGCGGACTTGTTGTTTTTGGGTGGCAAATTCTTGCTGGAATTCTCGCTGCAAATTAATGTTGGATTTTTTGGGATTTTTTATTTTGCCAAAATCTATAAAACTGCTTTGCCTGTTGGTAAAATCAGAGATTTGCTCGGAATTATTCTCCAGGCTTTCCACTATTTTGACCTTGGGAATTGCGTTTTTTATTCTTTCCCTTTCCAAATTTTCCGCTTCCAGTCTTTCCATTTCGTTATTTTGCATTTCAAAATTATTTTCAAGATCGCTTTCAAAATCTGTTTGATTTTCTGCTAAATTCTCACTCTGAGTTCCCAAATAATTTCCCAAGCCAGTTATTAAAGTGTTATTTTCTACACTTTCAAGATTTGTGTTTTCAAATTCCAAACTCAAAAGAGAAAGATATTCCTTAGAAAATTCGGGCTTTTGGGCAGTTAAAAGTGGCTGCTGAGCTGCGAGAAAATTTGGCGGGAAACTGGCCTGACAATTATGCAAAAAATGAACGATTTCACGATTATAACTCAGCCAAAAAACTGGTTTTGGAAAATTACTAATTTGGTAATTAAAAATCGTAAAAGCGACCGCTGTGTTGAGAAAATTAGGCAAAATTTCCACGTCCAAATGCAGAGAAATGTCAGGTGCGGACAGTTGATTTGCCATCTCTTTGAGCAGTTCACTTTTGGTTATAAATTGGTTGATAACAATCATTTGACAGAAGAATTTGGTTTTTTTCAAAATGAAACCTTTCGGCAATTTTGTCAAGCGAGTTTTCCAGATTTTTTGGGCTAAATTTTGAAATAATTTTTTGGCTTTTTATTTTTTGTTAGTTTTTTGATATTTTGATATTTTGAAATAATTTTTTGCGTTAAATATTTTTGAGAATTTACAAATTAGTTAGGAATTTATTCGAGATTTCAATTTTTTTCCAATTTTAAAAAAGCAATTTTTGCAAGTATTTTTGACAAATTTCTATAAAATCAAGCAAAATGAATAAAATATCACTGTTTTGAATTTTCAGTTTTTTTAATTCTTCAAAATTCATTTGTAATTTGTCTAACATTTGGTTTTTTTCAAAAGGTCAAAAAAAGCTAAAAAAGTTTTAGATTTCTTAATTTGTCTTAGTTTTTAGAATTTTCCGTTCATATTTTAAAAAATTGAAATTGTAGAAATTTAGTTTTTTTTGGTTAATTTTATTCGGAAAATTTTATTGCAAAAAGTGTCTTAAAAAAGTAAAATGCCAGAATAAACTACAAATGAATTTTGGGAAAATAAATTCTATAAATTAAAATTAGCTCAGAAAATTAGCTCGAAAAATTGGTTTTGTAAGTTCCATTTTGGAAAGGAAATTGCTGGTTTTGGAAAATTATTTGGAATTATTTTATTCGTTTTTGAATTGAAATCTTTTTGGATTTTGTCTTGGAGTTTGGATTTGCACAAAAATAAATTGTCAGCTAAAATTAGTTAAACAACTTTTTTTGAAACAAATTAGCAAGTTTTTATCAAGTTTTTTGTAATTTCCAAAAATTCGTAATTCACAGTTTAAATCTGCAATTTTCTAATCAATCAAAATTCTCAAAATCTCACCCAAATTTCAAATTAAAAATTACTCACGTATTTTACTTCAAACAAACTTCAAACAAACTGAAAATTTATTACTTTTTGTCTTCAAATTGAGTAAAAGTTAAGCCCCTAAATTAAATTCAAAAAATTAAAATTCAAATATAAAAAATTATTTTAAAGCTTCTATTTCCAACATTTCCAACTTTGCAACTTTTCCATTTCTTTATTTCTTTCAAGAATTATCAACCTTTCCATTTTTCAGTTTTTCTATTTTTGCAATTTAAAATGTCCAAAGCCAAAATTAGTTTAGCAAATTCAAATCAGCAAAACTTTGCTCGGCGAATTGTTTGGCAAGAAAATTTGAAAAATAACTTGGAAAATTCCGTAACTTCTCAAAATTGGCAAAATCCCAATGAAAATTCCACAAACAAAAATTCTGAATTTTATAAAAGCGAAAGAGAAATGGAAAATGAAAGTTCTCAAAAAGTAGTTTTTGGTAATCTTGAGCTAACTTATCCACAAAATTGGCAGACTTTGAACAAACTCAAAAATAATTATTTGAAAAATGACTTGGAAAATTCGCAAAATAAATTCAAAAATAAATCAACTTTAGTCAATAATTCAGCAGATAATTCGGCTAACTTTGGTTCCAAAAACTCAAATTTTTCCCAAAAATCAGAGCAAAACCAGAACTTTCAAATTTTTCAAAGCTCAAAACTTTCCCAAAATTCCCTCGAGCTTTCAAGTTTATCAAGCAATTTGTCAGAAAGTTGGCAGGGTGTTCAAGAAAAAAACCTAGAAAATACAAAAACCGAGTTTTTAATTTCAAAAAATTCACCAAATTATCAAGAAAATTCCGTAAATAATTCCCAAAAACAAGAAAATCTGAAAGTAAATTTGGTAAAAGTGGAAAATATTAATTCGAAAAATTTAGATTTAATAGATTCAGTTTTGGTAGATTCCGAAGAAAATTCGAAAAATAATTTAGTTGAATTGAAAGATAGATTGAAAGAGCTTTGTGGTCAAAAAAAAGTTTTGGAAAACCAAATCAGCGATCTCAAGTTTGAAAATTGGCAAGCGGAACAAAAATTGGCAAAATTTGTACAAAAGTCTGACCAAAACTCGCAAAACTGGAACGTTGAAAAGTTGGAAATTCTCAAACAACGGGCTTTTTGGCAAAGTCAATCCAGGCAAAAATCTGAGGAACTGACAAAATTAAAAAACCAAATTGAGAATCTTCAAAAATTGACAGTGGCAACTCAAATGGACAAAATTTATTGGCAAGAACAGAATTTAACTTGGCAATCTCGGTGGACTTTTTATACGACAAAATGGCTCAAACAAGAAGAAAAATGGCAAGAAAACTTGGCTCACAATCAACGAGAATTTGTTTTGCAAATCAAAGAGATGGAAACCAGGGTTCTGCAAAAAGAACGAATTTGGCTTTTAACAATTGCCATAATTTTTGGCGTTTTGACAATTTTTTGTTTGTCTTTTTTTCGAATTTAGTTTATAAAGATTTTTAAAAAATTTAGAAATTATTTTACAACTTGCTTGACTTTCCAGTCCAAAAATTAGTTTTGCAAAAATTAATAGATTTTGTAATTTTCAGAAAATTTTAATCTTTTTAATTTCTAATTTATGATGAAAAATTTGGAATTATAGCTTAATTAACGATTCAGGATTGACAGTTTAAATTACCATTTTATTCCTTACCATTTTACTCCTTAAAATTCAACAAAAATTAACTTCAAAAGCAAAATTGGAGTTTTTGAGTTAGTTATTTTTTTCTTTTTTTTCTTAGAAATTCAACAAAAATTAAAATTAAAAATCAGGACTCATTTTTAAAATAGTAATGTCTAAAACAAATTGTTTTCAAGCACTATAAAATAAATTTTCGCAAAAATTAAATACTTAAAAATAAAAAAGTAAAAACCAAATCAAAGCTAAACTGAAAGAATAAGGTGAAAATTTAATTTTATTGTCCGCCGCTAGCTGCTTGGAGCATTCCCATAAGATCGCCCATTGCCCCACTTTCTTGCATTTTTTTGACGACTTCACCTTGAACTTTACTGATTGCATCTTGCACAGCTTCAATTATGGAACTTGCCATAAATTTTTGACCACGGGCATTGAGATCAGTACTTCTAGTTGTGTCATTTTCATCTTTGGCGAGTTTGAAAAAATTCTCGTAGACAAAAATTACCAAACTTGGATCAATTACAATGTCCAAAATAGTCTGATCGCCACGAACCTTGACGACAACCTTACCATTTTTACTGCTTCCAGTAACGATGATTTCGTTGAGAAGTTTTTGTAATTTGTCTTGTTGAGCTTTGAGTTTGAGAGCGTTTGCTGCGGCTCCACCGGCGTTTTGAAGATTTTGAAGCATAGGGAATAAAATTAGGAAAAAAATGGTGTAAAAATGATTTTGAAATCTTGATGAAACTTTGATAAATTAAGTTGTGGATTTTTTAGATTGGTTTTTTAAATTCTTTTGGGTTTTTTTCAAATTTGGTTTAGAGGGTTTTGAAAATTAGAAATTTTGAGAAAAGTATTAGCAAAAAATTTACAGAAAAATAACAAAAATCTCCAAAAAAATTATCAAATAAAATTCAAACTCTGTCAAATTGAGATTGTCAAAATCCTCAAAAAATCCTGAAAAATAGCCAAATTCTCAAATAAATTTCCCAAATTCAAAAAACAAAAAAAATTAGTAAAAAAGAAAAAAACTTAAACTTAAACTTTCTAAAATTTCTAAAAAAAAATTTCTCAAACTTAAAATAAACTCCAAACAAAAAAATTCCGAGCCTTCCACTTTTGGGCGTCCCAAAGGGGCAAATTCAAATTTGACAAGAGGAAAAAAGTTTGCTATGGTTAAATAGTTTTTTGAGTAGGTTTGAACTTAGGTTCACCGAAAAAAAAACTTGTCCAGTAAAATCAGTAAAAGGAAGGGCTAATGTCTGAACAAACTTTGATTCTACCTCCTTACGACGAAATGAAAAAACTGTTGGAAAGTGTGGACAATAATTCAGAAAGATTACACAGAATTAAAAATTTTCATCCAATTTTGTTGGAAAGTGCTGGTCTGCGACTTACTCCTAAGGGAGTAGTAAGGATGCTCCTTTTGGCAATTGATGATTATATCTATACTGTGGGAACACATCCACTCATGGCAAATGTTATGGTCAAATCCATTCCATTTTATCTTGATGTTCTAATCCCTAATCCTGAATTGCGGCAAATTGCCATTGACCATTTCAACCGTTGTAATTAAGACTAGACAAAAGTAGACTTTGAAAATTTTTTGAACGCAGATGGTTTTCCCACGCGAACAAAGAATGAGTAAAAGTCTATTTTTTTTGCTTGTTTTTTGGAACTGTTTCGCAAGTTTTTATTCATAATTTCTGATTTTTTTTTATTTCAAATTCGTCAAATTCAAATTATTTCCCAGTATTGCGGCTGACGTATTCGTGCTCAATCGTGTTCACCAGAATTGATTCACCTTCTTTGATAAACGCTGGAACTTTGACGATTTTGCCAGTTTCCAAAGTCGCGTCTTTCATCACATCACTGACGCTATTTCCCTTATTCACTTCGTCAGTTCGAATGATTTTGTAGCTAATTTTGATCGGCAAATCAACGCTAATCGGATTCTCGTTAAAATAAATCACAAAGACTTCCAAGCCATCCTTCAAATAATCCGACTGTTCATCCATCATTTCGGCATTTATTTCCACCGTTTCGTAAGTATTCGTGAGCATAAAACTCAGTCTGTCCAAAATTCTGTACATAAAACTTGCCGGTTCTCGCCGCAAATCCGCCTCTTCCACCGACTCACCGCTTTTGAAAGTGTAAGGAATTACCCGCCCGTCAATCAGGCTTTTGAGATTACATTTTTTGGTGGGTTTGGCCATTTGCATCTTGCAAAAATCGCACTTGGTGATGACGTAAGGGTTATTATTATAAGTGATAACGGAGCCGAGTTTAATATCTGGAAAGTTGAGCATAAAATAATTTGGAGAAAGGTTTGGAGAAAAATTAAGTCGAAAAACCTGAAAAAGGAAAATTTAAAAAAAATCTGAATGTAAATAAATCCAAAATAATTTTTTCAAAAAAGTCAATCAAAAACCAAATTTCCAAATATCTCAAAACTCCCAAACCACAAATTCTCAAACTGTAAATTCCCAAATTCCCAAAATAATTCCAAAAAAAAATAGACTTTTACTCATTCTTTGTTTGCTCTTGGAAAAACCAGTTTGCGTTCACAAAAAACTTTCAAAATCTATTTTTGTCTAGCTTTCTACTTTCAAATAGTAGTGTTTATTTTTCCAAACACCATTCTCTAATTGAAAAAGCATTCGCCCTTTACTTTTCTTTCCTGCACTGTATGTACCAACAGTGATTGAGTTAGCTTCAGGGTAGACATTTGATACGAAACCTTCTTTTTCAGAATTGTCAGTTATAGAAATTAAGACAACTTTTTGTCAATTTTGAATTTGTCGCTTTGAGACGCTCAAAAGTGAAGGTTCGGAATTTTTTTGTTTGGAATTTTGGAGAAATTATTTTAATTTTAGAAATTCGGAAGCTAGATTTTTCTGTTTTAATTGTAAAGTGTAAAGCTAAAAAAGAAAGTTTTTTTAAATAAGTTTTGGGAGAATTAAATTAGGAAGAGTCTAAAAATTAGTCAAATTGGTAAGCGTTCCAAATTATTTCTATTTGCGGGAAAGTTTTGGGAAAATCAGAATCAATTGCTGTTTTTTGTGAATTTGAATCTGGTAAATTCCCTGCCATTTTATCTTTTAAATTAACGGAAATTGGTAAATTTTGATTTGATTTTTCAGTTTTTTCACTTTGAATTGTTTTTGGAATTTTTGTAATAATTTCAGTTTTTAGATTTTGATTTATTTCTTCAAAAAGTTGATTTTGGTTTTGATTTTGACTTGGGTTTTGAATTGAAGTTTGGGAATTATTTTGGAGCATTTTTTGGGGAAAGCTCACAAAAGCCGCATCAAACTGACAAAAAGTTTTCTTAAACTGTGGGTTTTTGAGAATAAAATACTGCCAAGCCCTCGCCAAAGTTTGCAACTTGGTTTTGGTGATTTGCTCAGCCACTTTGCCAAATTTGGAATTGGTTCGCAGCTTAACTTCGATTAGATGAAGGCGATTATCTTTGAACATAATTAGGTCAATTTCCCCAGATTTGCGGCCCAAATAAAATTGAAAATTGGCAGAAATTAGTTCAAAACTCAGATTTTCCAAGTATTTTTGCACGAGATTTTGCCCAACCAAACCTTTTTGAAAATTATTAGATTTCATATTTTTATTAGTTTTACAAAGTTTTTTCAAATTTCAAATTTAATTTTTGTGTAATTTTATAAATTTAATTTAATTTCGCTTTCCAAAGTTTTTTGGAGTTTTTGATCAAAAGTCACCAATTCCATATTTTTATTTTGGCAAAAAGATAAATGATAATTATCTTCAATTCCTAAGTTATTGGTCAACATTTTTTGGATTGTTAGGTTCAAAATTTCCGAATTTTCAAAATTAATTTCTTGAATTAACAAAACTTTTTGTAAAATTGTGGTGATATCTGTTTTTGTAAATTTGTAAAAACTCCTCAAGACCCATTCACACTCAAAAATCACAACCTCAGAGCAAAAAAGTTTAAATTTTTTATTATTACAGTCTTCAAAAAGTCCATAAATACACTCCAATTGCTCCAAGTTATCCTGAATAATCAACCTTAAAACTAGATTTGTGTCCAGATATTTAGTCTTCATATTGATATTTTTGCGAATTGAATTTTTGGTGAGTTTCTCTGATATTTTGCTCAATTGAGGTTTTTGGCAATTGATAAGTGCTGACAATTTTGGCAATATCTTTGATAATATCTTGATAATTTTGGATGATAATTGAATTATTTTGAACAAAAAGGCTAAATTTTTGACCACTTTTCCAGCCCAATTTTTGCAAAAGTTCTACAGGCAGTGTAAATTGATTTTTGGAAGAGAGGGTTGTAGAATAATTTGACATAAAAAAACTTATTAAAAAATTTAATTTAATAAAATAAAGTAAATCTAAAAAAGTAAAGTAATTTTGTCAAGTTAATTTTGAAAAATAAATTTAAAGAACAGATTCTAAATCATATTTGAAATTTCTGGATATACTACAAATTCTAAATAAGCCTCGTGTAAAATAAACGACAAACGAACAAAAATTTTACGTAAATAAATATCAAACCTTTCGTTATTTACTCCTTTTTCATCAAATAAACTCATTAGCACTAAAAGATCGGGAGCGTTAACAAAAGGAATTTCTACTTTTTCTATCCCTCTTTCGCTAATTCCAGTTTTGTTATCAAATTCAACTTGCAAAAATTCATCAAAAATATAATCAGAAAATTTCTCTTTAATAGACCTCCTATAGACCTCCTACACTCCAGACTTTTTAGGTTTTTTTGGGTTGCAAATTCCATCCCTTCGTTCAACCCATTTTGGAAAAATGGACATTATTTCAAAAACTTTTTTGCGAGCTTCGGTAAGTCTTTTAAATCATTTTTGCGTTGGTTGTTGTGAAATTTGTTGTGAAATTTTATAGTTCTTTTGGCACAAAATGTATAACCGAAGGACTGAGCATATTGCAATTTTAAACAATTTTTGAATTAACGCACTCTTGGTATCATTTTGTTTCCCATTACTATTTTTTATTACTTAATTTTACTCTTTTTAAACAAACCTCTATTGGAAATAAACGATCAAGAAATTATTATAAATCAAGCTATTAAAAGACAATCAATTTTATGGAAAAGTATTGTAGTAATATCCATTTATAACTTGAATATAGCTAATCCTGGAAGTTATGGTACAACCAGAATAAAGCAAAAGTGAGTTGTAATTATAACTAATGAAGGGAAAAAGCACCATATTAGTACAACAGGTACAGGAAAAAATGTAAATCAAATATTACTCTGGATCAAAGAAAATTGTGCAAATTATCCTCACTTAAGAAATATTAATTTTTTGGAATAAGTTCAGACTAAATTCCAGACTAAACTTTTTTATTTTTTTAAATTTTAAAATATATCTCCATTTCCAAAACTTTACAAACTAAAATTTACCCAAAAGTTGATCATATAACTTTAACTGTCAAAGATTTTGCTAAATCTAAAAGGTTTTATACAGAATTATTTGTAGATTTTTTTGGTGGAGAAACCGTTCTGGACGAGCTTGATGTTTTTGGAGTGCGTTTTGGAAAGGGATTTATGTTCGAAATTATGTCCGAAAATCCAGAGTTTGCCAATTCCCAAATTAACCGTTATCAAGTTGGTTTACATAATTTTGCTTTGTAACTAGAAAACAAAAATCTGATTGACAAAACTTACGAATAACTTCTAAAAATAAAAGTAAGTAAAAATACTAGACAAACCTACTTTTTATCCAGAATATGAAAAAAGATATTCCGCCATTTTTTAGGGGGATTTAAATAGTTTTAAAATGGAATTTATGTGTTATGAAAAATAACTAAGATTTTATGTCAAATTTAAAAACTTCTCAAATAGTTATGACTCAACATTGCTGCAAAAAAATGACAGACCAAATAAACCATAATTGTCAAATCCACATTGACAAATACAAGTGTCCTGATATTTTAATTTCTTACTGTCCATTTTGTGGCAAAAAATTACCAAATTCTAAAGACGATCTTTGGTTTTAAACTTGAGAAAAATTAGGTTTTAATGACCCATTTGATCAAAAATTACCAGTAGAATTTTACTCCAGTGCGTGGTATTCCAATCATGAGACTTAAATACGATCTTTACATCAAATTCCCAAAACTTACAAATTCCACGAAAACTCTTTTCAAAAACTGACATTGCTATTTTTACAATTTTAATTTTACCTTTATTCCTTTTTTACACATTTCTCCCAAAAGGAGATTGGATGACAAATTCTGGAAACCTTTTTAATTTGGTTACATTTTATGGATTAGCAATTTTGCCTTACACGATAATTAGCTATTTTGTCCACATAATTCTCAATTTGAAAACCAAAAATCATAACTTTCTAAAACAAAGATTAGTTTTACTTTCGGTTTATATTTTGGCTGGAATTTATTGTTTGATTCGCTTTTCTTCTCCTGAATTAATTTATATTTTGACAATTTGTGTTTTGACTTTGCCAATTTTTCCACTCTTTTTGTCTATTTATCAGCTTTTCAAAAAAATTCCCTAAATTCCCTAGATATAATAAAATTTGTAAGACATTTTACTTTTTATAATAGACCTCTTGCGTTGAACAAAATAAAAAGTTAAAATCGGCGAATATTTTTAATTTTGCTGAAATTTGATGTAGATTTTTGTCAAAAGTGAATTTTTTAAATGGTCAAAAAGCCACCGAAATCTTGAATAAATTTTG
>JFJP01027579.1_pt1 | contig 14524 bp, 17 predicted proteins | sample 431651 | NCBI WGS metagenome assembly JFJP01 (sample SAMN02602958, study PRJNA72255) | Microbial mat metagenome, whole genome shotgun sequencing project. | biome: fresh water; feature: sink hole; material: water; isolation source: purple microbial (photo- and chemosynthetic) mats found in...
AAGAAAATCAAAGATCTTGACTTGCAATATATCCAATATCTTATTATAATTTCCTTCTATCTCTTTGCCTCGAGCTCCGTCTTCAAATTTCTTTGATGGATCCCCTAATTTATGATTATGTCTATTCCGATCGATTTGTTGTGACTTTCTGCTGCCTTAGCAATTATTTTCCTTTGTAAGGAAGAAAATATGAAAAGAATTACCAAAATTATTAGCTTCAAGATTGCTTTCTTCGGCTAAATTACTGTTATTTTCTTCATTCCTATTCTGAGGACTCATTGTTTTCTCATGTGCCATATTTAAATCCATTCACAATATGAGAGTTGATTATAAATTTTAGCAGTTTTAATAAAAATTTCACGCATTTCCTTAAAAGAAAAAATTGATTTATATATAAAAAAAGACTTTGAAATTAGTTATTCTTGAAAACATCTGAAAAAATGGGTGCAGCTTGCAGTAATCAATGTCAATTACGAACCCTTTCCTTCCTTCATGAAGAGCAATCCCGCACCATTCAGACAAACAATCCTTGTGCGGAAGAGGATTGCAACAGTAATGATGATGATAATGTTTCAACAAATTTCCCCGTCTCACAAAACCACACTTTTCTCACAAGATTGAAATACAATGAGACAACCAATTATTTCAAAATTTTTTGTGTGGATGATAATGAAGAAGATGTGCATTCTTGTCAATCATTAGAACATATCAAAGGAACCTATAAACGTTTATTATCTTTACAAGAGTTTTCACCTGGAGTTTGTTATGAAGGAGAAACTGTTGAAGGTAAACGACATGGGAGAGGCAAACAGATTTGGAATAATGGGACCATGTATGAAGGTGAGTTCTATGACGATAAAGCCAAAGGAAAAGGAAAATTAATACATAAAGAAGGAGATTATTATGAAGGTGATTGGGAAAATGATAAAGCAAATGGTTTGGGCATTTATGTGAATATAAATGGAGCCAAGTATGAAGGTGAGTGGAAAGATGATAAACAGAATGGTGAGGGGTTAGAAGTATGGCCTGATGGCTCAAAATATAAAGGGAAATACGTTATGGGACGAAAAACCGGAAAAGGTTGTTTATATTTTTGGAAAAATTATTGTTTTATTTGTAATTTTTGAAGGAAAAATACAATTTCCTGAGGGTGCATGGTATGAAGGAGATTTTAATGATAATGAAATCGATGGATTTGGCGAATATTATTGGCCTGATGGGAGAAGTTATAAGGGAGAATGGAAGAACAACCAAATGGATGGGAAAGGAGAATCACTTTGGCCAAATGGAAGACGTTATAAAGGAGAATTTGTGAAGGATAGACAAGAAGGATGGGGAATTTATAAATGGGATGATGGGAAGATTTATTATGGATATTGGATAAAGAGTTTACAGCACGGAAGAGGGATTTATATTACAAATGAGGATGGGAAGACAAAGGAGATCAGAGGGATTTGGCAAGAAGGGATAAAGATAAAAGAAATTAACGAAGGATTTGAAGAGATTTTAAGACTGAAGAAAATGGATGAATAGGGGTTGCTTTAGAAGAGAAATGTTTGTAAATTATGTTTTATTAAATTGTAATTTTAGTGATGAGAGATTAAAAACTGCATTTTTTTTTAAATTATTTCTAATTATAAATAAATTTATTTTTAACCATTAATTTTTATTCTTTTAAAATTGAGCTTTCTGCCTAAATTTCCTTTGATCTTCAAAAAATTTCAGATAAATTTGAAATTATTTATTACAAAGGAATATCTCAAAGAAATTTTTCATTTTGCCTATTTTTTTTGTTAAATTTTAAATTACAGTGTAATTAAAAAATTATCGAAAAAAATTAAAATTAAAGAAAATAATCAAAAGAAAATTTATTAAAAAATCAAAAAGAAAAATTTTACCAATAATTCAAAAAACAAATTTAATCTCTTAATAAATAATGATTATCTTTGCAAAAACCTGGGTAATCCCTTTGGCATTCATCAGAGCTCTCATTTTAGTCTACCACACTCATTTGCTTGTAAATTGATCTCGTTTTCTATCGAATTTTCGCATGGTTCTTAAAATGAAATTCATCCTCTGACATCCAAATAATTTAAGAGGAGGCTGTTTATTTCCTAAATTAAAGTAGTCTATTGGGATAATTTCCTTATTATATTCCGAAGATTCCATAAGAGTTTTGAATAATCATTGCTGTTTTCATAGTAATTGTTTTGTATACTATGAGATCCTATGTATAGTAAATGATATTTGAAACCTCCGATCAAATAAAGTTCTTCAGAAGTAAATTAATTTGTTCTTCGGTTCTTTTCTTTGCTATCTACCAGCAATTGATAGTTCAAATATAAAATAAACCTATCATCATAAGCAGCTGCTGTAAATCTGTGATACCCATCAATATGAGCCCTTCTGATGTACCCAGAAATGCCCATTATCATAGAACTCATCCATAATGCCATCTCCTTCTCTTTCTTCATCGTCCCCGAGACTCTTTCGATTCTTCAATTGATCAATTTCTTTTTCCAAAAGCTTATTCCTTTGTAAAACTCCTTCACATTTCACTTTTAACCCCAAGAGATTTTGAATGCCTTTTCAAATCCTTTCATCTGCTTCTACATCAAACTGCTTCCGATATCATTCTCCCCCTGTTTGCTCTCAACCTTCTCAAATAAATATAGCTTTAACACAAGGACCAGTCGCAGCACTTATTATCTCCCCAACTTTTCTTATTTATGGCAAGGTTTCACCTAATAAATCTTTTGTTTTTTCTCGAACTTTGTCAGAATTTAAATCAGGCACACAATAAACCCAACTAGTACAATCAGTATATGTCGACCGTCTTGCACAAAAGCTGAAGAAGAATCCCGATTGTCTTGCAGTTTATGATGAGAGGGCGTTGGAGATAGTTGAATTGATAGAACTGAAGAGGAATCAATGTGAGAGAATATTAATATTAAAACAAACTGCATTTCCCAGAAATTTTTAATTAAAAAAAGGAAATAGAAGAAAATTAACATAATGCTTTAAATGAAATTTATCTGGAAATGGAGTCATTACTATCATAAAGAGTTTTTTAAAAATAAAAAACAAAGGAGAAATTAGAAAAAGTAAGAATTTTTAAAAAAGACCTTAGCCAAAAATTTTAAATTAAAAATTAAAAAAATTAAAAAATTAATAGAATGATTTCAATGAAATATTATAGTGGAAGAGAGTTATTAATATGTATTATATTATTAGGAGTTGTTAAAATAACAGAAAAACAAGTGTTTCCGGAAATAAAAAGATATCAGGTATATTTTTAGAAAAACAACAACATTAAATTTCTAAAAAAAACAAAAAACAAAAAACAGGATCTAACTTCTAAAGTAGGTCTTTTGTTCCATCCCCCTCTTTTCGTTAAATTACAATGTTGACCAAAAAAACTAGTTCTAAAAGTATTTTCTTACCTCAAAAACTCTCTAATACCTCAAAAATAGATCTACCAACCACCGATAATCTTAATCAAAAACCAAATTCTTTTGGAAAGAAAAAAAAAACCCTTGAGCAGAATGCTTCATGTTTCAGTATCTCTGCACATGCTTTTCTTTTGCAAGACCCCAGTAAAGGTCGGAAGTTTCTCAAATACTTCGCCCGTATAAGAGAAATCCTTGCAGGAAATCATCCAAACAAAGAATTCGTCTATTTTCAAAAAAAATTTTCCTCTTAAACTCAATTTTTAAATAGAAATCTATTAATTTGGTTCGAAATGAAGCTTTTCAGCAAGGTCTTTTCCGTTTAATGAAGAACCCTGAAAAATTGACATTCGCGGATCGTAAAGAACTTTCTTTGATGTTTCAGGACGCGCTCCGTTTAGAAGAAGGCCTGGAAGGTGGTTTTTCAGAGTTCCTTTTGAAGCAAAAGCGAGCAGAAGAACTTTTGGACTTGTTTATCAAGCAGTAAATTTTATAATTTTTTTTATTTTGCATTAAATAATGTGTGAAAAACTGTTGAGGGCGTTAGTTTTGAGAGACAGGATATGGTATTTTTCTGTGGAAGCAACCTAAGAGCCTTTCTGAAAAATGAGGTTTTTTATTCGGGAATTAATGGTTTTTTGTGATAATTTGAAATTGAGAATGTAATTTTTAGCGGCTTTTGGGAAAATTGCTCGAAATTACCTTTTTAGAAAAAATGGCAGATTTGGCAAATTGCCCTATTTTCGAGATTTCCTCTGAAGCATTTCAAGCTTTTCACATGCTCTTTACGCTGAAAAAAGAGAAGGATAGGAAAGTGGTGGCTGAATTTATTATAAAAAACTATGATAAATTCTTCAAAATGTTAAATAGTATGATACAAACACAAAATTATTTGTCAATAAGGGACTCATTAAGGAATCTTTATTATATTTTTGAGGACCCTATCAATGAAATTATCACTATAAAATTTATTAGCAATAAAGTAACTTTTTTAATTTATTCAGAGATAGATAGATGACATATAAGACCTTTTGTTATATTTTATAGCTTTTGTTTTATTTTATTTACATGGTTAAAAAATTATATATAGTATATGCCTGACTTATTTAGCATAATAAATTTGATACACACATAAATTATATTTTTTTTTTTACAAATAGGATAATTTGATGATGATAATGAATCATTTGTCAAATGAGAATAAAGGAATACAATATGAAGCTTTTCTGCTTTTAGGAGTGGTGATGAAAAATTTGGAAAAGGCCACAAGTGAAGATATAAAGAAAATCATAGTGAAGAACCATTTGAACTTAATGAAATTCGTTAAGGATTTCAAAAAAGAAGAAGAAGCTGAATACACCTATAACAGAGATATGATTTTACATCAATTAAAAGATTTGGAGTGAAGAAATTAGTTAAAAAAGAGAAAAATCAATATTATTTTTCTAAAAAATTTGGTTCAATCCAAAAAAAATTAACAAAAAAATCTAAATTTATTAAAAAAAATATTAAAAAAAAAATCATATTTTTCTTGTTTTGGACCCTTTCTTTTAAAACAAAATGAATCCAAATTCTTCAAAAGAAACCCCAGAAAATCAAGATAAAACATATCAACCTCCCTATTGTCCCCCACAAAACTATCAAAATTACGTTATCAACAATGAGCAATATAACCAGTACCTCAATTACCCTCAGTATTACCAACCACAACCCTTCAATATGAAAGTAAAATATAATAAGTCCATTAACCCCATTTTTTAACCTTCATTTCTAAAATTCAAAATCTCTTTAAAAAAAAGGAGTACTATGATTTTTTTTCAAATAATTTGCACTCCTAAAACTTTATAAATAAGCTGAACCATTAATATGGTTTGTCGGAAATATTTTTTTCAAGCATATCCATTTATAATGATTTTTTTTCTTTTTATGTATTTAAATAATCGTTTTTTTCAATTCATGACATCTATATCTATGTCAGGAAACATTAAATGTGATTTTACAATATTTTTTATATATCCATGAAACTCCTTCTTAATCCTAAAGAGGCATACATTGAATTTATGAATATTTTTATCTTTTTAGTATCTAGGCCAACAGTTCAATCAAATGGGATTAGAAGGTAATGCAGGAGGTTATTATCCAAACCCAGGTATGGGTTACAATTACGGACAACATGGCAGGATGCAAAAACAATCCTATAACCCAATGAATGAGCCCTTTCGGAAAGAATATGAGAACAATGAGGGGTTCCAATTCGAGAGTGAGTTCGATCGGGCTTTGGATTATTTAGATGAAGAGCAGATTCTTAAAGCTTTGCCTCATTACAAAGATATTAACAGTTCTTCTTTTGATCCTGATAAGATTGCTCATGCCCATTTTTTTATTCTTAGATCCACCAATGATGATGACATTCATAAGGTAAACAACACAATAAGATGGTTTTTATTTGGAATCAATCTTTTTAGGCAATTAAATATAAGAGATGGACGAGTTCACCAAAGAATAATGAGACTTTATCAAGGATTTGGAGAGAAAACAACAGCAAAAACATCAATGTGCCGATCTATCTGTTCTTCAGTGTGGTTAAGAGCTATCAGTTTCTGGGAGTAGCTGAAATGGTCTCAGATTTCGACCCCAAAAACTCTTTCAAATATTGGTGGGAAGGCTGCAAATGGTTCGGTACTTTCGAAGTCAAATGGATATATATCAAAGATATCAAAGACAAGCAATTTGATCACATTAGAGAGTAAAAATTAGAAAGAAAAAAAAAATTTAATTAATTAATTATTTTTTTATTTTATTTTTAAATAAAATAAAATTGTAAATAATTTTTTTCTTTAAAAATTCACTTGGATTTTGTTTCCATTGAAATTCTTTACTAATATTCTATTCAAGCAATCAAAACCCGATTACAAACTTCCCAGATGGCACAAAGATCAGCGATAAATCCGGTAAACAAATGATGAACATCTTCAAGAACAGTCCCAACAAACCCAATATCTTCGGAGCCTTTTCCTACATGGACCGTCGCGAAGACAACCTACGCAAAAACCGAGACAATGACATTAATTTCATACAGTCCTTTGCGGTTTTAGCTGAACAATTCGGCAATAACCCTTCATCCCTTCTTCGAAGCAAAGGATACCCTAAATATAAGAAACCTGACTATTATAATAAGCCTGGAATACAAAGGGAAACAAGTTATGGAGAAGAGAGAGGTCTTAATGAAGGTTTTTATAAGAAACAACAAGTAAACAATCAGGAACTTCATGAGGTAGTGTTCATCACAACAGGGTCCAAACAGAATAAAGAGAAGAAAAAAATGAAAAAGAAAAAGGTTTTGAAAGGTGACAGTGAAGAATATAATGTGACTGGGGCTCCAAAGGTTAATTTAGTGGAGTCTGATGAGGAGGAAAAACTGCCAGAAGGAGAGGTTTTGAAAAAAGAAGGAGAAACAACAGGGTGATTTTTTTTTTTAAAGATTAGAAAACAAAAAAATTGAAATTATTCAAATGAAAAATGAAAAAAATAAATCCAAAAAAATATATTTAATTATTATTCAAAAAATGCTAAAATACCAATATTTTCACGAAAAAAAATGTTTCACTTCGTTTATTTAACTGAAATAATAAAAATGACAAGAATAAACTAAAATAATTAAGAAATAAATTTCTACAGACATTCAATCAAAGTCAAAAATTTCCCTCATTAAACCAAACTCTCGAATTTTTATTTACCTTTATATTTATTTCGAATATAAATATTAAATATTATTACAAATTTCAAAGGTTGTATAAAAAAGCAAACGACTAAATGGATCCCCAGCCAACAACTCCCTTTCCCAACGCTCAATCCTCCCCATCTCACCTTCTGATCAAATTTACTAATCCCTTTGTAAATCTCCTCTTTAAAACAGTTAATTTTAAATCTGCTATTTTTTTAGACCACAACCCAACAAACTGATCCCCACAACAACAATTCCCCCAAAGACCATTCCCCAACCACATTTCCTTCAAAAACTTCAAAAGAAGACCAGACTTTAATAGAAAACTCTTCAAAAGATCTTGAAGACGATTCATTAGAAGAATCAGGCTCCGGTGAAGACAATTTAGAGGATTCCGCACAGAAATCCAATAAAAGAGTGTATACGAAGCGCACAACAGATAAAATCCGGCGTTGGACCAAAGAAGAGTCCAAATTATATGAAGATTTCATTGATATGTATTCCGATATCTTCAACGATTCCAGTTCTAAAAGAGTTACGAAAATTTTCATATTTATGGCCAATTACATCGGAAGCAAAACGCCCAGTCAATGTCGAAGTCACCACCAGAAGTTCTTTCGTCGAATCCAAAGAGAGAAACTCTTGAGTTCAGGCAAAGCCACCAATGAAGAAGAGCTTGAGAAGTTGATGCCGAAGAAAAGGAAAAAAAAAACAGAGAAAAACAAAGAAAATCAAGATGAAATTTCAGCAAAACCGATTTTGGCTCAGCAAATTACGCAGAAAAGCAATAATGAGGCCAGTATTGCTGAGAACGAGGTTTTGAAGCAAGAAAGCCAGTTAGAACCCAATGGGAATCTAGATTTACAGACCATGAACAATGGACCGTTGAATAACGAATTCTATCAGGATGAGTTAGAACAGAATAATGAATTACAACATCAACAGCAATTGAATTTCATTGAGAATGACGGGTATGGCAAAATGATTGATGCACCATCGCAATTCATGAACCTGAAACGAAATTATGAGGCTTTTCGAAAATTGTCAAGTTCAATTTTTTCCATTTTTTTTTTTTTTTAATTTTACATTTAATATGTTTTTTTTCATCATTTTCGTCATTTATATCGTGTTTCTATAATTTTTTCAAACAGTCGATGATAAAGAATGGATGACACTTTTTAACAATAAGACAAGACGCAAATCATCGATCTCAATGCTTTTCAATAACAATTATTTCTATCAAACGGATCCTGAACTTTACAATCTGGAGTTCATGCATAAGCCTCAGAATTTCCCTGAAGAATCTTTAGGTAATTACCCTCAACCACCGCCAATCCAGCAAAATGGCTATGGGAATTACCCACCACCAAATGGATACTATTATAATAATTATCCGCCTCCTTTAAATAATAATGGTTATACTTACCCTTATGATCCTAATAATATAAATAATTTGAATAATCAACATAATAATGAGGAATATCAAGCAGGGTTTGTTAATGAAGATAAGGATAATAAGGGTTTAAATGGGGGTTTAAAAGGGGTGCCAAAACCAGTGATTGAAAATCAGCAGATTTTGTGGAATAATGCTATGGATAATGTGGACGTCATTGAGAAATATTTGAGAACTGTGGGTGAGAAATCGTGATTGAGATGCGATATGATAGTTTTTTATTTAAGCCATTGTTTGTGTTTTTTTTTATGCTTTTTATTTGCATAATGTCCATTTATAACCCTTTATTAAAACCTTTAATTTAAATTTTTTCTTAATAATTATTTAAATATTTTTTATTTTTTTAATTAAATTAAAAAAAAAATTCAAATTATTTTCTTTTTTCAATTAAAATTTAAAAATTTACGTGTTTAAATCAATAAAATTTAATTTTTTGTTTATGAATAAATAATTTCATTTTTTTCTCTATAATAATAATAAATTTTTTAATCTAAATCTTCTAAATCAACGATATCGTTTTTTTTCCCTCCTCTCAAACTCCTTTCTTTTTCGGTCCACCTCATCCTTAACTCTTTTTCCTCAAACATCTTGTTATTATCTTTCCCTAATTTCTTCTCCACATCACAAACCACTCTATTGAACTCTTCTTTCACCTTCCCGAAATCGAATTTAAACTTTTCTAATAAAGCTTCTAATAAACTATCATATTCACTATCCCATTCTTTATCATTTTTTTCTCTTTTCATCTCTTGACATCCTTCTTTCAAAACTTCCCATGCATTTTTTGCTTGAACCTCTTGATTTTCTTCTTTATTCTCTTCTGATTGTTCAATAATCTCTTCTAAATTCTTCTCTTTATTCTCAATATTTAGTTCTTTATTCTGGATCCTTGGCTTCTCTTCTGGTATTAAATTCTCCTTTATAAATTGAGCTTCTTCTCTGCTTTTATTCCAAACGATCACATCTCCATTCTCTGTTCTGCTTGTGCTATAAATTTTATAAGGATCCGGCTTAAACAACGATAAGTTATCAATGCTTTCATTTAGGTCCTTTATTTTATTCTGTTGCAATTCGATGTCTTCTTGAAACATATTGCAATAATATTCAGATTTCTTTTGTAAAACAGCTTGATTCTTTACTTCCTTCAATCTTATAAGCTCAGTTTCATATTCTTTCAAAGTTTTATCAAATAAAAACAATCGTTTTTTCCTGTTTTCTTCACTTCTGAGCCTGTATTCCTCTGCAACTTTCTTTTGATTATTCAACTTCTCCTCATTTAAAAGTCGACGAACCTCTATTTCTGCTTCTTTACCTCCTAAACCCCATGCTTCTGCTGTTCGACGCTCATCAGATTCAATCGGTCGATCATCCAAATATTTCAAATTTTTCAAATGGAAAATATAAGATTTACGATAATTAGGGGTTTCACGTGTTAAAGCCATGTTTCTTAAATATAAACAGGCTAAATTAGGCAACTTTTGAAAGATTTCGAGATAATCTATGTGATATTCGAAGTAATTACTAGAAAGGTCTATGTTTGTAAGACTGGGAACTTCGGCTAAATGCGAAATGGCTTCTGCTGATGCTAAATGATTAAAGGATAGATCTATGTTATTAAGGTTGGTTAATTGATTTAACCCTGCTACTTTTATGATTTTATTATGACTTAAATTCAAAATCTGAAGGTTTTTCAATGAATCTAGCCCTGTTATTTCTTCAATCATGTTGTTTTGAAGAAAAAGACAGACCAATTTTGTAAGAGGGGTGAGGTTTTCGATAATACGCAGACAATTATTGTCAAGCCATATGCTTTTTAAATTGGTGTATTCATCAAGGTTGGCGATATGGTTGAAACCTTTGAAATGTAGATAGATTTTGTCGTTGAGATTGGGGATTTCGTAACAGCCCTCTTCAAGTTCGCAGAGTAGACGAAGGTTCTCTTTGGTCATTTCGATGTGGCCTTGCTCATCTCTTTGAAAATCCTTCGGTTTACGACCAGGTTTCAACATTTTTTATTTATTAAGTTTGATTATTTTCTTTTGAAATTTGAAATTTTTTTTATAAATCAAAATTTTCTTTAGGAAATTTTTCATACAATTTTGAAATATTCAGATAAACCGTATAGATTTAACATAACCTGAATTTTTATAAAAAAAAAAGAAACAATTCTTAAAAACATTTCATCTAACTTTAAAAATCTCCAATTTTGAAAACAGGACCAGATTTAATTTTCCAAAAAATTGTGATGAAAAAAAATTTTTGTTTTTTTAAAATTTGAAATTTGAATAAAAAAAAATAATTAAATTTATAGACAAAATAAATTGACAGTACAATTTTTTTATTTTTAAAAAAAAAAAAAGAATTATGACTAAATTCTCAATATTTTTAAACGGTTACGAAGGTAAAACCAGAATCATAAATGGTCTCACAGCAGAAACCACAATAGCCCAGCTCAAAGAAATAATTAAAGAATTTTCCGGCATTGAGCCAGCTGACCAACGTTTGATTTATACAACAAAGGAGCTGACATCCCATGATTCTAAGTCTTTAAAGGATTTCGAGATAGAAATGGATAGCAATTTATATTTGGTAGGTCGCTTGAGAGGTGGTGTACAGTTGACTTTAAAGATTCGTCTCAATGACAACAGCAATATTACACTCGAGTTAGATCGATCAGAAACAATAAAAAATCTAAAAAAAAAAATCGTTAAAGTTAATGATCAATTGTCAGTTAACAATATGTCCCTTTATTATGCAGGAGTCAAACTTGAGTCAAATAAAAAATTCGAGGAATATAAAATCGATGATGATTCAATGATTATTCAAAAAAAAGGTGATTTATCAGATTGCCCTGATCTTATAGTTTCATATGAGCCTGATTCATTTACATCGGATGATTCACATGAAGCTAGAGCCAAAATGGTTTGTGGACATGTGATTTCAACTGAAAGTATGACCATGTTCTTAAGATCATTGATTTCTTCTAGAAAATATACAATAAATTGTCCTGGTGATGATAAAAATGGGAATTCATGTGGGGTTGAATGGGATTATAATTTATGCAAAAGAGTGGGCATGTTATCCAATCAAGAAAAACAGGAGTTTGAAAAAGGATTCGCCATAACTTTTATCAGTCAAAAGCTAGGTTACAAAGAATGTCGAGTCTGCCTCAGTTTTATTGAAAAACCTCCCACTTTGAATCATAATCGGGTTTCATGCGGCGTATGTGTTAAAAAGGGAAAGGCAGTTGATTTTTGTTGGTTATGCCTAAAAGAATGGAAAAACTCTCAAAATGATCATTGTGGCAATACTTTTTGTGGTTCCAAAAAAGAAATTGTTGCTTTATTACAAAATTGTCGTTGTATAAAAAATTTTTTTCTTGAAGGAGTGCCTAATAGTCGAGCCTGTCCTGAATGCAATACTCTGATTGAACATAACAAAGGTTGTAAGCATATGAAATGTGTCAGTTGTAAAAAAGAATTTTGTTTTGTGTGTTTGAGCGTAAAAAAAAATGAAGAATGGCCCTGTGGGAAACATGATGATAAATGCCGAATTGCACCAAGGCAAACAGAAAAAGATTTTAAGTAATTTATTTAATGTTATTTTCAAGTATTGTTAAATATATATATACAAGAAAATTTAATCAAAATTCAAAAAAAAATCAATTATAAAAAAAAACAACAATCCATTGTCTTTTCTAATTTCAACCAAAGAAAAAACTTAATAAAAAATAAAAAATTTAAAAAGAAGAATTATTTTTATTTTAGAAGTTAATATGCAAAAAAAATTATTGTAAAAAAAAAAATTTTCAATATTTTTTTGAAAGGAAAAAAAATTTTGATAATGAAAATCAAAAATTATTAAAAATAATTTCCATCCTTTTCTAATTTTCACATCGTTTGTGTCTCCAAAAACCAATTCACATATTCTGGGAAGCATTTCAAGGCCAAACTATTCTTCACATTCTTGAAAAACACCTCAAAGTTATGGAGATTATGTATCGTCAATAGAACATTCGCCGTCATCTCTTTCGACTTTATTAAGTGATGGACATAAGCTCTTGAATGATTCTTGCAACTATAGCATCCACATCCTTTCCAAATCGGTCCTTTATCCATTTCGAATTTCTCTTCAACCAAATCAATAATCCTTGCTCTTTTCTTCTCAAACAATTCATGTCTAAAGTTTTTGTCTTTATTTTCCAAACTATCTTCCATGAAATTAAACTTCTCAAAACAGAAAGCCGAACCATTTTCTGCTAAACAGAATGGATAATCCACTTCAAAACAATCAATTCCCCAGCTCAATCCATGTAAAACATCAACTGGCTCCCCTTTACTATGCAACATTAGCAAAATCTTCTCCATTTTCTCTTTTGGTATCTCATTCATTAATATCTTTAACAATTCTCCCCTTTCTTCGAAACTCTCCCCTTCACATAGCCCATATATCATTAAACCTTTAACTTCTTTCCTTTTCAGCGTTTCATTAATGCTTTTCCTTCTTAAATCTTCATATTTACCTCCTTGCACACAGCCCACAAGTGTAAGATTCTCTAAAGTTCCTGCTTTTTGTAATCCGGAAATTGTTAAATCTAAGAATTCTATCGATTTTTCAACACAACGCGAATGGCTTTTAACCCCTGAACCTTCACTAACAGGTTCTTCTGTCAAACTGATCAAAACATCTGGTTTCATTAAACTAGCCAATTTGATAAAATCAACAATTGAAAACTCTTCATATCCTTTAATGGTTTTTAGTTTTACAGCAGTCTTCTTATTTATTCCTTCAATGCATTTCTTTAGATTGTCAATAGGAGAAAGAACACAAAGCTTGTTAGGAAAATTCAGAAATTTGTGGATTGTGAACTTTTGTTCAGGAAAAAGGGAAAAGAGTGAATCCATATGAATAAAATCTCCTAGTGAGAGAAGGACGGCTTCAAGTTCAAAGAGGGTTTGGTTCTCATGAGTCAAATGAAGAAGGGTGCCTCGCCTTGTTTGATAGAGACATAAGGGGGTTTTTAAAGATTTAAGGTATTTTGTTTGGGGCAGAAAAGACATTTTTTTTTAATTTGGATTTTTGATAATTTTTATTGAAACAAAACTTCAAAATAAGATAAAAGAAACTATTAAGTGAACCCAAATGAAAAATTTTTATAACCCATTTTATAAATGTTCAAAAGAAATCATTTTGAAACTTATACATCCTTATTTCATAATATCGCAAAAAATTTCCTTAAAATTATTTTTCTCTCAATTTAAAAAAAATTAATTTTTTTTAATTTTATTCTCACTGCTTCAAATTTTATATGACAATTTTTAATTATTATCATTATATTCAGAAAATATTTATGATCATTTTGTTCCTACCGACCTCCACGAAGACGAGTCACTAATACAAGCGTACTATCTTGTTCAATGTTCAATTCTTTGAGTTTTTTTTTATCAAATATCAGTTCATTTTTTGTGAAAAAAAGTCTTTGATTTTCGGGCTCTATTCCTGAAAATTCCAGGATTTTAATTTTGAGTTCATCAATTGTGGATTCTGGGGAAAGCCCGCTTATTTGACGTTTTGTCCCGTCAATCCCATGGAGAAAGATGAAAAATGTGTTCATAAATGTAAATTTCAAAATTTTAAAAATAATATTCGATAGAATGAATGTTTTTAGGTGAAAAATGTTCTGTTTAACAAAAACAAATCAGTACATGTTTCGAAAATAAATTTATATATTTGAAATTTATTTTCAAATTAAAGACAGTTTGACTTTAATTAAAAATTTGGGAAAAAAACAACTTTGAAACGTTTTAATAAAATTAAATTAAATTACTATGAACTATTTCAAATTTTAGAAAAATAATTTTTTTTATTAATAAATTCAAAATCATCACCAATCATATG
>JFJP01039400.1_pt1 | contig 14524 bp, 14 predicted proteins | sample 431651 | NCBI WGS metagenome assembly JFJP01 (sample SAMN02602958, study PRJNA72255) | Microbial mat metagenome, whole genome shotgun sequencing project. | biome: fresh water; feature: sink hole; material: water; isolation source: purple microbial (photo- and chemosynthetic) mats found in...
ATCCTGGCCCGCGAGACCTTGCGCGGCGCGGCCAAGTTCCTGTCGAAGGAGAAGCATTTCGACCACGAAAAATTCCTGCGCGATTTGGAAGGCATTTTCCGTTCGGAAGGGATTTTGTGAGGGCTTTTGTATGGCAAAAATTGACAGAACAGGATGATAAGCGTAGAAGAAGCAAAAAGGCTGGGCATTGCGGCTCAATTTTCACAGTCAAAAAATGACTTTGTTCTGAGCTTCATGGCAGATTTCTCAGTCCAGAGCAATGGGCTTTTGGTTTCTCAAATGATGCCCATTTTGAACATGAATCTCAGCCTTTCGGATTATTCCGGAACGTTCGAAAGACTTATCATCACTTTTCTTATCTTCGAGCATAACGATTTGGGCGTGCGGCGCGATGAGCGCAAGTACCACAAGCGGAGTGAGAGGAAGTTCTTCATGGATATAAAAGTCGCTGATTACGAGGCATTTCGAGAGGCCGACGCACTTGGCGCGCTGGCGATCCTGGCCCGCGAGACCCTGCGCGGCGTTGCCAAGTTCCTTTCGAAGGAGAAGCATTTCGACCACGAAAAATTCCTGCGCGATTTGGAAGGTATTTTCCGTTCGGAAAGGATTTTGTGAGGACTTTTGTATGGCAAAAGTTGACAGAACAGGATGATAAGCGTAGAAGAAGCAAAAGAAAAGGGCATAACCGATTGGCTTTCAAAGCCGATGCCTGATTTTGTCATTACCTCAAAAGCTGATAAGGAAGCCTTGGCCAACGCTCGCCAAACTTTGCGAATGGCAACGCTTCTGAACAATTCGCTGGTGCTTTCGAACTATACGGACAAGCTCAAAACGCTGATTTTTACGTTTTTGATTTTGTATCCCAATCACAACGGAGTCCAATGGAATGAGCGCAAGTACCACAAGCGAAGCGCAGGAGAATTTTCCATCGACATAAAAGTCGCTGATTATGAGGGCTTTTGCAAGGCCGATGAACGTGAGGCGCTGGCCATCCTGGCCCGCGAGACCTTGCGCGGCGCGGCCAAGTTCCTGTCGAAGGAGAAGCATTTCGACCACGAAAAATTCCTGCGCCTATCTTTCGGGAGCGCCAAGGACGGAGGGAGATTTTTGCCGCAGGCGCATTTTTAGCGGGAAGCGAGGGGAACGTTACACCAAAGCGCAACAACTTGACAAGCGAGATCCAACAACTGCGCGCCCAAGAGCTGGAGGAGCTGGAGCTGGCCAACGCGCTGGAGCGGATGCCGGGTTGCCGCGAGGTGGCCCGTGCGCTGATGGCCAAGGGGGCCGCCTACCTTTGGGCGCGGGCACGAATTGCGTGGCCCCAGGCGTCCGAGGAGGAGGCCCGGCGCCTGATGCGGCTTTGCGGGCGGCCTGCGCATGACCCCTTCAACGGGCGGGCAGCCGAGGAGGCCGACCTGTACGGCTTTTTCGAAGGCCGGGGCAACGTCCGGGAGCTGATGGCCAACCTCTGGCTGGTGGTGAACGACCTGCTGGTGCCTGACCTGCTGGATGAGCAGCGACGCCCGATGGCCCTGGAATGCTCGGCCCAGGCGGGTTTCTCGCTGGAGCGGCTGCGCGAGCAGATGGGCCTTGCCCGCGCGCACAAGGATCGCGTCGCGGGTCCGGGCGAGGCCTTGCGGGCCAAGGAAGATTGGCTCAAGTTCCCGTGGCACCCGGTGCGGCAGATGCAGGAGCAGACCCGCCGCCCGCTGCACCCGCTGGAAGGCCTGGGGCCTTGGAGCCGCCAGCGCCGCGGGGAGTTCGAGCGGGAGGGCGGCGTTTTCAGCCCCTGCGAGGCGCGCCTGCGGAGTCCCTTGGGGCCGGACTTTCTGCCTTGGATGGACCCTCGGCACCTCTGGGTGGCCCGCCCCGAAAGCCCTTTCGCCCAGGAGGCGATGGACGCCGGAAGGCCCGTCTGCACAGGCATTTCCGGCGTTACGCTACAGTTTTTCGAGTTCGCGCTGATGCTGGGCGAGCCTGCCGACGCGGCCTTGGCCCTGGTCTGCCTGGCCTACCTGGTTCCGGTCAAGGCGCACAGCTTTTGGGAAGTGCTGGCCGTGGCGGAGCATTACCAGCGGGCCCTTGTCCGGACCGATGGGCCGCGCCAGCTCATTCCTCAGGTTCCGGCGCTTCTTGCTCGACCAGCTCGGCCATGATGCGCTCCACCTGGGCCATTTTCTGGTCGCGCAGCGCGGCGCTGGCAAACTCGCCGATGAAGCGCAGGTAAGGCTCGGTGTTGGAAGGCCGCACGTTGAACCACCAGTCTTGAAAATCGAGTCTAACGCCATCGAAATCAAGAACTTGCGTGGGCGTTTCCTGGGCCTCGAAGTGGGCGCGCAGCGTGTCGATTGCCTTCTGTTTCTGGTTGAGCGTGTAGTTCAGCTCGCCGGTGCTGAGGTAGGGCGAGACCTTCGCGGCCACCTGCGAGGGCATGACGCGGGTGCGCTTGTTCTCGGAAAAGACGCTCAGGGCCACCATGGCCGCCAGCATGGCCGAGTCGGAATAGAAGAAGTCGCGGAAGTAGTAGTGCCCGGCGAACTCGCCGCCGAAAAGGCCGTCGATTTCGCGAAGTTTCAAGGCCGCGTGGGCGCGCCCGACTTTCCAGGTGTGCATTTCGGCGCCCAGCGGCTCAAGGAACTCGCCGATTCCGCGGCTGGAGCGGATGTCTTGCAGCACCTTTCCGGGGCCATTTTGCTTGAGCAGATGCTCGCCCAGGACGCCGATCATCAGGTCGGGCCAGATCATGCGCCCGTTCTCGTCCACGAAGACCACGCGGTCGGCGTCGCCGTCGAAGATCATGCCCAGGTCGCAGTTCTCGCTCAGGACGGCATGGCGGAGCTGCTCGCGGTCCTCCTCTTCGAGCGGGTTGGGCGAGTGGTTGGGGAATGAGCCGTCGAGCTCGTCGTTGAGGTAGATGGGCGCGGCCCCGAAGAGCTCCTTGGCCAGCAGGGCGGCCATGCCGTTGGAGCAGTCGATGGCCACGCGCAGGTTCGAGAAGTCGGGCAGGTAGCGCTTGAGGAAGATCATGTACTCGGCCCTTCGGTCGAAGGCGATGATTTTTCCGGTGTTTTTGACCGGTTCGGGGGTGTCGTTCTCGACCAGTCGCTCCAGCTCTGCCAGCCCGCTGTCGTAGCCGACGGGCAAGGCGTTGGCGCGGGAGATTTTCATGCCGTTGTACTGTTTGGGGTTGTGCGAGGCGGTGATTTGCACGGACGCGTCGAAGCCGTGTTTGGCCGTCATGTAATAGACCAGCGGCGTGGTGGCCAGGCCGAGGTCATAGACGTCGGCTCCGGCGTCGGTGATGCCCCGGCTGAGCTGGGCGAAGATTTCGGGCGAGGAGACGCGGACGTCCCGGCCGACGAGCACCTTGTCGGCCTTGAGCAGGGCGGGCAGGAAAAAACCGATCTTGTAGGCGTCTTCGGGCCCGAAGTCCCGGCCATAGATGCCTCTGATGTCGTAGGATTTGAACGCTTTCATCGTGCGGGGTTGCGGGTTTGGGTGAGGGTCCAAACTTACGCTTTTTTTGAAAAGCAAGGGGCCGCGCCCTTCGCGTGGCGCGGCCCGATTCGGTTCAGGGGGCGAGCAGGAACTGGAGCGGGATGTCCACGCGGGCCCTCCAGGCGGCCTCGTTGTGTTCGGCTCCTTCGTATTTGCGGCTCATCCAGTTTTCGTTTTCGCGGAAACTGGCGGCGCGCATGAGGCTGTCCATGTGGAGCTGGTGCGGCTCATACCAGGCGTCGAGGGTCGCGGTGCCGTAGTCGAAATAGACCTTGTTCTCGGGCCGGAAGGCTTCGGCCAGGTACGCCTGGTAGCCGTCGGCGATGCCGGGCAGGTTGTGCTTGAGGCTGACGGGCCAGTGGGTCGAAACGCAGCCGGCTCCGCCGAAGCGGTCGGGATGCTTGGCCAGCAAGTAGCTGGAAATCAGCCCACCCATGCTCGACCCCATCACGAAGGTGTTTTCGGGGCCGGTCAGCACCTTGTACTCCTTCTCGATGAAGGGCATGAGCTCCTGGGTGAAGAACTTGAGGTACTCGTCGGAAAGCGGCAGCCCGCGCTCGTTGCGGATGGTGTCCTGGTAGGCGGAGTCCATGCGCTCGAAGTAGGCCATTGGCATGTATTCCTGGAATCGCTTGTCGGAGTTCCAGACGCCCACGACCACGGCCGGCCGGACCTTCTTCTCCTCGATCAGGCGCTTCATGGTCTCGTCGATGGCCCATTCCTGGCCGCCGTAGGAGAAGCCGGGCTCGAAGATGTTCTGGCCGTCGTGCATGTAGAGCACCGGGAATTTTTCCTGCGATTGGAAGTAGCCGGGCGGCAGCCATACATCGACATGCCGCTTCGCGATGAACTCCGAAGCGAAATCGGCGTGCCGGACGATGGTGTCGGCGCTTAGGGGCTCTTGTGTGGTTTCATCGGTTCCACCACACGAAAAACTGGCCAGGGCGAGCAGGGCCAGGGGGATGATTTTTCTCATGGGATTTGAAGTTTAGAGGGTTTATTCCTTGGCATAAAGTTAGAGAATCGGCGGCTCGCGGAAAAATCATCTTTGCGCCGGAACATAAAAGATCGGCAAGTATCGCCGGACGTTCTATTTTTTGTATCTTTAGATTTTGAAAAGACACCCGATTATACCAAACAGGAAAGACCCCATGCTATGAAAGATGTCAAGATTCTGATAGCGGACGACTACATGGACAACCGCACCCTGCTCAAAGAAATCATCGAAATCTTGGGCTTCGAATACGTTCTTGTCGAAAACGGGAAAGAAGCCGTGGATGCCTTGAGGGAAGATTTCTTCGACATTGTGCTCATGGACATTGAGATGCCCGTGATGAACGGCATCGAGGCGACCAAGGAGATCCGCAACAACTTGGATGTTACCAAGAAGGACACTCCCATCATCGCCATTTCGGCCCACAACCCCGAGCATTTCTCCGAGAAGTTCAAGGTAGTGGGCTTCAACGACTACATCTCGAAGCCCTACTCGATCGAGAAGCTCATCGACATCATCAACAAGTACGGTTGAGCCCAGGAAGCCGCCTCGATTTGAGGGGCTGATTCCAACCAAAACTCAAGAAAGCGCGACGGCTTGGCCGCTCGCGCTTTCTTACGTTTCTCCTGACCGTTCCGCTTTGGCGGCGGAATCTGCGGCGGTCTGGTCGCGCCCTTTGCTGGCTTGGTCATACCCAGTCGCTTCCAAGCGTGATGGATTGGCTTGAAGCCTAGCACAACCCCGAAGGGGTGTAATGATTGTAGAAAGCGGAGCCAACCCAAAGAAGAGAACCCCGAAGGGGTGAAATTATCCTCATCGGGAGGATGGGCCAGACAATGCCACCCCTTCGGGTTTCCCTCCAACCCCCGCGGCGCAGGCTACAACAATTCCATCCCTTCGGGATTCGCCCGGAATCTTCCAAATTTCGCAGGATGCCGACGATTTTTATTTATCACCCTCGAACGCGACTGGGCATCAATCGGGGTCCTGCTCCTTGCTTTTGCGCTCCACGGGGCCCTCGTACTGCTCCAGCCGCTTGAGGATGGCATCCAGCTCCTCCTGGGTCTCGGCCAGTTTTCGGCGCATCCGGTTCTCGCGGCGGTCTGCCTTGTCGAGGATCTTGTCCATGGCCTTCTGGTTGCTTTCGCGCAGGTCCTGGAGCATCTTCATCTTTTCGTGCAGCTCGTCTTCGCGGCGCTTGTCGTCGGTGATGTCGTAGGAAATCTTCAGGACTTTGTACGGGTTGCTGTTGTCGTCGAAGACAGGCGTGTAGGTCTCGGAGAGCCAGATTTCGCGCCCGGCCACCCAGATGCGGCTGATTTCGTTCTTGGTGTTGCCGCGCTTGAGCTCCTGCCAGAACTTGCGGTAGGCGTCGCTGGAGCTGTCCACGCCGTCGCCCAGGAACTCGGAATGGTGGTGCCCGACAAGCTGTTCGAGGCTCATGCCGAACTTGTCGAGGGCGAACCGGTTGGCGAAGATGATGTTGCCGTCGAAGTCGTACTCGATGAGGATGGTGGTGGTATCCAGGGCGTTGATGATGGCTTTCGATTCGAGCTCCTTGGTGCGGATTTCTTGGAGCTTGGCCTCGTTCTGCCGGGTGAGCTCGTCGATTTGGCGCTTCTGCTCCTCGTCTCGCTCATCGATCAGGCGCTTGGCGTCTTGCAGGGCCTCGAAGTTCTGGCGCATTTCCTCCTCCTGTTCCTGCATCTCGCGCGAGCGGCGGCGCGATTCGTCGAGCAGCTCGGAGGTGCGGAGGTTGATCTTGGCGCTGGCGAAGGTGGCCCCGATGTTGTCGGAAAGTTTGCGGACGAAGTCGATCTGGTGCGGTTCGAAGGCTTTGAGCGACGCCATTTCGAGGACGCCGAGCACCTCGTCCTCGAAGAGCAGCGGCGCGATGACCAGCGAGTGCGGCTCGGCGTGGCCCAGGCCGGAGCGCACCTCGAGGTACTCCTCGGGGACCTCGTCGAGGTGGACGAAGGCCTTTTCGATGGCCGCGACGCCCAGCAGCCCTTCGCCATGCTCGATGCGCTTCTGCCTGAACTTGGCGCGGTCGTAGGCGAAGCTGGCCAGCATCTCCAGGTGCAGGTCTTGCGGATCCTCGGTGCGGTAGAGGAAGATTCCGCCCTGCGCGGCCCCGACGTAGCGCACCAGTTCGGCGATGATGTCGTGGGCAAGCCGGCGGATGTCGCCGCTGCTCCGGCGGAAGATGTCGTTGAACATGGCCAGGCCGTCGGAGGCCCAACGGCGCTGCTCGTCCTCGCGTTGCCGCTTTTCCTCGACCAGCTTGGCCTGCTGGAGGCTCAACCGCATGTCGATGAGCGCGTTGCCGAGCAAGTCGGCCTGGCCCATGGGGCTGAACTCGAGCTCGAACTCGCCCTTTTCGATGCTAGAGGCGAATCGGGCGGTCCGTTGCCAGGCGTCGCCGAGGCGGTTGAGGGCCTCGGAAATCTCGCCCAGCTCGTCGTTTTGGGCCTTGGGCAGTGGTTCCACCCATTCGCCCGTGGCCATTTTGCGGATGTTGGCCATGATCAGCAGCAGGCTGCCGCCGATGGGCCGCAGCGAGAGGAACAGCACCGCGAAGATCAGCAGCACGGCCACCAGCAGCGAGACGACGACCCTTTGCCCCAGGCCGGCCAGCCCCTGGTAGGCCTCCGTCTCGGGCACGATGACGCCCGAGTAGGCTCCGTACTCGCTGTTGTAGGTGAAAAAGGCCAGGAATTCGCGGCCAAAGGCGCCGGGGGGATCCATGAAGCTGAAATAGCGGTGCCCGTTGCGGTGCGCCTCCTCGATCTGGAAGTAGAACGACTGGTCCGAGATGTCCTTGCCTTCGCGTTCGGCGTTGCCCAGGTTGAGCAGGAAGATGCCGTCCTCGTCGAGCAGGAAGGTGTAGGCCGAGGGGTAGTCCATCTCCAGCTCGAACTCCCGGGCCAGGCTCTCGCGGTCGGTCTGGCGGATGCCGACGAAGACCATGCCCACCACTTCGTCGCCCTGGTAGATCGGGTCGTAAATCGTGTAGGCCCAGTCGTTGACGACCATCTCCTTGGCCGTGTGCCGCCGCCCGGTCTCCACGGTCTGGATCATGTTCTTCTCCTTGGGGATGACCCGGTTGGTGGTCTTGTTGCCGTCCTCGTCGAACACGTTCGAGGCGACGGAGACGTATCCGCTGGCGTGCTTTTGGAAGATGGTCACGAAGTAGCTGTCCTGCTCGCCCGCGAACTCCACGAAATCCTCGTTGCCGTAGAGCGGCACGCCGTTCATGGTCCAGGTGGGCAGCATCACCGAGTCCTGCACCTTGGTCACCTCGTCGGTCACCAGCAGCCGGTAGAGCGCGCTGTCTTGGATGGCGAATCCGCCGGACTCCTTGAAGATGAAGCTGATGTACTTTATCGTGTTGCCGAGCAGGGCCTTGCGTTGGCTGGCGTTGTGGTTGAGGGCCTGGTCGAGGCTGGTGGCGCGCTGGCTGAGCACCTGGTCGGCCAGGTTGGTGATGTGGTTGCGCTGCGTAACGTAGAGGAAGCCGCCCAAGGCGGTGGCGATGACCACTACGAAGGTCATGACGTACAGGTTGACGCGGGCGATGAAGCTCAGGTGGGAAAGGAATCGCATGGGGGAGGGCGGCGCCGTTTGTTGGGGTGGGGTGGGGGCTTGGGCTTGGAACCGGGGCGGGCCGATGGGCTTCCGTCTGCGAAAAATAGTGAAAATTCCGCATTCCGCGCCCTGCCTTCCGCGCTTTGCCCCGCCCATCGCCCCAAAAAAGAAGAAGGCCGCCCCATTGGGGCAGCCTTCCGCAGTTTGTTGGCCGAATGCCGTGCCTTACTCGGAAACCACGTCGAACTCCAGTTCGGCGGTAACGTCCTTGTGCAGCTTGATCTTGGCGCTGTAGGTTCCGGTCTCCTTGATGTGGTCGCCTTTGATGGCGATCTTGCGGCGGTCGATTTCGATGCCGAGTTGCGACTGGATGGCCTCGGCGAGCTGGATGGTGTTGACCGATCCGAAGATTTTGCCGGAGGTGCTGGTCTTGGCGCCGATGCTGAGCTTCTTGCCGTTGAGCTGCTCGGCCAGGGCGATGGCGTCGTTCTTGATTTTTTCGAGCTTGTGGGCGCGCTGGCGCATGGTCTCGGCGTGGTTTTTCTTGGCCGAAGGGGTAGCCAGGATGGCCATGCCCTTGGGAATCAAGAAATTCCTGCCGTATCCTGGGCGAACCACGACGATTTCGTCGGCCAAGCCCAAGTTGGGTACGTCGGTTTTGAGGATGAGTTCCATTTCAGAAAGGGAATTTGGAGTTTCAAAAGATCGTTGGGCTTACTTCATGAGGTCGGTCAGGTAGGGCAGCATCGCCAGGTGGCGGGCCCGCTCGATGGCCTGGGCCACTTTGCGCTGGTACTTGGCCGAGGTTCCCGTGATGCGGCGGGGCAGGATGCGCCCTTGCTCATTGAGGAACTTTTTGAGGAAGTTGGGATCTTTGTAGTCGATGTACTTGATGTTGCTCTTCCGGAAACGGCAGTATTTCTTTTTCTTGACCTCGACGGAGGGCGGGGTCAGGTAACGGATTTCGGACTGGTTCTGGGCCATGGTTCAGCTTAGTTTTGAGATTCGACTTCTTCTTTCTTGTCCTGGGCTTGCTTGCGGCGCTTGAGGCTGTAAGCGATCGCGTGCTTGTCCAGTTTCACGGTCAGGAAACGGACCACGCGCTCGTCGCGGCGGTATTCGATTTCCAGACGCTCGAGCAGCTCGGACGGCGCACGGAACTCCATCAAGTGGTAGAAGCCAGACTTCTTCTGCTTGATGTTGTAGGCCAACTTGCGCAATCCCCAGTGCTCTTCGTGCTCGATCTCAGCACCATGGCTGGTCAGGTAGTCCCTGAACTTGGTAACCGCTTCCTTTACCTGGTCTTCAGATAAAACGGGAGTCAAAATGAAAACGGTTTCATACTGTTGCATCATGATTGAAAAAGGTGTTTTTTGAATTGTACGATGAAAAACAGGAGCGCGAAGCTAAAAAGTTTTCCTTTCCGCGCAAACTTTCTCCTCGAATCTTTTTGTTTTTCAGGCAGAAAAGGTCCTTGGGCTTGTTTTTCCCAGGTTTTTCGAGGCTTATTGCTCGCGGAGGATCATGGCCCAGCCGCCTCCGGCGGGCAGATCCAGGCGCAGGCTGTCGCCCCGGCGCAGCTCGCGCTCCTCTATCTGGTATTCGGCCGGGCGGTTGAGCCAGTCGGCGCCCTCGGCCTCGCGGAAGATCTCGCAGCGGTACGACGCGCCTTCCTTGAGGAAATCCAGCGGAAGGTCCAGCGCGCGGGCCTGCTCGTCGGTCGCCGCGCCCACGAACCAGTCCGAGCCGCTGCGCCGGGCCACGCAGATGTGGTCGCCCACCTCGGCCAGCGGCACCACGCTCTGGTCCCAGTCGGTCGGGCACGAGGCGATGAAGCGGAAGCACGGGTGGCCCTGGTAGTTCGAGGGCTTGTCGGCGGCCATTTGCAGCGGGCTGTACAGGATCACGAACAAGGCCAGTTGCTTGGTCAGCGTGGTATGGACCCGCACCGAGTCTTTCGGGAGCTGGCTCCATTCCACGGCGGGCGAGTCGCTGTTCTCGAAGAGCACGTCGAAGATGCCCGGTGTGTAGTCCAGCGGGCCGGCCAGCATCCGCGTGAAGGGCAGCGTTACCGTGTGCGAAGGCGGGTTGCCCTGGCTCCAGGCGTTCCACTCCATGCCCCGGACGCCCTCGCCCGTCATCAGGTTCGGGTAGGTCCGGCAGAGGCCCGTCGGCTTGATGGGCTCATGCACGTCCAGCATGATCTGGTGCCGCGCCGCCGCGTCCACCACCCGCTGGTAGTGGCGGACCATCCACTGGCCGTGGTGGCTATGACCTTTTGGCGTGATGCCGCCCGCGTAGCCCGTCTTGACCGCGCGCATCCCCAGCGCGTGGAAACGCTCGAAGGCCGCCTCCATCACCGTCTCGTAGTAGGCCGCGTCGCCTCCGGTCTCGTGGTGGCCGATGAACTCCACGCCTTTATCCTTGCCATAGGCCACGATGCCCTCCAGGTCGAAATCCGGGTAGGGCGTGATCTGGTCGAAGCTCTGGTTGGCGCCCCACTCCTCCCAGCCCACGTTCCAGCCCTCGGCCAGCACCGCGCCGATGCCGTTCTGCGCCGCGAAGTCGATGTAGCGCTTCATGTTCTGCGTGTTGGCGCCGTGCCGCGGGCCTTGTATCCAGCTCGACTCGCCCAGGTGGATCTCCCACCAGATGCCCATGTAGCGCGTCGGCCGCACCCACGAGTAGTCGGCCCCCGCCGCCGGAGGCTCGTTCAGGTTGAGCACCAGCGTCGATTCCACCAGGTCGCCCGCGTCGCGGCCCACGATCAGCACCCGCCAGGGGCTGCGCGCGCCCGTCCGGGTCTTGACCAGCGTGCCGTCGGGCCAGGGAACCAGCTCGGCCTTGAGCGCGCCCGCCTGCCCGCGCAGGAACATCTCCGGATAGTCCACCAGCGCCGCCTCGTGTACGCTCAAGTGCGCCCCCGAGCCGAAGCGGAAGGTCGCCGGCGTGGAGGCGCTGTCCAGCTCCGAGGCCGAGCCCTCGTGGTAGAGCTTCTCGTAGGAATCCGGGTCAGCGTCGATCCACCAGGCCCGCGGGTCGCCCGCCAGCGCGATGGTCGTCAGCTCGTCCACGATGTTCAGCGAGTCGAGGCCCTGCTGCTCGGGGAAGCGGTAGCGGAAGCCCAGGCCGTCGTTGTAGAGCCGGAACTCCAGCTCCAGGCGCTGCCCCGCCGGGTTGCGCACGAACAGCTCCAGGCCCTCGCAGCGGTCGCGCACGGTTCCGTGCTCGCCCCAGAGCTGCTCCCACTCCTGGTCGCGCGCGTAGCGCCGGAAGCTGTCCAGCGCCAGCCGCCCGAAGTCGGCCTCGCGTGCCACCACTCCCAGCCGCGAAGGCCGCACCAGCGTGTCGCCCTCCAGGCTCAGCCAGTACGCCAAGCCGCCGCCCTCCCAGTCCAGGCCCAGCGCCAGGCTCCCGTCGGGCGAGAGCAGCGTCTGGGGCAGGGCGGCCTCCGGCTCTTGGGCCCGGCCCAGGCACCCGCCCAACGACATCAGCACCAGCGCGGCCAGCAGAGGCCGCCAGGCCCCGCCCTTGCCGACGGCGGCCAAAACGCGAAGGTTTTCCATGATTTCTCGCTTATCGTTTCGTATGGATTTCGCGGCCCTTCGAAAGCAAAAAGGCAACCGACCACGCTGGCCAATCGCCTTTTCGAGCATCCTTTCCCGAGCTGGGGAAGGATCGCCGGCCAGTTAGGTCTCAGGCCTTGGCTTCGAGGCTTTGCGCCACGCTTTCCAGCTCGGCTTCGTGCTCCAGGATCTGGGCGTCCGGGTTGTAGCTCCGGGCCAGCGTCCGGGCGAAGGAGCGCGTGGCCAGGTCCACGGACGGGCCGATCAGCACCGCGTCGAACGCGCTGTTCTTCACATGGTGCTCGAACTTCACTTCCGTCAGGCAGCCGATAGGCTCCATGCGCAAGTCGCGCACGGCCTGCTCGACTTTTTCCAGCGACTGGACTTTCCGGCCTAGGATGATCACTTTCTTCATTGGGCTTGGGTTTTGGGGTGGTTCTCGTGTCGAAATGCTTCCGTTTTTTGGGGCTTGGGCAAAGGGCTATCCATGAGCGATTTTCGGGCAAAAGTTAATCATTTTTATCCAAGGATTCAATTTTCCCCCAAAAAAAAGTTTCCAACAGCACAATAAGCCAAAAATCCATCTGGTAATCAGCCGCTTGACGATTGGCCCGCTCCGCCCCGCGCCAACCGGTTCCCGCCCCGTGGCCCCGCGGCCTGTCGAAATTCGGCCGCGGCGCTTATCTTTGCCCCAAAACAAAACCCGCGCGATGAAAGAGCATTTCAAAGGCAAAGTCGTATGGATAACCGGCGCCTCCTCCGGCATCGGCGAGGCCCTGGCCCTCGAGCTGGCCCGCCTGGGCGCCCGGCTGGTGCTGTCGGCCCGCCGCCTCAGCGAGCTCGACCGCGTCAAGCTCGCCACCGGACTGCCCGACGAGGCCGTCTTCGTCCAGCCCCTCGACCTGGCCCGCGCCGCCGAGATGCCCGTGCTCACCCGCCGCGTGCTCGACAAGATGGGCCACGTGGACATCCTGATCAACAACGGCGGCATCAGCCAGCGCTCCCTCGTGCTCGAAACCCCGCTCGAAGTGGACCGCCGCATCATGGAAGTCAACTTCTTCGGCACCGTGGCCCTGACCAAGAGCCTCCTGCCCCACATGGTCGAGCGCGGAAGCGGGCACCTGGTGGCCACCAGCAGCATCGTCGGCAAGTTCGGCTTTCCCCTGCGCTCGGCCTATTCCGCCTCCAAGCACGCCCTGCACGGCTTCTTCGAGTCCCTCCGCGCCGAGTGCCAAGACCAGGGCATCCGCGTAACCCTGGCCATCCCCGGCCGCATCCGCACCCAGATCTCGCGCCACGCCCTCACCAAGGACGGCCAGGCCCACGGCCAGATGGACGACGGCCAAGACCAAGGCATCCCCGCCGAAAAGGCCGCGCAAGACCTGCTCCGCGCCATCGCCCGCGAGGACAAGGAAGTCCTCACCGGCGGCAAAGAGCTGCTCATGGTCCACATCCGCCGCTTCGCCCCCTGGCTCTACTACCGCATGGCCAGCAAAGTCAAGCCCACCTAGGCCCCGCCCGCCCACGCGAAGGGCTTGCGCGGCTTGACGCTTTCGGTTTCTTTGGATGCGACTCGCCAGCCTGTGGCAAAATGCGGGGCTAAAGGCGTGCGGATTACTTCATTGTACCAACTTGATTTCGAGGGTGAAATTTCAGAACTAGAAGGTAACTCAACATGCCCTGATTGCATAAATGCAATGTTGTCAGTATCTTATTGTATTCTTTCAGCGGTAACTCCATATTTATTTGGCATTAACTTGTAAATATTTATTGGAATACCATCGTTTGTGAGTTTTTTACTAAATAGATTTGCTTGTATAGAATCATGGGTTGCTAACACTATTTGAAAATTATAGTCTAATATATAATCTCGTAAAATATCGAAAACCGATGAAGCATGAACTAAATCATGATGTTGTGTAGGGTCATCAAGCAATAAGGTTTTCCAATCAGTCCATTTATATTTATTTGCCATTGCCAATAAAAAAGTAATTTGCAAATCAGTTAATTGTGCTTCACTTGCAATATCTTCAACTTTAATTCGATTATTGTTTAAGACAGATGTTACTGATGCGTGCGCTTTACCTCTATGGGTTGTGCTTGAAAGCAAGTTAGAATTTGCAAAAAGTGGATTTAAAACAATTTTTCTCAAAAGTATTTTCCAAGGGTCATTAATAGTTTCAAAGTATCTATGTATATTTTGCTGTTCAATTACTATTTTACTATAAAAAGAGTCAATTGCATTTCTTCGTTCACTTAATAATACAACTTTTTGATTTATAGCATTGAATTTATTTTTTAAATAAAAAAGGTATTCATTTTCATTTTTTTCATTACAAATTGATTTTATTTTTGTATCTAACTGTTTATATCGCTCGTATCCTTTCCATTTAGATAACTCTTCCTTAACCTGTACTAATTCAACTTGGTTTTCAGCCAATTGCTTAATTTTATTAGATGTTTCAGAAGTTTGTATATATAAAATTTCACTATTTGGTTGATTTTCTAATCGTAAGAGTTTCCACTGTTCGTTAACTTTGATTTGTTGTTCTTTATTTATTGAAATTAGTTCATTTACTTCGAGTTGCTTTTTATGAGATTCACTTAGTTTATTAGTTAAATCATTAATAGTATTTATATTTTCAGATTCTTTTTCCTTTTGTTCATAAAGTTTGATTTCAGTAATTTTAATCTGTTTCAACAAGTCTTCGTGAGGAATGTCTGCTATTTGGATTTGGTTCTTTTCTATATCGTCTTTTATAATTTTTTGTTCTGTTTCTTGTTCTCTAATTGTAACTATTTAGGTCATCTCGCATTTGACGGAAAGGAAGTTGTGGCCGTCAAAAGTGTTTTTGAGCTCCCTGAAAATGTTCCTCCC
>JFJP01005711.1_pt1 | contig 14523 bp, 12 predicted proteins | sample 431651 | NCBI WGS metagenome assembly JFJP01 (sample SAMN02602958, study PRJNA72255) | Microbial mat metagenome, whole genome shotgun sequencing project. | biome: fresh water; feature: sink hole; material: water; isolation source: purple microbial (photo- and chemosynthetic) mats found in...
ATCTCGTTGAACTCACGCATCGGTGCCTGATCGATCTCATCGAGCGCCATGTGGATGGACTCCTGTGCGCCCCAGGCAGTAGGTTTGTTTTTCTCATCCACAGCGGCCGCAAGGCGGTATAGGGGCGCGGGTCTGGCTGGGTGGTGAAGGCTGCGTACATCGGGGCGGCGGCGGCATCGTATTGCGTCATGGGTGGCTGGCCCAGCAGCCGCTCAATGGTGCGCAGCATCGACGAAGTGGTGTACAGGGTAGAGTCCACCACGCCACGCTCGACAAACGGGCCGGCAAGCAGGCCGACGGTGCGCCGCGCATCCACATGGTCGGAGCCGTTTTGTGCATCATCTTCAATCATGAACACGGCAGTCTCGTTCCAGTATTTGCTTTGGCTGACGCGCTCCAGCAATTGGCCTACTGCGTGGTCGGCGTTGGCCACCATGGCGCGTGGCGTGAAAGCATCCGGACGCGTGCCCATGGCGTGGTTTTCGGGCAGGTTCATGTTGATCAGGAGCACCAGGCAGCCTTGTTGATCGACCGATTGACAGATTCAGTTGGATAATTAACCGCACTTGATCAACCATAATGCCATGCGCAGCCCGATCCAATTCAGCCTGCTCCCCAAAGATAACCGAGAAACCCATGCTCTTTACCCCCGGACCGACCGAGATGGCCAACGACATTCGCCTCATTGGCGCTGAACCGCTGCCCTACTTTCGCAGCAAAGACTATTGCGACCGTGTGCAGGGGCTGACCAACAACCTGCGCTACCTGTTCGGCACCACCCAAACCCCGCTGACCATCACCGCCTCCGGTACCGCCGGCATGGAGATGGCGCTGGTGAACATGTTCAACCCCGGCAAGTGGGGCCAGATGGCCCGTGACCTAGGCCTCAAGGCGCTTGAATTCACCATGGCACATGGCAAGGACATCGACCAGCAGCTGTTGCTGGGCATGGTTGGATCGCACACCAAAGGCCTGCTGCTGACCGCGCAGGAAACCTCCACCGGGCAACGTTATGACGTAAAAGCCATTTGCCAGGCCTTGGCGGGCACCGATTGCCTGACGGTGGTCGACGGGGTCAGCTCGATTGGCTGCGATCCGTTCGAGATGGATGCCTGGCAAGCTGACTGCGCCACGGCCTGTTCACAAAAAGGCTTGGCTTGTATGCCCGGTCTGGTGTTTGTGGTGTTTTCCGAACGCGCCCAACACAAGCTGCGCCAGACGCACCACTATCGCTCTTACCTGGATGCCCGGGTTTACCTGGACAACATTGGGCGTGGCATGTTGCCATTCACCCCGGCCATGCACGCGACGTTTCAGGTCGCTGCTGCACTCGACAAAATAAGGACTATCGGGCTCAAAGAACACATTCAGCAAACCGCAGACCGCGCCGCCGGGTTTCGCCAGTTGATGCTGGCGCAGCCAGGTTTTGCCATGTTTGCCCAAACACCGTCCAACGCCCTGAGCGCCATCACCCTGCCGGACGGTGTCAGCGCAACACCGCTGGCGGGCATCCTGCGCAACAAGTACGATGCCGTGTTACCCCTGAACCCGACCAAAGCCGAACACTTCATCCGGGTCTCCCACATGGGTGAACAGACCGCCGCCCAACTGGCCCAGCTGGCCCTGTGGCTGCATTCCGAAGTGGCGACCCTGCAAACCACCGCGAAGTAAGCACGATTTTGGGCTCTAGCGCTTATGGAATAAGCGCTAAAACCTATAACTAAAGGAGCATTCATGAAAGCCGTCATCATGGCCGCAGGCCGCGGAACCCGTATCAGCAGACACATCCAGGGCAAACCCAAATGCTGCGTCGAGTTTGATGGTGAACCCATCATCCGGCGCATGCTGCGGGTGCTCAAGGCACATGGCATCAAGGACATTGCCATCATCACCGGTTACCAGTCGGGCGAAGTCATCAAGGCCATGCAGCCGCACCAGGCGGCGGTGTTTTACAACCCGTTTTTTGATGTCACCAACTCGATTGCCTCCCTGTGGTTTGCCAAGGAGTTTTTCTCGGAGCCCGACGACACCATCATCATCAACGGTGATTTGTTCATTGAAGATGCCTTGCTGGAAGCCATCATTGACGAAAAACGCAGCCCGGTGTTTCTGGCCGACACATCACGGATTGAAGAAGCCGACTACCGTTTTGTCTGGAAAGACGACACCCTGAGACGCTACGGCAAAGACATTCCCAACGAAGAAACCACCGGTGAATACGTGGGTATTGGCAAATTCGACAAGTCGTTTTTTATCAAGTTCATCACCAAACTCGACGAGATGATCAGCAGCCAACAAAGTGGCAAATGGTGGGAAGACATTTTTTACGCCTTTGTCGGCACCGGCACGCGGATCTATGTCAAGGACATCAAGGGCGTGTTTTGGGCTGAGCTGGACTATGTGGAAGATTACAACCGGGTGCTTGAGTATTTGAAAATTACGCCCATGACAGAACATAAATAAATCAAACTGTCAGTGACAGATTATTTTCAACCAATCATAGATTGCAGAAGTTCGGCAAGTCGAATCTTTTGAGGACAATACGGGGTAATTTCACCCCTGTCACGCCTTATCTTTAACTCAACCAAAAACTTTTCGGGGTCGCAGCAATCAAGCTCACGAAAATGGTAAAAGTTGTAGTCCCACCACCTGGAAAGCAGCAGTTCCATGCGTAAGGGTTGGTCAAACCTGTAACGGATGAATTGTGCTGGATTGCCGCCAACGATCGCATAGTCAGGAACATCTTTAGTCACCATCGAGCCTGCGGCCACGATGGCCCCGTTTCCAATTGTGATGCCCCTTGCAAGGGTTACATCCTGCCCAATCCAGACATCGTTACCCAACACAGGCATGGGCTTTAGGGCAAACGGGACAGTTCGGTGTTGCGATTGCCCCACCATCTCTGGACTGGCAAAGTCGCAAACCACAGCCTGAATGATGGAAATATGGCGTTGGTACGAAAACGTGTGGGTTGAAATTCGACTGATGGGGTGGTTGGGCCCCAATATTTTGACGTTGGGGGCGATCGAGCAATAACGCCCAATTTCAATACCCGCATCCAGGCTTGAATTGGAATAGGAGGCGAATCCAAGTTTTCGGAAGATATTTCGCCCGTTTGCAATGCAGCTGTAGGGTTCAAGTTCCGCCGTGATAAACCCAGTCAGGACATCACCCGATTTGAGGCGACTCGCACCCGGCAACAGCGAAAAAAATAACCGCGCGTCCGCAAGTGCATCAATCGCCGACTGATTCACTATGGCGGTAAACCGATCATTAACAATTTTGAGCACACAATTGGCCTGCAAATATTGAACAAGAAAACCTGATCAGACCCCCAACGATAGCCCTTTCGCGTTGCATCGACTGGTACATTGCGGGGATTGAAGAAAGGTGGTGAAATTGGTTGCGATAAGTTGCAAATCAGCATTATGAAATAAATCATCCACAAGGCTGTTCGACGAGTGCTGCCGCAGATCTTCGATCATATTGCTGTGTAACGTCAAGTCACATTGAACCATCAAGTCAATAACAAGATCAAAGACATAATTGATCCTGTGGTCCACAAAGAACTTTTGGGCATCCAACTTGATATGCGCCATATCGGCCAGAACAATAGCTTTCAATGCAGCTGAGAAGTTGGAATCAAAAGCATAAAGATCGTGCAGCAGCGTAAAAAAGATTTGTCTCTTGTCCACCCCTTCAACTGGTGGCACAGCAGACGCCATCAACAGGATCGCTTGCTGAACCGCTGCAGCATTTTTTTGACGCTTGAGATCCACACACCTGAAAATGACATCGTAAAAGGCGTCATTCAAATCAATCTGAAGATCTGCGATATCCAGTTTTTCAGAATTTTTCGACATGTAACGCAAATCAAAAGCCGACTCCTGCGTAGACTTCACCAAATAAACAGACTCCCGCAGATGGTTGGACAGCATGTAATGAATGCCCTTCCATTTGATAGAAGACGATATAGACTTTGAAAAAAGTTCGCAATAATAGTCGATTGCGGCACTGGTACCCATTGCGAAAGTATCTTCCAGGGCAGAATGGTCAGCTTTGGCATTTGGGATATAAATAATCTTCTGATCCAGCCCAAGATTAATCTGCTTGATGGTGAAATCTGGTCGGACTCGGATGACATAGTCAAATTTATAACCGCCGACAAACTCAAGCCGCCGCTTGACCTCATTGGCTCGCCAAATTTTATACAACATCTTGATCGAGTTGTTATCAGAAACTTCCCGGTCAAAGGCAAGATGCATGATGTTGCAATCTTCGCTGTCAACAATTGAATCCGGAAAAGATCTCTTTACCCAGTCCGGCGCGTCCTTGGATTCATTTTCTGAAATTGTTTTATACAGTTGAGGTAATTTTTTCCACAAATTTCTGCCGTACCAAGCTGATGGAATGAGATTGACCAAGTCAGCCTCAAATATTTTCATCAATTGTTTAAAATTAATGATTCCATCCAGCTTTCTGGAAAGCTCATTCCAGATGCTGAATACAACAGCGACTTCGTGACCTTGCGCCTTTAACCCATTGACAAGGTCCACCAAGGATTGAAACGGTTTTTCTGTATTATCCCGGATCTGACCACTGACACAGATGCAGATTCTCATAGTGATATTAACCAAGTTTTTATATGATATACATCAACATTTATGAGTGAATCTACTTAGTACATTCTGCTCCAAAAATGCTTCCAGGTCTTCTGGTGTACCGAGTCCATACATGCCCGCATCCACTTGCCCAATGTTACAAGTTCCAATTTTGGCATGGTTGGCAATCATTTGCTCATAAACTGGGGCCACATAATACTCATTGTTGACCTTCAACTTTTTTTCAATCATCTGATCGGCGGCATCTATAAAATCTCTGCCTCTTGCAAAGTTGTATATTCCAACAGTGGCCTCAGTTGAAATGACCTCTTTCTCAACCACTCGGGTAACGAGCCCGTCCTCACCCGTTTTGACATATGACCATTTGGCACCCGCTGCAGTCATGGTCATGATCAGTCCATCCAGACCTCTGGTATCTAATTTGGAAAGATACTCGTCTATCGACACGTCTATCAGTTGATCGCAGTTGGCAATCATCAGGGGCTCATCGTCATCGATGTACGCTCGGGCGATTAACACCGTGCAGGCAGCCCCTTCTGTCACACGATCCACAGTCAGAACCACACAACCCGGTGTTGCGGCAAGTAAACACGCCTCAATGGGGTAGCTTAAAAGATGCTCACGCTGGCAAATAAAAATAAACCGGTGTTCGGTGGAAGGCGTCAGGTTCGAGATAACCCTCTCGATCATTGATTTTCCTGCAACTTGAATCAAAGGTTTCGGATCAACATAACCAACTTGCTGAAACCGACTACCACGCCCAGCCATTGGCACGACAATATTCAACATGATGCCTCCCCAAGATACTTGTCGTTTGTGGCCCCCGGTACTTTGACCACAACGGTAATCAGATCGGTCAGTGCTTCAAAATCGGTGGATTCTCCGGGGGGTATCCGAATGATGTCGCCTGATCGAAAAATCAATGCGTTCATCATTGCTTCACCTTCAACGAGCAGCGTCACTTCTGTCGCAACCTTATGGTGGTGGCGGGTCTCTTTTTCACCCCTCTTGTATCGCTTGAGGCCAACCTCGACAGTGTCGGTTTCAAGTGCCGTGGGAGCAAACGATCCAACAAACCATCCACGCGTCATGTCCTCAAGAGAAAAGGTATTCATATGTTGCCCGCAGTTGATGGTGTTTCGTGAGATCGGCGCTCATTAAATTCAAAAATTTTCTGCGGCGAGTAAAAGGAAAAATACTGATTGGCGTCCACTTCAACGGCACGTAGTCGCTTGTTGAGAAGAATACATTCATTAATGGCAGCGGAAAGGAAAAAGTTGCCCTCATGATCAGCGTCCTTTTGCAAAGCGCTATGAGCAGCTTTTACAAAATCGGTCCCATGAGAAAACCCATATACACCGGCAATTGCATGCCGGGTGATCGGGCGCTTTTCTGCAGCTTCAATGATATGTTGATCCTGAACACGGACATAAGACCATCGCGGGTGAACCGACTGAAATACCAGGCAACCACCATCAAAATCATCTTCAAATAACATTAGAACTGAATCCTTGAATCCATAGCTAAAGTATTGATCAGAATTGATGGCTATCACTGGATCATGTGTATTAATATGATCGATGGCCAGCAGTGTGGTGCACAGTGCACCCTTGGTCTCAAACGCAACGGGAATAACATGCGCGTTTTCCGGAAGCAACAGCTTGATGGTGTCATCAAGATGGTATTTTTTACAATAGTCCTCACGCACCATGAAATATACGTTTGCATCAATCCCCAGTTCTGAAATATTCCTGGTTACATACTCGATCATCGTAATGCCGTTAATTTCAACCAGAGGCTTGGGAAAGGGGAAATCGTGACCATCAAAAAATGGCGTTTTCCCGGACATGGGTACAACAATGTTAAGCATTTCGGCTCGCAATATCTTTGATTTTGTTTGAAATGTTGTTGTAGGTCACGTCACTTGGATTTTCCACTTCCAGGACATGTGCACCCGAGGCGATAGCCGCCTTGATGCCATTTGGATTATCCTCAATGATGAGACAATCGCGTGGGCTGAGCTGAAGTTTTTCCATTGCCGTAACATAGATTTCAGGATCCGGCTTGACACGGGACACGTCCTGATTTGAAAGGGTAATCTCAAAGTATTTCAGAATACCCGCTCTAGAGAGCATCTGATCGACAGTTTGACGTATGGAATTTGAACAAACCGCCAGCCGAAAATGCGAATGGGACAATTTACCCAATGCATATTGATGATGAAACGTTGGTCGGCATCTGGACTCAACAATTTCCATTGTATATTTCTGTTTCAGGTCGTTGACCAAACTGTGCAGTCCCGATGGAAAACCCCGTTCAAGCGACAGCATTTCAAGCTTGCGCCGGGTCGGCAAACCATCGTAAGTCACCAGATGGTCGTATCGACTTATTTCAAATCCAAATAGTGCCAATGCACGATTTAACGACTCGAAATGCCATTCCTTGGCATCTATCAAGACACCATCCATATCAAACAGTATTCCTTTGATCGGATTATTCAATGAAATACTCCAAAGCTAATTGCGGATAATCTGTGCATAAATGTATATTTTCATTGCGATGAAAATTCCATTCTTTGAATCGTACCCAACTCGGCTTGTGGGATCTTTTATGCAACTCTGGCGAAACGATGCAAATTTTTATTCCCAAATCCAGGTAGGTTTGAATGGTCTCTGCGGTGTACCAGTCCGAGATAAAGGCATCCAGCCACACACCTGTCGCGCGCGCCAGCAGCATGGAGTGGGGTACTTCATATTCGCTGGCTCTCACATAAACCGGGAGCTTCAAGTCAAGGTACCTCAGCGTATCTGGCACTGACATGTCAAAGAGAAAATAGTTTTCAGCGCCGAGCGGCTTAAATTCGCGATGGAGCATGTCCTGTAATCCATCCGCCTTCACGTTCACCGCAAGGGTCTGTTGGCCATAAGACGCCACTAGTTTTAAAAAATCCTCAGCCTTCATTGGTTCACCCGTGGGTGGATCATGGGATACGACCAGTTGCCCCAGATGGTCGCGAAAATCTGTTTCGATTCCAAATCCTGCCGTTAACGCCCGAACGAATGCAGTTTCAGTATTTTTTTCATGCGTATCTGACCAAAATCCCCGGTGAGCTATGAATTTCATCATGATCAAAACTATATTTTTCTGTTCGAAGAATACTGTCAGGATGGTTAAGAATTCCATCCTCTTGCGGCTGAGTATGGCACGGTTTTGTTGCCCCTAGCAACTCTGACTGCAATTGGCTGCGTTCAGCTGTCTCCATCTTGATGCAGTAGAAAATTTTGGAGTTTGTCGCGTGTAATGCATCAACGGTCTTTCCTGGCGGTCCTAGCAGCCGAGATGCCCGCGCCCTAACTTACTGCCAGACCCCGGCGCACACCGCCTCGATTGACACACCCAGGTTTTCCAACGCCAGCAGCACCCCCACTGACATCAGCGGGGCCTTGTCACCGCTGACTTGGTAATTGACCACCTTGCCCAAAATGCTGGCACTGACTGCCCAGACTTTGGAGCGCGCATCAAAATTGGCAGAAATCAAGCAGCCATCATTGTTTTCATGGCTGCCAAAGGTCTGGATGGCGACCTCGCCCCGGCGGCGAATCTCCTGACGCAGCACATCAGACGAAGCGCTGTCTGAATTCACGATACACAGTCCGCCCGACCGCAAGCCATCAGCGCAGGCCGCCAGCGTCTTGATGACATCCGCATAAGTTTCTGCATCCAGCTTTTCACTATTTTCGGCTGATGAAAAAAGACAGATATCGGGCTCGATAGCCCGCAACCGATGTCTGGCCACGTTGACGCGTGCGCCGGTGAGCACCTCCTGCAGTTCCAGTTGATCGGTACGGCGTAACCCGGCCAGCGAGGCCATGACTTGTGGTGTCTTGGCGGGTTCGCGTACGCCCAGATGCAACTGCAATTGGCTGCTGGCAGCTTGCGTCATCAGCTCGCGCGTCAAGGTGCTGCTGGCGGTGCCCACCACCGCAATCGCCTTGCAGTTGACCAACTGGCGAATCGCCGCGCCCGCAGCGTACAAGGCATCGTCCACATCCGGTACCAGCAACGCAGGCACGGACAGCCGTTGGGCCACATCTGCATCATCCACCACCACGGCGCTGACACCCCGATCAATTTCGCGTTGCAGCTCGATGAGGGGGTCTTTGCCATCGTCCTTCCACGCCTTGATGTTGCGGCAAAACAGCAGCTGTTGCGGCGCATTCACGCCCCCCAAACTCACTGATGCAAAGCGCAGTTTGGCCAGTAACTGAGCGTCTGCCTGAGTCCAAAAACCACCGGTGGCCACGACCAGTCGGCTCGGAGTCAAGGCAAGGTAAACCGCTTGGTCGGCGCTATCTGCCAACTCTTGCTCAGAACCATAGGCCAGCACGTGCAAACGCGACACAAAACCCTGAGAGAGCTTGGCAAATGCCTTGATGTCAGCCGGGTCAGCCTCACCAATTGCATAGTCGTACAGTCGAGCGGCTGGATCTTTCAACAGCAGTTGGGTATTGGCGATGCCGCTTTGTATTTCGTCAGCAAACTCTTGTACCGACAACTCTGCATCGATATTCGGATCCCACAAAATGGCCGGCAAAAATCCGTGCGCCAGCAGCAAATGGTTCATGAGCACCGCCACAAAGGTTCGGCCATTGCCATCGGGAAAGGGGTGCAGCAGCTCCAGATCGCGCACCACGCGGGAGATGGACAGCAATTTAGCCTGCGCGGTTTGGGCTGCGGCAATCTCCTGGTTATAGGCCGCAACAATTTGGTCTGTACGCTCGGCAAAACAGGTTTGCACCAGGTGCTTGACTACGTAAAACTCGCTGAGGGTGGGCGCTTGGCTCAAGGCCTGCTGCTGCTGTGCCGTCAGATTGGGGTACCAGGCCCGGTAGCGCACCCGGCCCTCTTTCTGGATGATGCTGAGAATCTCTTCTGCGCTGAACGCTTCTGCGGTGCGTTGGTAATCGGGATGGTGAAAGATGATGTTGCCGTCACCACGGCGCTGCTCCAAAAGCTCAGCAACACTGGCCAGGGTGGACTTGCCATGGTACAAATTGATGCCGGACTCCAGAAAACGTACCTCGCCAGGTGTCGATTTGCGGTTTTTGGTGGATACGCCTGACATACAGGCGATGTGCAATTCGCGGATGTAGCCGGATGTCAATCCACTTGACAGGTCAAAGTTGTCCATCACTAGGTTGTAAGCATCCAGAATACCTTTGACCGATCCGGCCTCATTGGCCTCGTAGCCGGTCCAGCCCTGGTACTTTTTATGAAACCGGCCATCGACAAAAAACCGGAACAACTGGCGCGGATCAAACTGCGCAAAGGTCTGCAAGGCTTGCGTGACGGCCTCGGGCAAGTTGACACGGGCGGACGAAACAGTGGACATGGGGGTTTCCTCGTCAGGTAAAGAGGGCTGCAAAGCGAAAAAGTCTTCCAGGTCAGCCGCATTGGCAATCGGTGCCAGCAACAATGCTTCAGGTTGAAGGCTCTGCGCGACCAGCGCACGCAGCATTTGCGTTGGAAACAATCGGTGCGATGCGTGCCATGGCTTGCTGCGGGGCGGCAATGGCAAAACATTGACCAAGGCTTTGAGCGAGAAGCGGGTACATAGCACCTGCAGGCCGGACAAGTCCAAACACGTTGGATCGGGCGGTACATCGACTGGTACATCGACTCCCAGCCAAGCGGGCGCATGGCCCGCAGTCTGCGCCGTCTGCAGCCAGTCAGAAAGTGCCTGCGCGTTGGCTTTATGCCTTAGCCATTCATGGGGCAGCACCACCCCCCAGCTTGCCAGGCTTCCGGCCGCCTGCAATTCATCAAATGCGATGCAGGCTGCACGCCACTGCGGCCAGTCAGCGGGAGGGTCTGTGTCTGCCAAGGCAGGTTCGATGTGCCGCTCCAGTCCATCAAGCAAAACGACAGCCACCGACTCAACATCCAGGTCGGCCAAGGACTGCGCCACGCTGCTGCGCAAAAAACCACTCGCCAGCGTTGCGCCCAAGGCAGCATCCTGCGCTGTAATGATGCTTTTGGCCACCAGCTCCTGGTCAACCCAGCGCTTGGGAGCGCGCAGGTCATGGGGATCGTGCAGACACAAGCCGACCCGCAGCAGCAGTTGCGGGCGGGCCAGTTGGGGTGCTTGCTCGGCCATGGCCGTCAGCGCCCGGCCTAGCGCTTTTTGCGCCGCACCGAACGAGGCGGCATTGGAAACGGCCAGCCAGGTCACGCCCCCGGTTATCAGTTTTGCGACCAATTCAGCACTCTGGTCACTGCGCTGAACAATGGTTGCGCCCACTGCTAAATTTGCATGAAAAGACCCTCTTTCCCTTATGAATAAAGCGCAGATCGCTCTACTTTTTATGAACACTTGACTGGCTTTTGCGACATCCGGGTCAATGCCGAATTGGTAGCGGTGCCCCATTCGCACAGCATTGGCTCCGCCAAATCGGTACAAACCAACATCTTCTTGCAGCATCCAGAAACCGCCACGCCAATTGGTTTCGTGTAGCCACGGTGCGCCCTGGCTGTCAACTGCCATGTCCAGCGCCAGCTCATCGGCCTGCTGGGCCAGCGCATCGTCCAAAGCTCTGGCAATCAGAACGGCAGAAGAAAACAAGCCTTCAAGTACGCGCCCAGCCTCAGCGCCAAAACGCTGACTCAAAACAGCTTTCAAGCTGATGTTGACTGCACCGGCTTCGCGGTTGGCCACCACGCTGCCCGGCCTGGCCAGCAGCGATAAAGGGGTCTCACAGGCGTGCCAATCCCCATCACCCGACTTATGCATGATGATGCGCACGTTGAAATAGCGCCCTTGTGGCCCGGTGCTGGCGGCAAATTGCTGCACCACATAAGAGCGCCCGGCACGCTTGACAAAACCGTCCAAATAGATCCGCAACTCGTCTTGAGTGACGCCGCGGCGCAGGCCGTCAACCTCAAGTTCATAGTCAGGGCTGGATGTCCGAATGAACACGATGCCCTGCCCCAGGCGTCCACGCGCTGGTTTCAACACCGCACCGCCCCATTTTTGTACCAAATTCAGTACGTCAATGTGTTCATCAAAGTCCAGCGTAACCGGGATAAATGCCGATACCTGTGGCAGTTTGGCCAATAGCTCCAGTTGCTCGTCTTTGCGCAAATGGCGCCCGAGCGAATACGGCAACCATTTCAGCACCGGATCTCGTTGCTCGTCACGAAACTCAAAATTGCGTACCGCGTCCGGGTAGCGGAATAGCGACTTGACCCAGCGACCGTCACGCCACTGCTCACCCACAATCAGGCGACGCGTTGAGTCAACATCCTGGCTGGTGAAGCGCATCACGTCAACACCTTGCGCAGCAACATCGGCCATGATGGCGTAAGACCATTGGTCCAAGCCACCACGGTGCAAGAATCCAATCAGCATGTTGCCTCCGCAACCCCAGCGCTGAGGCCGTTTTGGACGACGGCGCTCCAATTCAGCAGCACAGGTGAATCAGGCATCTTTTCGCGCGCCCATTGCAGCTCAACCTGGGTATTGACTAACAGTACAACGGTCAGTTTTTTTGCTACTGCCACCCATCGCTCTGGTTTTAACTGCGCTGCCCGCAGGCCAATGACGGGAAAAAAACGGCTGCTAGAGGCAATCTCGGCAATTTGCGCAACCAAAGTCGTAGCATCTTCAGCATTGCTGTTGAAAAAGCTAACACCCCAAGCCCCTGCTGCACCATCAGCGCACAGCTTGCCAAACCACTTGACCGTTTCTTCAAGCTGTGCGGCTCGGTTGTCAGCAGAAATGCCACGCAAACCCAAGTCAATATCTTCCAGCCAAACCAGGTCCGGGCGCATGGTGGGCATCAGGGCAACGGCTTGATCGAGCTGCGCTTGCAGCAACGGCGGTCGAATGCTGCGCATGAAGCGTGCCTCAGTCAGGCGCAGGCTACCTTTGCCAAGGTAATCAACCAGCGCCAGTATATTCGGTAGCTCAAGCTCTGGCTGATACGCGTCACTGCCGGCAAAACCAACCCGCAAGGAGACGAAAGGGCGGGTGTGAGGTGGCAGCTCTTGAACATCATGCAACAACTTTCGCCCGCCCATGCTCAGCGGCGTATCTATCCAGGCAGGCGCGGCTTGCAGCAAAAAGGATATGCCTTCTGGTTTGATCAGGGATCGAATCGACATGCCCACTGGTGGCAGCGTTTTGGCTGGGCAGTCTTGGGGGTGTTGCCTGTCGCTTTGCGGCTTGGGATTTTGCCGCTCTGCCAAACCGTGCAAACATTCAACCATGTGCTTGAAGAATTCGAGGTTGCGCGCCGCACGCGTTGGTGCGGCCACCCTGACGGTGAAATTGGCAACAAACAGGTTGAGGTCCGCGTCGAGCAACACTCTGAAACCCAGCGCAAGTGGTCTTTCGGCAGTCAGTTCTTGAATGCGTCGGCTCAACGCTACACCAAAAGCTTGCAACCGGGACCCCAATCCTTCGTAAGCCTTGGACGTTGTTGGAATGACCCGGTTTTCCCACAAGGGAGTAAAGGGTGTGCCTATGTGCTCGGCCCCCGCAGACAAACACGCAAATGGCGAATCGGTAGCAATCATGCACTGGATGTTGGGCACCATCCAGGCATCATCGTAGCGTTGCTGAACGGTTATCTGCAAAGCGTAAGCTCGGCCATCGACGGATTGTGTCGGCAAGTATTTTTGCAGCATCCAACTGCCATCAAATTTGTCCGCCAACCAAGCTTGCAATGTGGCATCGTCCATCTCAAATTTTTGGAAAAACGTCGTCAGCAACCAGGCTTTTGTATGACGTTCTAGCAAAACCGGCTCATCAATGGCTTCTTCAAACCGCTTTTTTATGACCAGCCGACTCCATTGACTAGCCGCTGCCTGAAAATCATCCAAGCAGCTCAATGCCAGCGTTGGCAGGATCAGGGCGCTGAATTCTTCATCGCTTTGCATCATCGCCAGCAGCTCCCGGCGATCAAGGTCGATCCGGGTGGTGTGCGGTGTGGCGGCCAGCAGTGCTGCTTCATCCTTTGTTCGGGGGGTTCTGGGATGAGACAAATCCAGGATGCAGGTCGGGCTGATAGCGCAACATGGATGCCAGACACCATGGCTGAACCGTTGGCCACTTACCGTCAACGCTTCAGGCTCAATGTGCTGCGCCACGAATCGCATGGGAACAAATCCAGCCAGCAACATGGGCCCAACCAGCATTTCCATGCGGCGCTCACTAAAAGCGTCACCCACGGTATGAAGCATTCCAATCACGGGAGCAAAGGTGTGCGAATTCATAAGTATTGACAGGATTCCAAAGGCCGTTTGTAACACCAACACTTTTGGCTTCTGCTTAATGACTCGGCAAAGGTGGTGTGGCCGTTTTGATCAACTGATGGTCTATGGCCCGCTGCGCAACACCCTGGGCTTTAGCCGGGTGCGCGTGGCCTACACGGCCGGCGAGGCGATTGGGCCGGATTTGTTCAGCTTTTACCGCTCGATTGGTGTGAACATCAAGCAGCTCTATGGCTCGACCGAGACCGCCGTGTTTGTCTGCCTGCAGCCCGACCACGAGGCACGCGCCGACACGGTGGGCGTGCCATGCCAAGGGGTTGAGATCCGGCTGGCTGACAACGGCGAAATTCTGGTCAAGTCGCCGGGTTTGCTCAAAGGCTATTTCAAAAACCCCGAAGCCACTGCCGAGGTGCTGACCACAGACGGTTGGTACCACACCAGCGATGCCGGTTTTCTGGACGCGCACGGCCACCTCAAGATCATCGACCGCGTCAAGGATGTGGGCCGCATCAAGGGCGGGGCCAACGACAGGGCCATGTTTGCGACCTGTACGATTCAATTAGCGTAAATGCTGACGTTCCTGGGAGCGAGGGCGATTCGATTGCGGCTCGTCCGGCAAGCACGAAGT
>JFJP01039096.1_pt1 | contig 14521 bp, 11 predicted proteins | sample 431651 | NCBI WGS metagenome assembly JFJP01 (sample SAMN02602958, study PRJNA72255) | Microbial mat metagenome, whole genome shotgun sequencing project. | biome: fresh water; feature: sink hole; material: water; isolation source: purple microbial (photo- and chemosynthetic) mats found in...
AGACTAAATTCGTCAGCATCATTAAAGACCGGGAACTTGTTTCGGAAATCATTAAGTTCCGGTAGTGATAAATCAGCTGAGATAACCGCTTCACTATTAAGTGAAGCAGAGGCGATTACTTCGCCGCGGGGGTTAATTATTGCTGAGTCGCCGCAATAGTTTATTCCTTCACCATCGGTTCCAATGATATTTCCGCCTGCAACATAGCATTGATTTTCAATTGCCCTTGCCTTCAGAAGGGTATTCCAGACCTCTCTTCTCGCTTCAGGCCAGTTTGCAGCATAAATCATAAGATCACAATCATTTTTACTTCTGCTCCAGACAGGGAAGCGAAGATCATAACAAACATATGGGCTTATCCTCAGACCTCTGAAGGTGAAAACAAGGCGGGAATCACCCCGTGTAAGCAAGTTTCCTTCTCCCCCCATGCCGAAAAGGTGCCTTTTATTATATATGTGTGTTTCTTTCTCAGGAGAGACAAATATCCAGCGGTTGTAAAAACTTCCATTATCATTAACCAGATAACTGCCACAGATTCCATGATTCCCGTCAGAAGCAATCTGTTTCATCCAATCAAGCGTTTCACCATTTTGCTTTTCACTCAGTTTTTCAGGATTCATTGAGAATCCTGTATTAAAGGTCTCGGGTAGAATTATTAAGTCTGAATTATTTGCGAGTGACTTAACTATTTTTCCTAACCTGCTTAAGTTCGCGGATTTATTTTCCCAGATGAGTGATGACTGTATAATTGAGATCTTCATAACCAGATTTAAATTACTTTTAATATATTCTTAAAATAAAAAAGTACAGACTAAAAAAGCCTGTACTCTTAATATTATTAATAATACGGCATTTATTTTTCTGTCATTGTGTTACTGTAGTTTGTAAAGATGCCATCAATAAGAGGTCTGTAATATAGCCAGAAAAATCTCCTTGTATCCTCAGGTTTATCGGAATACAGAATTCCCTTAAGTTTTTCAACACCTTTAAATCTTGAAATCCAGTATGGAAGATCCCCGGATGCAAAATCTCCTGAGAAGTAGTAAACTCTCTCAGTGGCATCCTGAACAACTGCCGGGAATTTATTCGATAATCCGTTTACTGAAAGTAGTGTATCGCCAACAGATGTTGTTTCGATGTTAAAATTTGAAACGGTTTTATTCTCGAGGGGATCAATAATATCGAACCACTTATCGAATGATACTGATGAAATAACGTTATACTTTGCAGTGTTTGACGAATCAGTAACAATAACAGGCATAGAATTCTTAAGATGAATTCCTTCTTCAAGCACCACTATATCCTTTTCTTTCAGAATAACAATTCCAGCTTTAGTAAATGTCCATGGCTTCTTGTATTCTTTGCGGTACATTGCAGTCATCCATATTGGAAAATCGGGGCCGGTTGTATCAAGAGAACTGAAATACTTACCTGTCCAGCCTGAGAATTTTATTCCCAGTTTTTCCTGAGTTCTGAATGCATCGTATGGGGAAGTTGGATAATCAAAAGAATTATACTCCATAATAATAAGCTTATTCCGATCCTTCATTTCTTTAAGAAGGAGGAAATCGTTATTGTTGAAACCGCCATAAAGTTTTCTGGATTTGCGGCTTTTGTTTATTCCCCGATACCAGTCGTTAAAAAAGACACCATATGTATCAGCAAAATAGACAGCATCGTTTTTCTCAGCAAGGTTTATAAGATCAGTAAGACGATAATCATTTCTGTCCCACTTATGCTCCCGAATCGGGCGCAGCGGATAAAAACCATAATAATCCTTTTTATAAGAATAGCTGCTCCCACTCTCTTTTTTAACAAATCTTTCATTCATCAGAATCCAGCTTAAGGACTTATGATGATCGCGCTCAAGCGAAGGCACAGTCTTATCAACTAATATAATATCCATTGGCTTTTTCGTTTGAAAAGTCCATCGGATCAGGTTAATTAAAGGCAGTGCTAGAATAACTACCAGGATGACACCTACAATAAGCAGAGTTTTTTTCATAACTGAATATATCTGAATGTATTCAAATACAATAAATATTACCTGAAAAGACGCTAAAAAACAATTTCAATTGTTAAAAGTATTAATTCTTTTTTTTTAAAGAAAATAATTTTGAGGCAATTTAGTAAAAATTATTGAACTTCAAAACAGTTAATAGCCACATGTTGTATTATCACCTCTTTTATCAGCCCCTCCCGATTTTTTACCCCCATCAAGAATCATTATGGCATTTACGCTTCCAATTGATGTCCTGTCCCTCAGCTTGTGGCCTCTTGAACTTAAATCAGCAAGAGTTGTACTATCCAGTCCTGACTTCTCATAGCTGATCAGGTCGGGAAGCCACTGATGATGAAACCTGCCGGCGTCAACTGCTTCACCTATGCCCATTCCGAAGTCAATTACATTTATAAGAACCTGATATACAGTTGTAGGGATAGTAGATCCGCCGGGAGAACCCAGAACCATAAAAAGTTTTCCATCTTTTTCAACAATAGTGGGTGTCATACTGCTAAGGATCTTTTTTCCGGGACTAACAGAATTAATTTCACCTCCTATGAGACCATACATATTAGGGAACCCGGGTTTTACCGAAAAATCATCCATCTGGTTATTAAGCAGAAAGCCTGCACTATCGACAACTATACCGCAGCCAAATGTTCCATTAAGTGTAGTAGTAACACTTACAGCATTTCCCTTTGAATCAACAACAGAATAATGAGTAGTTTCTTCACTTGTATAGCCATCAGGTTTACCAGGCAGAATTTCTGAAGACAAGGAAGCTTTTGATTCATTATATGTTATCATTCTGGAAAGCACATAACTGGAAGAGGTCAGTTGCGATGCAGATACTTTCATATAATCAGGATCGCCCATATATTCTGAACGATCGGCGAATGCCCTTCTTTCAGCTTCTGCCATCAGATGAACAGTTGCAGCAGAATGAAATCCCATTTCTTTAACATTATACGGACTTATCATTCCCAGAAGCTGAATAAGAATTATCCCGCCGCTTGAAGGAGGAGGCACAGTTATTATTCTGGTGCCTCTGTAATTATATGTAAGCGGTACTCTGGAAACAGAATGGAAATCATCGAGATCACTTTGGGAGATAATCCCATTTCCTCTTTGCATCTCCTTCATTATAAGATAAGCTGTTCTTCCTGAATAGAATCCTGCTCTGCCATTGTCCCTGATCAGTCTAAGGGTTTCTGCAAGATCCTTCTGGATAAGCAGATCACCCTCTTTCCATAAGGAATCTTTTACAAAGGCAGTCCTGGAGGCATTTTTAGCAATAAATGATTCCCTTGAAGAATTAAGATCATTTGCCTGTTTTTTTGTTATTTCAAAACCGTTTTCAGCAAGATCTATTGCAGGCTGAATAACATCTTTAAAAGCCATTTTTCCGTATTTTGAATGGGCCGTTATCAGTCCGTCTACTGTTCCCGGCACGCCACTGGCAAGATGGGTATCGGTGCTTAGACTATCTATAACATTTCCGGATTTATCGAGATACATATCTCTGGTTGAGAGTAATGGCGCTTTTTCCCTGTAATCAATAACCTCTGTTTTTCCATCATTCATTCTTACAAGCATAAAACCACCTCCGCCAATATTACCCGCCTCCGGATAACAGACACTAAGTGCAAATTCGGTTGCTACAGCTGCATCAACAGCATTACCTCCGGACTGAAGTATCCTGGTTCCAATCAATGAACTCTGAGGATGTGCCGAAACAACCATTCCGCTGTCTGCAACGATATTTTTACCCTGAAGAATATCATTCTGTTTTTTAACAGAAGATTCGGAGCAGGCTATCAGAAAAAAGAGGGGAAGGAGAGTATACGCTATTTTAAACATAATATTATAAATAATGGCTTGAAAATCAATTAATTTACGAAGAAAATCATCGGACACTAACAAAATTCAATTATTCATTGCAATAATAACAATAAAGTCGCCTGTTAGGTTGCATCGTCTGAAAATTACTGCCGAACAAAAATTGTTTTTATTACTTTTACGCAAATATTTTATAATAATGCTGGCGAATCAACCTCTTGCCGAAAGGCTGAGACCAAAGGAACTTACCGATTTTTGCGGTCAGGAACATCTTGTAGGCAAGGATGGTGTATTAAGAAAGGTTATTGAATCCGGCAATATCCCGTCGTTTATTCTCTGGGGCCCTCCGGGTGTAGGAAAAACGACGCTTGCCAATATAATTGCAAATACCCTTAAAAGGCCTTTCTTTTCACTAAGCGCAGTACATTCAGGAGTAAAAGACGTAAGAGAAACAATTGAGAAGGCAAAAAAACAGCAATTCTTTAATCAGCCTAATCCGATTCTTTTTATCGACGAAATTCACAGGTTCAACAAGTCGCAGCAGGATTCGCTGTTAAGCGCTGTTGAGCAGGGGGTTATAACACTTATCGGTGCAACTACCGAAAATCCGTCTTTTGAAGTAATATCCCCTCTCCTCTCAAGATGCCAGGTGTATATAATGAAGCCATTAACTCAAGAAGAGCTTATAATGCTTACCAATAAAGCTCTTAAGAAAGATCATTATCTGTCGGCTTATGATATAGAAATTGAAGAATATGAAGCTTTTATAAGGGTTTCGGGAGGAGACGCAAGAAAACTATATAATGCACTTGAGCTTGTTGTAAGTTCGGAGGCTGATGAAAACCACTCTGAAAAAATCATTATTAATAATGAGAAAGTATTAAACCATGTTCAAAAGAATCTTGCCATGTATGACAAGAATGGCGAGCAGCACTACGATATAATTTCTGCATTCATAAAATCGCTGAGGGGAAGCGATCCTAATGCAGCGGTTTACTGGCTCGCAAGAATGGTTGAAGGTGGTGAGGATCCGAAATTTATTGCCAGAAGAATGCTGATTCTTGCTGCAGAGGATATCGGCCTGGCTAATCCAAATGCATTGCTTCTTGCCCAGGCGTGTTTCGAAGCTGTAAATGTAATAGGATGGCCGGAATCGAGAATTATACTCTCGGAAGCTGCTGTTTATCTTGCTACTTCGCCAAAAAGCAATGCTTCATACATGGCTATTGACAGCGCAATTGAAACAGTAAGAGCCGAAGGAGACCTGCCTGTTCCACTGCATATAAGGAATGCCCCGACAAAATTAATGAAGAACCTTGGGTACGGCAATGATTATAAATATGCACACAGCTATTCGGGTAATTTTGTTCAGGATAATTTTTTACCGGAGGAAATAAAGGGAAAAGTTTTTTATTATCCGGGAGTGAACCCGAAAGAGGAAGAAATAAGGAAAAGGCTTTCAGTTATGTGGAAAGATATTTACAAATACGACAAATAAAATAAGAAGAACTTACACAGAGGTGCACAGAGAAGCACAGAGTTCCACAGAGAAAAATTAAAAATATATTCTTTTTTAAAATAAAATTTTAACTTTGTTTGATATGTCGAAAGCTGGAATAAATATTCCTGGTATTAAATTTAAAGAGTCTGGCAATTTCTTTCTGCTGGCCGGTCCCTGTGTTGTTGAAAGTGAGGAAATCATCTTTGAAACAGCCGAACACCTTGTAAATCTTTCAGAAAAACATAGCATCCCCTTAGTCTTTAAATCGTCGTACAGGAAAGCCAACAGATCAAAAGGCGATTCGTTTTCAGGTATCGGAGATCTAAAGGCACTTAAGATTCTGGCAAAAGTAAGAGAGAGGTATTCAGTTCCTGTAGTTACCGATATCCATAATCCGGAAGAAGCTGCAATGGCAGCAGAATATGTTGATGTTCTTCAGATCCCTGCCTTTTTATGCAGGCAGACTGACCTGTTAGTTGCTGCAGCGAAAACAGGGAAATGGATAAATATTAAAAAAGGGCAGTTCCTCTCAGGTTCCTCGATGAAATTTGCAGTAGAAAAAGTGAAAGAATCCGGAAACAGTCAGATTATGCTTACTGACAGAGGAAATATGTTCGGTTATCAGGATATAGTAGTTGACTTCAGGAATATTCCTGTGATGCAGAAAATAGGGGTCCCTGTAATAATGGATATCACCCATTCCCTCCAGCAACCAAACCAGGAAGCCGGAGTTTCGGGTGGCAGGCCCGATATGATTGAGACAATAGGTAAAGCAGCGATAAGTGTCGGAGCTGACGGAATATTTATCGAAACACATCCGAACCCTGCAGTAGCCAAATCCGACGGAGCCAATATGCTGATACTGTCGGGTATGGACAAACTATTAAGCAGACTTGTAATAATCAGAAAATCAATTAATTCTTTTCAATAATTTAATTTTAAAACCAATAACATGAAAAAACTCTTATTCGTTTTAACAGGCCTATTGATGGTGGCTGTTATTAATGCTCAATCTCTTGAAGAAATTGTAAAAAAGTATTCTGAGGCTAACAAGAAAGATAAAGTAGCTGCTGCTTCTACAATTAAGATCACAGCAAAAATGTCAATGATGGGGATGGAACTCCCGATGGAAATGTGGATGAAAAACCCAAACAAGATCAAAACATTAGTAAGTTTTAACGGACAGGAAATTATTTCTGTTTTCGATGGGGAGAAAGGATATTCAATAAATCCCATGACCGGATCTGCCGATGCTGTTGAGATGACACCAGAACAGGTGAAACAAACACAGAACAGCAATGTTTTCCAGAATCAGCTTGAAACATATCAAAAAGAAGGCAAGCTTAAGCTTCTGGGTGAAGAAAATGTGAATGACAAACCAACTTTCAAATTACAGGCTGATTTAGGCGATGGAAACACAAGCGATATGTTTATCGATAAGGCAACCTTTCTTTTAGTTAAAACCAGTTCGACTGTTGTTGCCGAAGGAATGACAGTTACATCTGACTCCTACCCTTCTGATTATAAAGAGACTAACGGAATTTTATTTCCAATGACAACAACAGTCTCAACCCAGGGAATGGACATGGTTCTTGTTTTTGAAAAAGTTGAAGTTAATATTCCGATGGAAGACAGTGTATTCAAAATAAAATAAATACAATTTATTTTGTTAAATGAAAAGGCGCCCGATTTGGGCGCCTTTTCTATTGCAGCTGGCCTGTAAGCCGGATTCTGTACGGTTTATTTTCTGCGAAAGAAGGCTAAACCGGTTTCCATCATTTATCTGGTCATGATATCACTATCAAGCTCTTACGACCTACCCCCCGGCATCAGACGAGCAGTCCTTATAACCGGTATACATGGTCTTTCAACCCATCAGGTGTACGGCTCCTGCTGTTGCCAGCAAGACCGGTGAGCTCTTACCTCACCTTTTCACCCTTACCCCCTGAGCAAAGCCCAGGAGGTGGTTTTTTTCTGTTACACTACTATACCCTCGCGGATATCTTCCCGTTAGGAAGCATGGTGCTCTGTGTTGCCCGGACTTTCCTTTCCGAAATTCGCTTTCGCTCATTCCGGAACGATGGAACAGCCTGCTGCGGTGCAAAGGTAATAAAATTGCGGGAAATGGGAAAAAGTATAATTATGACTATTTTTGCACACCGAAGGAAATTGCTTCGTCCCGCAGAACGGGACTCGCAATGACCGAATAATTATTGAAAGGATATTAAATAAAGTGGATAGACTGAATATTGATATTAGGGAGTACAATTATGACCTGCCTGATGACAGGATAGCACAGTATCCTGTTGATAAGAGGGATCTGTCGAATCTTCTTGTTTACAGGGGAGGCAATATATCGAAAGATATTTTCAGGAATATCGACAGTTATCTCCCCCCAGAATCATTTCTGATCTTCAACAACACCCGGGTAATAAGGGCACGGCTTCTGTTCAGGAAAGAGACAGGGGCAGCCATTGAGGTATTATGCCTGGAACCGCTTCTGCCGGTTGAATATGAATTATCTCTGGGATCGAGGAAACCGGTTGAATGGAAGTGTATTATAGGCAATCTGAAGAAATGGAAAAGCGGTATTCTTAAAACCCGATTCAGCCATAACGGAAAGCAAATTATCCTTAGCGTTGAAAAGGTTAAAGAGGAAGGCGAAACATGGAGACTGAGATTCAGTTGGTCAGATGAAGAACTTTCTTTCGGTGAGGTTATTGAACTGGCGGGCCATATTCCTCTGCCTCCGTATATTGAAAGGGAGGACGAAGCAAATGACAATTTACGCTACCAGACAGTTTATTCAAAAATTAACGGATCTGTAGCCGCACCAACTGCAGGCCTCCATTTTACTGAAACTGTATTTAACAAATTGAATAAGAAAGGAATCAGAACTGATGAAATTACACTTCATGTCGGTGCAGGAACCTTTAAGCCTGTAAAATCAGAGTCTGTATTTGATCATGAAATGCATTGTGAGCATTTTTTTGTTTCCGGAGAAACACTCAGAGCAATCATAAAAAATGAAGGAAACATTATTTCTGTAGGAACAACTTCTGTCAGAACCCTTGAAAGTATTTACTGGCTTGGGGTAAAAATGCTATCAGATTCATCAAATGAAACGGATTCAGAGGAGCGAGGCATCGCGTCTCTACTGACACTGGGACAGTGGGAAGCATATGATCTTGATTCTGCAGTTCCCGTAAAAATAGCCCTGGAGGCGATTCTGAATTATATGCACATGACTAAAATTAATTATCTGCATGCATCAACATCAATTATGATAATTCCGTCGTACAAATTCAAAATTGTAACCGGGATAATTACAAATTTCCATCAGCCCGGCAGCACCCTGCTTCTTCTTATCTCGGCGTGGATAGGCGAAGACTGGAAAAATATTTACAGATTTGCTCTAGAAAATAATTTCAGGTTTCTTAGCTATGGGGATAGTTCAATATTGTTGCGGTAATTTTCTTTTGGAAAAATGCGTAGAGACGCGATGCCTTGTGACTCTACGCATAAATATTATGATGAACGGGTACATTTTTTTGCTATAACGAAATATTTAGTTTAATTTTGATAATAAATCGATTTTTTGTTTATTTGAAAACTAATTATATTTAAATGAACGAAAATAAATTAATGCAGCAGATAACAGCTGTTTTTTCGGTATTTATGGTACTGTTTTATCTTGGAGCAGGCTTCTTTCTTTTGCTTTATTTTAAAAACAGTTATGTTGATAGAACCTTAATAGTAATAATGGGAAGTACTTTCATACTGTACGGCTTATACAGGGCATTTAGAGCTTATTTAAAAATAGTTGAGGTATTTTTTACAAATGACAGTGAGTAGTTTTATTAACTTACTCTCTGTTTTATGTAAGATTAATTGTTTCCGGTTATTGGCTTGGCACATACTTTGCAGTGGATTAAGCAGAAATAATTAACTTGACTAAATTTAAAGAATATGAACAGAGTATTTTTTATTCAAAAATTTATTATTATTGCGGGCCGGATTAAAAATCTCACAACCTTAAATATAGTGGACAGGCATACCAGTAATAAATTTTCAGCCGTAACTGTTTTTCTTTTAACAGGACTAACGATTCTTTTTGTTTCCTGTGGACAGATGGGAAAAACCGGGACCAATGAAACAGCCACAAGAGGCAGTATAAAAATCACAGCTGATGAATCATTTCAGCCAATTATAGAAACCGAGGTTTTTACATTCACACACCTTTATAATAATGCACATATAACTGCTCAGTTTAAACCTGAGTATGATGTTATAAACGATTTTATGAATGATTCTGTAAGAACGATTGTTACAAGTAAAAAACTTACAGATTATCAGATCCAGTATCTTCGCGATACCCAGATAATTGCCCGGACAACAACATTCGCGTATGATGCACTTGCTTTGATAACCAGTCTGGATAACAAAGACACCTTACTTACATATAATACTGTAAAGGGTATATTTACAGGAAAAATAAGGAAATGGAAAGAAATAAATCCTAAATCGAAACTGGGTGATATCAGAGTTATTTTCGACAACAATAAATCGGGTAATATCAGGTACTTTAGAGAATTGTTTGAAATCAAAGACTCTCTGAAAGGTAATTTCTTCGCTGTAAACAGTAATCCTGAGGTTATAAATTTTGTTTCGCGTAATCCTGATGCAATTGGAATTTTAAGTGTAAACTGGATTAGCGACAAGGATAATCCTTCAGCAAAAGAGTACTCTAAAAAAGTTAATCGAATTGCTGTTTCGCAGGAGTTTACTAATGACGGATCATTTTACTATCCTGAACAGGGATGGATCCATACCCGCTCTTACCCTTTTGTCCGTGAAGTTTATCTTATTTCGAGGGAAACATTTCCCGGCCTGGGTTCAGGTTTTATTAACTGGGCCGCCGCAGAACAGGGGCAGCGGATTGTTCTAAAATCAGGGCTGGTTCCGGCAACAATGCCGATCAGGCTTGTGCAGGTTAAGAATTAGACTATTAGGAGAAGTAAAAAGTAAAAAGGAAAAAGGAAAAAGTAAAAAGTAAAAAGGAAAAAGTAAAAAGTAAAAAGTTGTAGTGAAGCGAAGATCCGGAGCGAAGCGAGGGTAAAAAGGAAAAAGACAATAGAAAATAAGTTACTTAGATAATAATATCAGAAATATACACTAAATTGACATCAAATTCAGATAGCTATGAAACGTTCAATTTTAAGACCAGCTACATTGCTGGCAATGATGCTGACAATTTTTGCTTTTAACATTAAGGCGCAGGACCTGAATTCTGCCACACGTCTTACACGAAGTGAGCAGTATGATAAAGCACAGGCCATGTTCGAGGAATTAATCAAGAAAGAGCCTGCCAATGGTCGGATTTATTTTTACCTGGGAGAAAATTATCTTGCTGATTATTTTGCCGATACAATTTCAAACTCACTCCCGGTTGCGGCAAAAGCAGCAAAGGAAATATACCAGAAAGGTATAACAGCTAATCCCAATGATCCTCTCAACTATATTGGACTGGCAAAGGTTGCTTTCCTGCTTGGCGATGATCAAACAGCTACTGATATGAGAGCCAAGGCAAAAAGCTTCCTCCTACCCTACAAAAATATTAAAAAGATTTCTCCTCCTGCTAAAGAATATGCTTTTACGCTTGCCAAAATTGCAGAGTCTTATATTAAGAACGAAACAGTTGATACATCCAAAGCTCTTCCTCTTTTAAGGGAAGCAATAAAAATCGATAATAAAAACAGAGATGTTTATCTGATTGCCGGTGATGTTTACATTCTGATGAACGACGGTTCAAAAGCAATCATGTATTATAATCAGGCTCAGTTTGCTGATCCACAGTCACCAACTGCAAATATGAAGATCGGAACCATATACGTTAAGAGTCGTGCATATCCTCAGGCAATACCTTATTTTGAAGAGGCAATAAATCTAAATGCAGATTATGCACCTGCTTATCGTGAACTTGGACAGGTTTATTTATTATATCAGAGATTTGATCAGTCGAAAGAGTATTTCAAAAAGTATCTCGATTTAACAGAAGGCAATATTCCAGCTAAGAACCGATACGTTAATGCCCTTTTCTACGCTAAAGATTATGAAGGAGTTATTAAAAATGTTGAAGATATATTTGCAATTGACAAGTCAAGAGTTATTATGAATCGTCTGGCCGGTTACTCATGCTATGAGAAAACCCCTCCGGATTATGACAAGGCATATGAATATATGACAACACTTTTCAGGGATCTTCCTGCTGATCGTTTAATTCAGAAAGACTACCTCTACGCAGCAAGGATTCTTACAAAGAAAAATCAGAATTATCCTAAGATGCTGGATGAACTGAATAATACGAAAGCCCAGCTTGAAAAAGAAAAGTCAAAGGCAGGTACAGGAACTGCTGCCGAAAAAGCAAAAAACAAGGCTATAGCCGAAGAATTAGCTGGTAAAGTAACAAAGCTTCAGGCAGATGTTACAAAAGCCAGTGGCGACCTTGATGTAGCTTATATTGCATACGGTAAGGCACTTGCAATGAAGCCGGAAGATAAAAACCTTATGAATGAAATAGCAAACAGTTATGCTATTAACAGAAGATATTCAAACTCAGCTAAAATCTTAGCTAAGCTTATAGATCCTAATACTTCAAGTCCTGAGGATCAGATGAAAATCGGAAGAGCTTACTATAATGGTGAGGATTTTAAAACTGCAGACTCTGCATTTTCTGCCTTACTCAAAAGGAATCCGAATTTCGTACCTGCATACCTTTGGAATGCAAGAACATACGCAAAAATGGACCCTGATACAAAACTGGGACTCGCAAAACCAAAATTTGAAAAAGTTATTGAAGCCGCCAAATCTGACTCATTGAAATGGGAGAGCGAGATGATGGAGGCCTTCAACTACCTGGGATATTACCATATGGTTAACGATAACTGGAGCAGATCAAAAGATTATTACAACAGGATGGTAAACCTCAATCCGGCTAATAAAGAGAATAAAATAAAAGGCTACAGCAGTATTGGTTCTGTCGAGCTCAGATCAACAAATTCCGAAAAGACAAATGAGGGCAGGCTACCGTACTTGTCAAGAGCAACAGATGCTTACAATAAGGTACTTGCTATTGACCCTATGAATACTTCTGCAAAAAGCCAGTTAAACTATATCCGTGAGTTCGAAACTTCGATAAAAAAAGGGATAAATCCGAATGAAATTAAGGGTACTGTCAAAAATGCTGCCGGTCAGCCTATTCCTTTTGCATCAATCAGGATTAAAGATACTGCAGCAGAAACAAGCTCGAATGCCAAAGGAGAGTACAAATTCGAAATACCTCAGCAATCGGAGACTCTTTTAATTGGAGCAAAGGGGTATAAGACTGTTGAAGTACCTGTAACAAAATCAAGGCTTTATAATGTCATACTTGAACAATAATTTTTAAATACGATATAATAAACCAGAAATATTTTAAAACAGCACAGGGTATCCGGTTAACTTTACGGTCTTAATCTTTAGAGAATTATTCTAAACTATGCCAAAAGTTTAACATTATTCAGCGCATTATTTGAAAATATCAATTCTAAATATATATTTGCAAATCGTAAAAAATCTTAAACCTAAACAAATCGATAAAATGAGTAAACAAGGAAGTTCGTTCAAAGATGCGTTGCAGAATGTATTTGCAACCAGTGCTATTTTGATAGCTTTTATTATTTCCTATATTCTGTTCACACAGATAATGGGTAATCCGGTTAATTTCGAAGGCGGCAATCCAGAAGGAAGAGCTCTCGAAGGTAACTATCTGGGAATGGTCTACAAAGGTGGTATGATTGTTCCTCTTCTTATGACTTGCGTTTTAGTTCTCGTCATTTTCATTTTCGAAAGAACAATTACTTTGTCAAGGGCAAAGGGTAAAGGCAGGTTAAATTCTTTCGTAAGCCAGCTTCAGGCTCTTCTCTCAGCTGATAAGATTGAAGAGGCTATGGAAGCTTGTGACAAGCAGAGAGGTTCACTTGCAAACGTTATGAAAGCAGGTCTTGCCCGCTATCGTGACCTTCAGAAAGACAAGGAACTTGAAAAAGATCAGAAGATCCTTTCAATTCAGAAATCATTCGAAGAAGCTACAGCTCTTGAATTACCTATGTTATCAAAAAACATGGTTATTTTCTCAACTCTTGCTTCAATTTCAGTTTTGATCGGTCTTATCGGTACAGTTATTGGTATGATCAAGGCATTCGGTGCTCTTGCACAATCAGGTGCTCCTGATGCACTCGCACTGGCAGAAGGTATTTCTGAAGCTCTTATCAACACAGCTTTCGGTATCACAGGATCGACCCTTGCAATTATAGCTTTCAACTATTTCTCATCAACAATTGATTCTTATACATTTAAAATTGATGAAGCAGGCTTCAGCTTAACACAGAATTTTGCTGCTTCATTGAAAAACAACTAATGAGAATTGATCTTTTGGTTTAAACAATTAATATTAACTACAATGCCAAAGATTAAATTACCAACAAAGTCGCCTCATATAGACATGACGCCGATGGTCGACCTGTTCTCGGTAGTATTAACATTTCTTATGCTTACTGCTACAATGAGACAAAATGAACCGGCTAATGTCGATACGCCATTCTCAATTTCAGAGAAACCAACTCCTGATTTTAATGCACTGACCCTTCTTCTCTCGAAAGACGATAAAGTTTTCATAAATTTCGATAATGGTCAGGATACCATCTTGCAGTATAGACCAAAGATTCTTGCTGAAATGGGTAAGAGATATAATATCGAATTTACGCCTGCTGAGCTAAGAGAGTTTGAAAAATACCCAACTGCGATTGGAGTACCTATCGACAAAATGAAGGAGTTTCTCAATACAAGAGAAATGAAGGAAAGAACTGCTTTACAGACTGGTATTCCACTTGATTCTGCTGATAATCAGCTTGCATTATGGGTACTTTTTGCACGTCAGGTAAATCCTAATATCCAGGCCTGTATTAAAGGTGATGCAAAAACTGCTTTTCCGATTGTACAGAAAGTTCTTGACATTATGCAGGAAAAGAATGTGAACAAGTTCAATCTGATCACAAGTCTTGAAGGTGCTAAAATAAATCTAGAAGAAATACGTAAGTGAAATGGCTGAAATAATTCAAGAAGAAAAGTCTGGCGGGAAG
>JFJP01028285.1_pt1 | contig 14520 bp, 6 predicted proteins | sample 431651 | NCBI WGS metagenome assembly JFJP01 (sample SAMN02602958, study PRJNA72255) | Microbial mat metagenome, whole genome shotgun sequencing project. | biome: fresh water; feature: sink hole; material: water; isolation source: purple microbial (photo- and chemosynthetic) mats found in...
AACCCCTAAACCAATAATCCAAAACCCTAATTTCCTTATTTTATTTTGTTGATAATCTTGTTTTTCTATTAAAGAAGAAAAACAATCACTTTTTACGATTAAAATATTGTTTTTCATACTGATTTTCTCGAATTCTTCTCTATGAAAACGATTGAAATTCAATAAGATTTTTCTCGGGCGGATCATTTTAACGAATAACAATGAAAAATTTCAATATTTATAGATAAATTTAAAGAAAAATATAATATTTATTCAATAATTTAATTTATTTAAAAAGCGATTTTTATGGAAAAGTAATAAAATTCATGAAAAAAGAATTTAAAAAAATAAATTTAGAAATAAAAAAACCATTCTTTTGAACAGTGAGGTCTCTTATCTAATAAAACCAGGCAATTCTAAATTCAAATATTCGAAAGAAGGCAAGAAATCTGTTGAAAAAGTACTAAAATATTACTAAATTTTGATGATTTTCTGAGAAATTCAAATGATAAAAGCTAAAAAATTTCCTTGAAAAAACCAGCAAAATCACTTTAAAATCACAGGAAATTTTCTCAAATGAACTGAAGAAATTTGATTTATCAAATTTCGAGAAAATTCAAATACAGAACAATTTGCCGACAAATGAAGTCGATTTGTTTTTAGTAAAAGAAAATTTCATTTGAATTTTAAACAAAAAGCATGAATTTAGATTGTTAAATTATTTTTTCAATATTCCATTATTTTCTAAAAAAACCCTTTTTTATTTGAAAATTAAAATAAAAAGCATAATTTATTAAAGACAAAAATAGATTGATTTATTATTTCTCAGTTAATGCTCTAAATCCTTTCCACTCCTTCGGCGCTTCCCACTTCTGTTCTTCCAGAACCTTCATCAAAACGATGCACGGTCCATCCCCCTCTCTCATCCCTAAGCATTCCTCAAATACTTTCTTCGCATTTTTCCAATCCCCACCTATATAACTCTCAAACCCTTTTGCGAAATTATCGTGGAATTCCCCCTTTGCATTTTTCAATACACAATTCAAATCTTCATCCAAATCGTATTTCCAATTCATTTTTTCTGTATCTTTCATCATATTTTCTCTTATTGATTTACTCTCTATTATCGATTTCTTTTTATTTTCTTGAGTATTTCCCTTCATAATCTCAAGGTTAGTAAGGTCCATATCTATCGTGAATAAACCTATCGGCTTTATTGAGCCTCTTACTGTAACTCGGTCGATTTCTCGACAAAATCGACGAGTTTCTTTTGAAGAATATTCGATGAAATCGCTGCTCATAAGCAAAAGAGACCTGTATTGTTTCGTAGCAGCCTCTAAACGAGCAGCCATATTCACATTTGGCGATAAGTAAGAAGCGTCGATCTTAAATTCAGAACCAATACTTCCTTCAATAGCCCATCCCAAATGCAATCCGAATCCCATTTTTATCTGATAATTTGCCATACGAGCGTTTAAACCTTCATGTAAACGATATTCAAGGAATTTTGGCATTTTATTTATCGCGCATATTATCTTCATAAAGGCAATTAATGCCAAATCAGTTAAATTCTTCGTAATTCTGCTTTTCTTCAGTATTAAATTCTGATCATTTGTAAGAATTATCTCAGATTTAGGGAACTTCCATACTAATAAAAAGGCATCTCCTATGTTTTTATTAGCACTTCCTGCATATTTATCCACAAATTCATGTACGACTTCTGCGATACTGTTCACAAAGACCATTACTTCTTCTTGTAGAATTTCTGTCGTATCTGTGAAGTTTCGAATATCGCAAAAACCGAATATCGCAAAGGTCTTTTTGCCAGGCATTGTTGCTACGAGATCTCCTTCATTAGAAATGTTCTGTGATATCACAAAAGAACCAGCTTCACCAAATCCCAACGCTAATAAAACACCTATTTTTGATATAGCTTGTTCAATAAGTTCAGTTTCGTAAATGACAGCATTTTTTGAGGAAATGAAGATTTCTTTGGAAATTAAAGGATTATTCGCGATTTTATTTATGTTAATGATCATTCGATTTAAAGGCTTAATCACGTATTTGTGGAGATCTTTATTGAACAGAAAGCAGGTTAGCAGTAAAACTAGACCCACGTAGAGGGTTCTTATTATGTTTATTATCGAATTAGATTGGGAAAAACTTCGCAGATCAATTATTGAAAGGAAAAGATCTGAAGTAAGTGCAGAATCTGCATTATATGAAGAATTTGCATTAGGTAAAGAATTTGCAGAATCTGAAGATAAATTTAAAAAATATAACTCTTTTTCCTGAATTCTGAGTTCTGAGGCGTCCATTGAAGAAAAAGTGGCATTTATTGAAGGGATTGAACAAAAGATCAAAGGGAAAACCGCATTTCTTTGAGACTGAATATAATCCTCATATACTCTATTAGTGGCTGAATTATCGATGTTTCCTTTTCCGAAATTCGCCATTATTTTCATATCGAAAATATAACTTCTCGAATCATTGTAGTAGAAAGAAGAATTGAAAAAAGGGGCACAAAAAACAAGAATCAGAACCATTACAATCGTCCGTTTCACTGTATTTTCTAATATTTGTGTTCCAATCCTTGTTTCTTTCAATAGGAGTTTCTCTTTTTCTTCACGAAGTTTATCAGTTTTTTGAATCTCCAATTGAAATTCTGTGATAGAATGCTTAGTTTTTCTGCGTTCTAAATTTAAAGTCGAAGCGATTATCAATGAGTTTATCGTCAAAACTCGGTTTAAAGCCGCCTTGCGTTTTTTCTCTTGAAAACCTTTGAAAAGCTTCAACAAACGAATCAAACGAATCAATCTGATAATCTTCATGAACCTATTTAACATGAAATTAAAAAAGGAAATTAAAGAACTGAGCAAAACGAAAAAATATTAAAAGAACTTAAGTGAAGCTGAAGAAACTTTTAAACGTGCATTCACTGTTGTTTGAGAAGTGCTTAGTTAAAGAAAAAAATGAAAATCATTAGTAAAAGAATCATTAAAAGAATTTAATAAGGAAATTGATGAAACTAATACAATTCAAGAATAAAAAATTAATAAAACAATTTTTTTAAGAAAAATTCTTACAGAAGTGAATCCTGAACCCATGATAAATCAAAAATGATGATGAATGTGGAGATAAGATCCATAAAAAAAAAAAAAGATAGAAAATATGTTTTTCTGGTTAGTGAAGTCAATAAAATCTCGCAAATGAACGTGAACATACAAATAACATTGATCACATCAAAGAAAAAATCTCCTGGATTTTTCTTCACAAAAAAAAGCTTGAAATCATCCGCGAATAAGCACCAAATCGTGAAAATGTTGACAAAGATCTGGAACAAGAAACTCATTAAAAATTTTTCAATTATTTGTTTGCATTTCGTCTTAGGATAATCATAAATTTTGAATATATCAATTTCTTCTTCAATTTCATCTTCTTTCTTCATAAAATAAGAATGCATATTTGAAGATTCAGATAAAGAATTTCTTCTTATATTTTCCAAAAAAGTCTCTCTTTTGCTTTCTCTTCGGGTTATTACATTAGAAAAAAGGTTTTCTTCAGTTTCGTTAGAAAAAATTACATCACATCCAAGTTTTTTATAAGGGGATTTATCAGCTAAAGGGCCAGGAGATGTTGCTAATGCTTAAAATTATTGGAAATATAAAGGGAATTGATTAGGGGTTGAGTACATTTGGGCTTAGGGAAGTAATGATTGTATTTCATGAGCTGGAATTTTGAAGGTTAGTTCAGGAGAAAGAAAAAATTTAATAAATGATTTAAAAAATTAATTATTTTTTAGATTCTTACCATTTCAAATTTTCAAACATTTAAAAAAAATTTAAAAAAAATTTTTTATTTAAAAAAATCAAATAAAACTTAGATAAACGAATTTAAACCCTTTTCGAAATAAGAAATCTTCTTAAACTTTCCCCTTTAAAATACATTCGGCTTAAAGAACGTGTTATCCTTGAGGGAGCGATAGCAGATCTCCTGCGATATGCAATTCTTCAGTACGATCTCCTTGATGCAATCATATTCTTCATTATTTACGACAAAACTGCCCCAATCCGCGCTCTTCAATTTGATGTTTTGTCCATATTTATCAGAATAAATCAAACTTTTTTGTGCATGATTCATGGGTGAAGCCACAAAGAAAATCTCTGAATTCTGCATATTGATAAAAACGCTACATCCACAATGTTTTTCTATAGCATGAATATTCAAATTTCCTTTGATTTGTTGTGTTTGTTTGCACATTCTATTACAAATCGTCACTCCACAGATCAAACAAAGGCATAATTCACCAATTTTCGAAAATTCATGGCAAAGATCACATTTTCTTTTAGAAAAAAGACCCATTAAATCTGAGAATTTAGGCTCTAATTCATATAATTTGAAATAAACGTCTTTTTCAATTCTTTTCGCTTCGAAAATAAAGAGGAATTTATGTTTTTCATCGACTAATGACTGATAATATGTGAAGGAATTTGTGAAGAGTTCTTCGAGTAAAGGGTAATACCTTTGAAGAAGTTCATTTTCTAGTGAAAAATTCTGGAGATTCATAAGGTTTATCATCGAATTTAAATAGTTCAGTTCTTCTTCATCTGAAATAAAGGTCTTTATGTTCAATTCTCGCAAATCAGTCTGTTCGAAATTGTAAATAAGCAAAAGAATTGCGAGAATCGTCTTTGTATAATTCAACGATACTCGTATAAAGTTTTTTTCTTTAAAAACGCCTAATAAAATCTCTTTAGTTAATTTGAAAGCCGGATTCATGTAATTTCTCCTAAAAAGACATTGCAAAGCTTTGAAAAAACAAGATATATTGAATAAATGCGATATATGTAAGAAAAACTCCTCTGGCTGCCAATCATAGTAAATAAAGGAAAGAATTGCGTATTCTATCAGGTTTTTCTCGATATTCTGAGATAATAAAGTCTTATTTCCTTGGATTTTTATGAAGAAATCACGGAGATTTTCTATTGAATTCTTTCGTTTTTCAAGGAATTCTTTCTTTGTGGGGGATTCGTAAAAATCGCTCCAATAAAGCTTATAAAGATACAAAAGATTGCGATGAACCACCAATTGTTTATTCAAGAAATAATTAAACCCGAGGACTGGCAAAGATAAAACCACAGAAATTATCGCATTTTCCAAGATTTCCATCATGGAATCATCGTGGGTTTCTTCAGAAAAGCATTGAAGTTTCATCACTTCATCGAAAAAACCGCTGATTTTATCAGAAGAATTCTTTTTTTCACACTCTTTTCCAGATAATTTCTCGAATTTTGAAAAAATAGATAAATTTTCATTGAGAATTTCAATGATTTTTCCATTGCTTTTTTTTTTCATTTTTTTGTTGATTTTCTTATGGATTTTTTCATTGCTTTTTTCATTGCTTTTTTTGTTGATTTTTTCAATGAAATTCTCTTTAAATTCTTCACTTTTTTTCATATTCTTCAAAGCTTTCACGTCAAATTCCTTTAAAAACTGGCTTCCAGGAATGAAGATATTTGCCAATCTATGACATAATGGGCAATTATACTCGAAAATATCTAGCAAATAATGTTTTTTCTTTGAGGTTTTCATGAAATTCTGATAACATCCCATATGCAAATAATGGAAACAGGAGCTAAATGCATAATGATCATCGATTTCTTTGAAAAAATCGCAATTTAACTCCATTTCATTATAAAATTGATAGAAATCTTTATCAGTTTCTTCTAATGCGAGGCTTGAAATCTGTTGAAAAACGGCATATTTATAGATATTCGATCGATTAAAATAAGCACATTGCCCAAAACCAGAATTTTCTCCTATTTCTTCTTTACAAATGACACAAACCATCTGATGATGACTCGTTTCAAACTCTTCTTCAAGAAATTCCTGGTTTTTCAATATAAATTTCTCCTGTTGAATGAGGAATTTCTTCTTTAATTCCTTCTGTTTCTGGAGAAAATGCTCTTTTTTCGATTTCTGATCATCTGAAGAGATAGATTTCTCAGTTTTTAAAGGATTTGGGCTCGATTCTAAGCCAATTTCATCGAGTTTCTCAAGGATTTTATCGATTGAAAGCCGAATTGTGGGGAATAAGTTGCTTTCTTTAAGAAAAAGCAAAGAATTTCTCAGTTTTTCATTCGAAATCGTGAGTTTTTTCAATAGTTTTTCTTTGGAGAAAAAGGTGAGAATTTCGGAGAGAATTTTCAAGATTTTTTTAACAAAAATCGAATGATTTAATAGGCTTTTACTATGCGACAAAATACTGATCAATATATCGAAAAAATCATGTGAAATGAGAAGAAGACAATTATCGGAAATTTCGCTGAGAAAATCAGGAATATTAGATGAATTTATGTTTAAAAGCTCATTTTCCTTGAATTTCTGCTGTAAATTCTCGAAAGTCTCGAATAATATCGTGGAATCCTTTATAAAGAGAAAAGGGTCGATATTGTGAATATTCTCGTTTTTTAGCTTAAAACTCTTGTTTTTTTTATCGAAAATAGCTATTTTTTCTAATCTTCCTTCTAATATGAAGGAATCACTGAGAAAAACACTGACTTTTTTTTTAATTGCTTTCAAATCGAGCGAATTATGCTGTATAAGGACTGTTTCGAGGATTTTTTCAATGGTTTTCTCTTTTATTTTCTCGATTTCGGGTACAGAATCCAAGAAATTCCAATTATTCACAAAGGAGAGTTTTATTGAAGAAGTGCTCATTAGAAGAATATTCAATAATTCCTCAAGAAAATCAATGTTTTCTTTATCAAATACTAGATTTTCTTCAGTTTTTCCCATGATTTCTTTGAAGAAAACAATTATTTTAGGGTTTTTCGCTAGGTAATTATCTAAGAGAATATTGGTTTTTTCTTGTGATAAAAGGTGTATTAATAGCTGAAAAAGTGAGAAATCGAGATTAAAGAACGAGAGTTTACCGATTTGATGTATTTTCGGATAAATACTCAACAAATTACTGTAATCATTCCATAAATTCTTTTCAATTTCCTTTAAAAACACAAAGAAATTCGCCATAAGCATGAATTGTCGGATAATAAAGTCCTTGAAAAGCTCGAAACTGGCAAAATTCATCATAAAAAGGTAGTTTTCTAATGCTTTTCTCTCGAATAATTCTCTATTATAGTATAATTTCATCGAAATTAACAAAGAAAAAACCCTTTGTAATATTATATGAAAACTAGGATAATCGTAATAACTTTCTTCAACTCTCATTTTCTTCATTAAAGAACAAATCAAATAGTCAAGAAAGGCATTTCTAAACGAATTTTCCATTGTTTTTATCGCAGATTTCACTATCTCTAAAATTATCTCAAATAAATTCAGCTCTAAATCAATGAAATCGAACTGTTCTTCTATCTTTGAACGGTTTTTAGTGTCCTCTTTATCAAAAAAAACGATATGATTGATACAAGCAAGAATCTCGAAGAATTTGTCGAAAAATATCAGCTTTTTACAAAGAAATTGACAAATTATAGGCTTAGAAACGAGGTTTTCGAGGTGATGGATCATGATCTTTATGCGATAGGGATCAAATTTATCAGGTTTTTCTTTGATATTAATGAATTCTCTGAGTAAAAAGTCAAGAAATTGTTCGAATACCTCATTTTCGATAAGTTTCTTCACCAATTCATCAGAAGTGAACAACTGAACATTTAGATCAGTGATCTGTGAAATCGAGTTTTTCTCCTTTTCGTATAAATAATGATAAGAAACTGTTTGAAATCATAAAAACCGAATAAACTGATGCATAATTCACTGATTTGCTTCTGGTTTTCTTTCTCGAGCAAAATATTAAATCTGAAGATATTTTCTAAAATCGAGCATTGGCATTTGTTCTTATTATTCGACAAATAGATAATTTCTCGATTTTCGCATTCATGCGATAATTTATACCCTGAACCCTCTGGGAACCCTTTCTTTAATAAACAGAACAATAAAGAGTTCAATATCACATTATCGTCATTATTCACATTCTTCAATAAACGGGCTATCAATCTCCAAATCCTTGATAATTTACTTGAAGGTTTATTCATCCCACAACGAGTGAAAAAGTCTTCACAAGCCATAAAAAACAAATAGAAAATCATGTGGAAATTATCATAATAATTCCTTTTGAATTCTTCAGGTAATAACTCGATTTTCTCAAACTCATTTCCTTTAAAACCTTGATGATCTGTACAGTTCCCTTCAGGTTTCCAGGCTTCATTATCCCCACAATCACAACAGCCAGCACAATTTGCTTGGAGTATCGTACGATGACCTTTATGATTAGACTTTTCATAGCATTCCTGACAGATTATACAGGTATTATCTAAACCACAATCCAGACATTTAAAACCAATATCCTTTGATTTTAAGATTTTTCCACAAACTGATTTGCCATTTCCTAAGGAATTTAATGAAGATAAGAGGTCATTTGAAGAGTTTTCACAAGGGAAAATGCATTTATTGAAAAATTTCTCGAATTTCGCAAAAGGAAGCTTGCATTTGCAGGGAAGAGAAGGGCTTGAATCGTCGCATTTAGGACAGTTGACATTGATGATTTTTTCCAGCGCGGTTTTCATAGAGGTGAAGGAGGAAGTCGGGGATTCAACCCCGATGAAATAGATCTTCGAGGGGTCGGATCTGTCTTTGGTGGAGTTGTTGAAGTTGAAAAATTCCTGGAAATTAAACATGTGTTTTTATTTTATTTATTGTATATTTTTTTTTGGGTTTTCCTTTTTTTTAAAAGAGAAAAAGAAAGATTTTTAGGTTTGTTTTTTTAAAGTGGGGAAGTAATTTTTTTATGAAATAATTTATCAAAAAAGTTTTATTTTTTGATAAAACAAGAAATATTTTTTTAAATTTTGAAACAAATGCTTTTTATTTTTAAATTTATTTGTTGATATAAAAAATTTTTAAACTTATAAGAAAGAAAATTAAATTTATTTGAAAATTTAAATAATTTTTTAATTTTTTACATAAAAATGCTTCTATTTATTTTTATTTAATCTCATTTTTTAAATTTAAAATTATCTTTAAAAAAAATTTTCCCCTCAAAAACCCATACTTTTAATCTACATTCTCATTAAAATTTCCTTTATTCAAGTTGTCAATCATCCTGAAAACATTCGCTCTTTCATTCTCTCCCTCTAAATGTTCAGCCGCCTCCTCCAATATTTTCCTTGCCAATTCCCCTTTATTCTGCAAGATAAATATCCTTCCAATCCTAACCTTCGCCTCTCCTACGATATTTTCAATCACATCTCCCCCTTCTTCAGCCAAGCTTACTACTTTCTTAAAGCAATTTTCGGCTAATTCATACTTATCAATCTTCATGAATTCCTCTCCTAATTCCAATAATATTTCTGCATCAATTATATCAGTTTTGAACATTTCTCTTAAAGCTTGATTCGCTTGAATAAACCGATTCCCATCCTTTAAACAAAGCAAAGCCAAATAACTCCAAGTTGAATAATTCAAAGGATCATATATATTCGATTGAGTCAAAGCTTCTTCGGCTTCTTTATAATCTGATGATCTAAAACTACTGATACCTAGGCCTAGCCATGCTAAAGGTGAATAAGTTTTTATTTCACAGGCTTTTGCGAAGATTGCTTTCGCATCACCCCAAGCCTTTCGTTTTAGATAGATATAGCCTAATCTTAAATAAATTGAGAAATTCTTTTGACCTTTGAGTTTTAAAGCTTTGAAGAAAGTTTCTTCGCTTTCATAGAATTTATCGTAAAGGAAGCACATATTCGCCTTAATCAGCAATACATCATAGTTTTTGGGGTTATGCTCTATAAAAAATCAAATAGGATTCAAAAAAAAAAGAGAAGATTTAAGAAAATTTCACAAAATTAAGAAAACTAAATTTTTATCATAAAATCTTTTACAAACCTAAAACTTTATTCATCAAAGCAACTGCTTCCTGGCTATTTTCCTTGAAAAGTTCAACATGGCTTTGGAAAATTAGCGCTTTTGTTGTGGTTTTATCGAAGATGAGACTCATAGCTCTATCAACAAGATCCATCATTTGATTCCTGATGAAAAAGTCGATCATTTCAGTGTATATATCATCTTGTTGATCATTAGTCAAAGGTGGTCCTTTTTTCACTTCACTCATTGAATTAATGCTCCTGGTCTTATAATCTGGTAGTTCAAAAGGATTTGGGATTGTTTTATGGGTGGCTTTCGGTGGTAAAATGTTCTGACCTCTCATGAAAACTCTTTCAGCAACTGCATGGTATTTCTTTGCCAATTTCGAATCATTTAAATAACTTCCATAAATGAACGAAATCAATGAATTATATAAAGAATTCAATTTATCAGTTTCTAGCATAGAATTCAAAAAAACTAGGGCTTCTTTAAATCTCCCTCTTCTAATATAAACGCAGATCATCAGTTGTTTATATTCGATATTTTCTGGATCATAGCTCAATGCTTCAGTTAAAGCTTCTTCTGCTTTAGGAAATTTTTGATGTCTTAAACAAAATTTCGAATAAATGAACCAATTTTTCGAATCTTGTCTATTAAGTGCCAAAAGATTTGTAAGATTTTTTTCCGCTTGCACTAAATTGTTCAAAATTTCATATTCAGAGGCTAACTTCTGCAAGTTTTCTTGTGGACTTTCTTTCGAAATCGTCGCAAGAATTTTATCTCTTTCTTTCAGTGTTTGATCATAGCCTACGATGATGTCTTCATGAAGTTCTTCTCGTTTCGATCTGATGATCTCTCCTAAGGTTTGTCTCATTTCTTCGATCAAAAATACGTATAATTCACTATAGAATTGATCAGTTTGGTCTTTTGTAATGCCAGTAATCGAGCCCATTTTCTGGAATTTATCTCTGCAGATTTTTACGATACTTTTCTTTAATCTTTCCTTTAAAATCTTATATTTTCCACTGATATTGAAATCATAAAGGAATTGTTCTTTTCTCTTGCTGATTTCCTGTTTCTTTTGAATAGTCAAGGTGTTTTTCCCCTTTTGCTCCTGTCCAGCATTCAGGTCTTTTCCCACCATTCCAGCATATTCCATTGCTAAACTCTCGATAATCAGGACAAGATCACTTTTAAATTCATTAATGCACTCAATAGCAGGAGGGTCTTTTGGTATAGGCTGAGGTTTTGTGATTAAATCACTCGCTTTTGGTTGAATTTCTTTTATTAAAGGTGATACTGCAGGTTCTAATACTATTTTTATTAACGCGTATGTATTTTCGAGATTTGGTTTAGGAATATCATTCGGAGGAGCTTCTCCTTCTTGTAAATTCGGGAAATATTGTTCTAGTTTACATCGTTGTATCATCTCACAAGTTCCTGGTGTAGTAAAATCTGTATAATCAACCCAAGTTCTCATTACAACTGTGTTCAGATCGTCTAATTTAAGATTTTTCGGCTTAGTTTTCCTCATTTTGACGATTTCATCTTCAGTCAGCGTGACGGTCTTCATAAAATAGAGCCAATCGCCTTTATCGTCAGAAACTCGCTCTTCGAAAATAACTAATTCTTCATCAATCTTCTCGATTTCATGGGAATTGTTATCGAATTTTATGCTGGGATACTTGTATTTATCCTCATAAGTACGATAGAATTTGGTCTTTTCGTTTAAAGCATCCCATTCTGCTTGTCTTTTTCTTTCTTCTTCCTCCAATTCTTCTTGTAATCTCTTTAGCCTTTCAATTTCTTCAGGGCTTGGTGGCGGTGGTTCATTTTTAGGATCTTTTTTCACCTTTTTCTTTGCTAATGCAGCTTCTTCGGCATCTTTTATCTCTTTTTCAGTCAATTGACGGGCTTGGATCTTACCTTGTAAGACTTGAGCATTAGAAAGCTTTGCTTCATAGGTGAAGATTGTGGGATTGGCGTCATCTGCGGTTTTCCATTCGTCAGGAAAAGCGAAAACTCCATCGATTTGGAACTTGTAAGTGATTTTACTGAGAGGATGGATGAGTTTATCAAGGAAGGAAAGAAGTTTGGGATCAGTTTTGGCTGGGTTTTCCATGGCGTAAATGAAATTTGGAAAAATTTATTTGGGTTTTAAGTTATATATTTATTTCTTACCTTTTGAAAATTAACAGGAATAGAGTTTTTCAAATTAATTCATTATTTGTTTTTTTGTTAAAAAAAAAATTATTTTTTTTTTAAAAAATTTAATATTTTTTTTGCATTTTTCCAAATAATACAATTTGTTTATAATTTTTACCTTTTGCAAATTAACAGTAATAGAGTTTACAATTTAATTCATTATTTAAATGAATTCATTGTTGTTTAAAAAATTTAACAAATTTTTTAATTTTAATTTTTTGTTTTTTTTTAAAAATTTAATATTTTTTTTTAGTGTTATGAGTTATGACATAAATACAATTTGTAAGATCACTCTAATGAAGGTAATGGTTTTCTACATGTTGGGCATTCCAACTTTATTTTACTCCATTCCATGAGACAGCCGATGTGAAATCGATGATTGCACGGAGTTTTCATGATTGTTTTTTTAATTTTCTTCCCAAGCAATGGATCTTGTACTGAATCTTCTGGGTTTTCATAAAGAGATAACATGCATATAACACAATCATCCTAAATGTGAAACTAATATAAATATGAAGAGAATAAAAAAGAATACATATTCTGGTATATGCATTTCTAAATCAACACTGTATTTGATAAAATAGTTATATTTCGGAGGCAAACAAAATGAAGGAATGAAAAACCTTGACCCAAGCTTTTTTTGTAAATAGATCAATAAAATCTAAGAGGAAAAATATTTTTAATATTTATAATCTATTTATATTTTAATATCACAATTATTAATTAATTGTAATACTTGAAAAATCATTGAAGTAATGAGAATGAGGCAAAATGAAAAATTGGGGGTTAAACCAAAGAGATTATAAGGACAACCTCTATAATAAAGCTAATATTAAATATAAATAATTTACAATTTTTGATCAGAATTTTTTTTTTTGTACTGGTATTAAAATCCGGACTCCAATAAAAAATAGCAAATAATGAGAACTGAAACCACAATTTTGCCCTCTAATTGCATTATGAATGATTTGAGGTATGAGGAAAAGATGCAAAACAATGATCCACCAATTGGAAAGAATAAAATAATAGATCAGAAAAAGAAAGGTGAACATCAAGAAATCTAAATAAACAACAAATCCTCAATTAAAAAAGGACTAGTGAAAGAATTTTGACACATAATTGAGCATAAAAACACAGATGTCTTCTTCCAGCCTGTCCATTAATCTAAATCCATAATTATTTTTTTTTAAAACAACTATTTTACCAAATCCTCAATGTATCTTGCTCTCCATAATATGACTAAAAGTCTCATTTCGAAAATTGAAGCTAAAATAAAATACCAAAAAGCAGGAGTGATAAAAAAGTGAAACAATATCTAAAAAACCAATGAAATTTATAAAAAATATGTATTATTAGTTTATTTTACTTCTTTATCCATAGCTTCATATAAATGGAATAAAAATAAATAGGTATCCCAAGTAGTTGTTAACCCAATTGTCAAAATAGAAAACTAAATTTTTTTAAAAAAAAGATTCAATGTTTTTCTTTACTTTATTTGATTCTTGGTCACTTTCTGCTACTCTTTTAAGAATATTAATTATTCCATATAATTTAATCACACATAAAAAAGTCATCACCAAAGAATAATATATGGCTTTTGATTGGAAATTCTTATAAAACTTCTTAAAATAATCCAAAAAATTTTAAAAAAATACTGATTCATCTATATCTAACTCTGCTTTAATGTTGATATCGCATTCTCTTTGATTTTTTATAGTATTTTGTAAAGTCATTGATATTTTGAAATCTTCTAAATTCTCTAAATAATTTGTTTGACTTTCTATTCTAATTTTATAATTCCACTGACAATGGCCTTTTCATAAAAAATCACTCAACTTCCACAATGAAAGATATTTTTTATTTTACTAATTTGTTGATCAACATTGAAAGAGTTGATTCTTGAGTAATTGCTTATAATTTTTTCTTGAATCCATTCACTAATTTATAATATTTTATCGAAAATATCAAAAGGATAAATGAATAACTATGGATAGTGAATATCTGTTGAGAGATATAAATTGATCTCAGCTCTCTTCTTATCCAAAAAATAACCATCTAATATATCAAACGTTAAATTCAGCATTTTCTCAGAATGACGAATCTTTATATAGATTTTCCCTTCAGATTCTTCAAAATAATCTAAAGGTTTCTAACAAAAAATAAAGGATTATTAAAAAAAAACTAGTTTAATTTTTTACATACTTCATAAATAGATGCTGTTTCCCAGTGTCCAACAAAATTTAAATTATCCAATTTTTTGAGGATTATGTTTCCGATCTTTTGTTGATTTTTTGAAATAAATAAGAGAAATTTTAAATTACAGCAAATGGTGATGGGATGGAATTTGAAGAAACTCCAAAAAAATGAAATATTAGGTATAAATAAAAAAAAATGTTCATCATTTCCTTTTGCATTGCGAATTTTCTTTTCTAAAATTTATTTAAATGAGAAAAATTC
>JFJP01039097.1_pt1 | contig 14517 bp, 21 predicted proteins | sample 431651 | NCBI WGS metagenome assembly JFJP01 (sample SAMN02602958, study PRJNA72255) | Microbial mat metagenome, whole genome shotgun sequencing project. | biome: fresh water; feature: sink hole; material: water; isolation source: purple microbial (photo- and chemosynthetic) mats found in...
CTGAATAATCTACAAAAACTCCACCAGTAAATTCTGTATCTTCTCCTGTATCCGAAGTTTCTGAACCCCAAACTAAATCAAGAGCTGAGGCATTTTCTGCATCGCTTACAGATATATAAGAAGTAGATCCCTTATCCTCAGCAATTAAAACTAATCTATTGTTTCCATCATCTGAAACAGATGCAATTCCAGGAATAGCGGCATCTCGTATAGCTTGTTTTATTTCTTCTATAGTAACTGCAGATGGATCAACCGCTGCTGTAGTTAAGTCCACCTCAGCAAATCCTTTATCTGTTGTTATTTTTATAAAACTGTTAGATGATAAATCGACAGGAGTAGATAATCTAATTTCTCCAGTAATGAAAGCTGCAGCTTCTGTGCCAACTTCTCTCAAAATAGATATTTCATCAATTGATACAGGCGTCCATCCATCACTACTAAAAAACACTCTTATCAATAAATCAAATTTATCATTAAAGAACAAATCAGCAAATTTAGCTTCAAATGTTGCTAAGTCTGTTGATTGATTGAAAGTCCCATCTCCAGGTCTCCAGCTTCCATTTTGATAATAATACCAAGTCAAACCAATTTTTACTGCAAAATTTAAGCCTTCTGTTCCATCTACTATAATATCTTTTATTTCATTCTCTATAAATCCTTGTCCATAATTAATATCAATATAAGGTCTACCACTATCATATGGAGTTAATGGATATGTTTCTAATGTATAGTTTTTAGAATGCTGTGCTTTATCATATATTTGTAATTCATCCATTAAATAATTGTTTGGAACTTCGCCATGTAAGAATAAGAATGTTTTACAATTCTGTCTGGTCAATCCAGTCATAAAAACTTTATTTAATTTTCCACCAATAAAGAATTGACCAATCTGTTCATTCCAATTTAGCTCAAAAGCGTAATATTTAAATCTATTGTTAGACCATAAGCCAAGATCTTCATCTATTACTAATGTTCCAGAATAGTCATACATTTTTAGTAAGATGTGTGAATTTGTATTATGGATTAAAGTTATTTTATTTGCATCATCATATTTAGTACCTAGTTTGAAAAACTCTATAGGTGCTGTTGGACCATTAGCTATAAATGGATTTAACATTCCACCCATTAAAGTTATTAATGATGGAATATTAATATCTACTGGATCGGTAACAAATATTTCATCACCATATCCAGTAGTAGTTATTCTAATTTTTCCATCGATGTTTCTAAAACATTGATATCCATTACCAATAAGTTTTACAGCTAATTTATTGTATATAGATAATCCATTATCAGATGGATCAAGGTTTACTACAAAGTGTTGTGGTATATTATTTGTATAAATTGTTAGGCCATAATCTTTTACTTCTGGTATTGCTGATACAGGATTAATGTTTTTAAACCATTGTTCACCAACGGCATTATTAAATCCAGCTCTTAAATAAAATTTTATAGAACCTTCATTTTCAATAACTCTAAAGCTTTCCTCTTCGTATATTACCGTTCCCTTTAATTCACCATGTTGGCCTAATCCAAATGCATCAAAATTAGCGATTTCAGGCACACCGATGATGCTTTCTGGTTCTTTAGCTCCAATACAATGTATAGCATCAAAAGTAGAGTCAAAATTTACAGCAAAAACTAGATCATCTGTAAATCGTTTAAGTTCAACTTTCCCCGAGGCATCTTTATTAAATCTTTTTTCATCACTATATTCTATATACCTAAATGTTTCTTTAATCATTTTTCTTATATCCTCATATAGTTATCTTTCCAAAATGAGAGTAAAGGTAAAATCACTATACTTATATTTAAGTATTGACAAATATAATTTAAAGGGTTATTATAATATATGCATAAATTACAACAAAAAATCTCGTTGATTAGTATCATATTTACTATGATAATAATAAGTCAAATATTTATTACCTCTTTGTATAAAGAAATTGATGGTATAAAATCAGATAGGGAAAATCTTACTATAAAAATTAATGAGTATTACGTTCCACAGCAAATTGAATTTGAGAATACATTAAAAAGAATAACAGAATATATATCTAAAACGGATTCCTTTATGGGTATAGGTGGATCAAGAAATCCTGAATATTTCGACTCCTCTATATTTGATGAAATATTAAAAGCGCGAAATACGAATGATTTTGAATTGTTTTTATCTAATACTGAAAACTACTTTAGTGAAAGAACTAAATATTTTGATGCTTTACCATCTATATGGCCTTTAGAGTATTCACCAAGACTTAGGATAACATCAGCCTTTGGAGAACGGTTTAGTCCTTTTACTGGTAAACTTCAAATGCATTCTGGTATAGATATGGTTTCAGTTTGGAGAGCTAAGATTGTTGCTACAGCTCCTGGTATGATTGTTGAATATTGGCCACCAAAAGGAACGAGGGGGCCAGGTGGCAAAATTTATAAAGGTCATCCTTTATTTGGTGGATATGTAGTTATAGAACATGATAATGGATATAGAACACATTATGCACATTTAAGTGAAATCTATATAAATACTACAACAAAAATAACCAGAGGATTGGTTATAGGTAGAATGGGGAATTCTGGATTGTCAAATGGGGAACATCTTCATTATGGTATTGAAAAATTTAATGACGAAACACAAGAATGGATGTTTATAGATCCAATCAATTTCCTACGAGGTGTTAAAGATTGACTTAAATAAAAAACAATGTTATAATGAATAAAAAGGGAGACATATGTTTAAGTTGATTTTTTTAGATATTGATGGTGTTCTTAACTCACATAGATTTTGGGATACAGTTGGAAAATATAGATCAAAAATTGATATGGAAACCGAGTTGGATCCTATATCTTCTAATGTCCTAAAAGAAATAGTAGAAGAAACCGATGCCAAAATTATTATAAGCTCTACTTGGAGATTTTCTTATTACGATTTTCTTGTTGAATATTTATCATCATATAATATAAAAGTAATAGGTAAGACTGGTAGGGGATGTGTTGATTGCGTTAGAGGTAATGAAATATTATCTTGGATTAAAGCTAACGAAAAAGTAATTGGAGAACACTATTACAATTATAAGAACTATGTCATACTGGATGATGATAGTGATATGTTATATTGGCAAAAAGATAACTTTGTTCATATAGATAATAAAATTGGATTAATTGAAGACCATAAAAAAGAAATAATAAGGATATTAAATCAATGAAATGCTCAGTATGTAATGAAAATTTTGTTAATACAATACAAACAACATTGTATCAAGAAGTCGAGAAGCAAGAATATTCATCGTCATCATTAAAAATAATTAGTTTTAAAACTATGTGTATGGAATGTTTTTTAAGAATATCTGGTATCGCTAATAATATCAACATAAACGATGTTCAAGATATTTGGTTTAAAAAGGTTGATAATGGAAACTAAACAAGTAATCGTAATGAGAAGAGATCTCAATATGAGAAAGGGTAAGATTGCAGCACAGGCTGCCCACGCTTCGTTAAAAGTTTTTTTAAAACTTGGAACTATTTATAATAATGAAATGATCATACCAATGGTAAATGAGGCCATGTCTGATTGGATTAATGGAGTTTTCAAGAAAATATGCGTTTACGTTAATTCAGAACAAGAATTACTTGATATCTATAATAAAGCAGAGGAACGTGGATTGATTTGTTCTATGATAATAGATAATGGATTAACAGAATTTCATAATGTTCCTACTAAAACTTGTATTGCTATTGGTCCAGATTACTCGGATATAATTGACGAAATTACTGGTGATTTAACTTTGTATTGAGGGGTATTTATGGTTTTAGAAACATTAAGAAGTGAAATAAAAGATTGGATGGATAATGAAAAAAGGTATAATCTTCTTTGTAGCATAATTCATAAAGAATATTACAAAATATTTCCAAACGATAATAGATCAATTGATAGAACAAGATTAGATTATCCTGCTTTTTTGTTGGAAGGAATTATTAATAAAAAGGAGTGGGAATATGAAAAATTTATTGATAGTAGTTGCTGATAGTAATGACGCTGATTATGTTTACAACATAACAGAAGTTTCTAACGAAACTTTGGATAAAATAAATATAATCCTAGAAAAAATGAAACCAAAAAAAACACATTTTGGTTATCCTTGGGGCAAAGGTGAAAGTCGTGATAGTGATAGATATGAATTTATTTATGATGGCATTCTTACCGAGGAAGAAATGGAATATATTGATGGTTTTATTCCTTATGGGGAATGTGGCGTTCACACATTAAGTGATGTTGGAGTTTATAGAAATATTTGCGATAAAGAAGAGTTGGGAATATGAGAATAGAAGAAGATATTAAATTAGATTTTGATGATGTTTTAATTCATCCTAAACGATCAGTATTACAGAGTAGAAAAGATGTTTCATTAGAAAGAACATTTACATTCAAACACTCACAAAGAGATTGGACTGGAATTCCAATAATTTCTGCAAACATGGATACTACTGGAACGTTTGAAATGGCTAGCGCTCTCTCTAAATATAAAATGATAACTTGTTTACATAAATTCTATTCAGATTTTGATATAATAAATAGCCCGCTAAATCTAGAATATACTTCAATCGCTATAGGCGCAAAAGACGACGATTTAACAAAAGCTATTGAGATTAATAGATATTTAAAAACTCTTAGGTTTATAACTGTTGATGTTGCAAATGGATATGGAGAATATTTCTCAGGGTTCATAGGTAAAGTAAGACATTTATTTCCTAGAATTACAATCATAGCCGGCAATGTAGTTTCTGGAGAAATGACAGAACAGTTGATTTTGTCTGGTGCGGATATTATTAAGGTTGGAATAGGTCCAGGAAGTGCGTGCACAACAAGGTTAAAAACAGGTGTTGGATACCCACAGCTTTCTGCAATAATTGAATGTGCTGATGCAGCTCATGGAATGGGTGGTCATGTTGTAGGTGATGGTGGATGTAGAACTCCAGGCGATATTGCTAAAGCTTTTGGAGCTGGTGCGGATTTTGTTATGCTTGGTGGTATGTTAGCTGGTCATGATGAAAGTGGTGGAGAATTAGTAACTAAGCAAATTGATACTGGTGAATGGGAAAAGAATGAAGAGTTTGAAGAGTTTATACCAATATTTAAAGAAGAGAAGTATAAGAAGTTTTATGGTATGAGTTCTGATACTGCCCAGAAAACATATTATGGAGAACAGAAAGATTACAGAGCAAGCGAAGGAAGAACTGTAATGGTTCCTTATAAAGGTCCAGTAGAAAATACTATTCAAGAAATTCTTGGTGGACTTAGGAGTGCATGCACTTATATCGGAGCTCCTTCGTTAAAGCAATTCTCTAAATGCACTACTTTTATAAAAGTTAATAACACCCATAATAGAGTATTTATTGATAAGGAAATATAATGGCAAAACCAATAACTAATACATCAATAACATTAACATATGAAGATGGATGGGCTTATGAAATCAAAGCTTATGAAGAAGAAACTGTTGTAACTTATTTCGAACCAAATGGTAGTGGGATTTTAACAAAAAGAGGCGAAGAACAAAGATATACTACTTATGAAGATTGTGATATTAGTATAGCTAATGCTATTTTGCAAGTTAGAAAGTCTTATAAGGAATCAAACAAATGACATTAGAAAAGTTTAAGAATGAAATGAGTAATGTTAAAAACTTTATAAATGAACAAAATGTTTGGCAAGATTGCTTTAGTAAACTAATGCCAGATAGTTATCCCATAGTTTCTCTAGGTAGCAAATTGCTAGAAGATTATATTCATTTAATACAAGATAGTTTTATGGAAACAAATGAAGAAGATTGGATTTTCTATTATATTTATGATTGTGAAGTTGGAGAAAAACCAATGGAAGTAAAGAAAGATGGAAAAGTAATAGTTCTAGATAACGAAGAAAAACTATATTATATAATGCTTGGAAAATGGTAATTATGATAGGTATTCATTCGATAGTGGAATATAAAGATTCTAAAGAAGGATGGTTTAAAAAATATCCTATAGAAGTATCGTTAGAATATGATAAATATATAGCAGCTATGTTGGCTAATATTAATAATGAAGTTCTCAAAATACAAACAATTTTTGATCCTGTTATTGATAGAGTAAGAGGCATTCCAGTTGATGCATCTAATGAATATCTATCTTTGCTTAAAGAATATAAAGGTGATAATCATTCTTATTATTATTTAAGAGAATTAAAGAATTTAGAGAAAATAGGATATTGGGATAATCTTGTAGAGTATAATACTTATCGAAAAGTTGGAAAACAATTATTTGATTTAATAAAAGAGCTGGAAAAAATAGAAATAGAAAAAAAGATATGTCATAATTGTATTAGATTATGTTTCTATTTTTATTGACTAAATTAATTTTGTAGAGTATAATTGTTCTATGGGGGATAAATGAACATTAAAAATGAAATTTTTTACGATATACAAAAATTCGTAAGTAAAGGTTTTGACAAAGAAACTATTAACAGAGATAAAATGAAATCTCAAAAAACTCCAGTAGTTGATTATGCTGAATTAACTAATCAACTAGAGAGAGCTATTAAACTGACAAAGATGGGGATTAAGTTTGGCGATACATTTCATTCTGTTTTTGTTTGGGGTCCTACTGGTTGTGGTAAGACGGAGATTATAAAGCAAATAGCTGAAGGGCATGATGCTGTTTACCATAAGATTGAAATTCAAAAAGTTCCTATTGAAGAACTACAGGGTTTTCCATATCTTCACAAGACACAAGATGGGAAAACAGTTGTAAGGTTAGCTCATCCAACTGATTTACCTCCAAGTGATGATGAAAGACTTTGGGTTTTCCATCTTGATGAATTCAACAAAGCAGATACAGAAGATATGGCAGCTGTGATGAATTTAGTTTTGAATGGAGAGATCGGTGGATCTGCAGATTATAATGAAGTAACTGGTGCAAGTGAAAAATATAAACTTCCAAAGAGAACTGTAATTATTGGTTCTGGTAATCCAAAGGAACAAAAGAATACAACATCATTCAATTCGGTCAATAATTTTGATACTGCTACTGCAGAACGATGGCATAGAAATTTGTATATTAAATATGATGCTCCTTCTTGGTTATCAGCATATGCGTTTAAACCATTCAAGTGGAACGGTATAGAATTATCAGCAAGAGTTCCAGCTATAATTGCATTTTATATATTGGATAAATATATAGAAGAAAGCAATGCAGAAGCTCCATTCTTGGTTCCAAAAAGCATTCACGATACAGAAGATAATGAAGTAGAGAGCACAATGTCTCCTCGAGCTTGGACGTTGGTTGCTAACGAGATAATATCTGATGCTTATCTAGAATGGGAAGTTCTTGACAAAAAAGAAAAAGATGTATATAATAATGACTTCGATAAGTATTTACAAAATCCTAATGTTCAAATCAAACATCTAATAAATAATGTTTATGAATTTGGCGCTAAGGGAAAAGAAATAGTTTCTGATATAATTGCAAGGTATTCTTATTTTGCAGAGAATAGAGTTCTACCAGAAGATGTTATTTATAATTATGTTGATCATAGAGATAAGATAAAGAAAATTTCCACCAAGAAAGGTGCAATAATGTATCTTCTTTATGGAATTGGACATGCAATAAAAGATATTAAAAAGTGGGATGATGTTAGAATGCCAGCTTTAAATATTTCCACATTCATTACTGATACAAATATTCCAGCTGAAGATTTAACTGTATTTATCTATGAAATGGATCAAACGAAAACAACAGTTTCCAAGGAATTAGCTGATACATTATATAGTATCAATGAGAGATATAAGAGTTCGTATCAAGGATATTATTATACTGGCGAAGAGGAATTATTAAAGGATGATAAAATAGTAGCACCAGTTATTAATTCATAGGAGAATATTTGTTTATAAAAGATGAGAGTATAAAAGATATTTATGATTTATTCCGCTTCAATAATTTAAGGGTCGTCTATTGTCCTAATGATGGATTAGGATTAGATGGCCCTTTTAAAGAGGTAGATGAAAAAGAGATAGTAGAAATTCTTAATGGGGACTTCATAACTAATAATCTACAAGAGAATTATATTCTCGAAGGTGTAGATATAATGGTTAGTGGAGAATAAATGGATAGTTTTGAATATAAAAAGATTGATTGGAAAGTTCCAATTGAACGGTCAATATTGATAGATAAAAACATTGATAATCCTTCTCTAAGATTATATTTAGTTCTTCTTAGCTACGCTAGAGATAAAATAACGGCATTCCCATCAAGAGAAACTTTAGCTGATGATATGGGATGCACTGTTAGAAATATAGACTTAATTAAAAATAAATTAAAGAAGGTTAAGCTATTAGATTGGGAAACTAGATTTAATGGAACCAATAAATACAATGTTTATAAATTATTACAATATGAGCCAATCAAAAAGAAACAGAATGCTATAGCGCAAACGTTTACGAAAACAGTGCCAACTGAAACGAAATATACAGTTGATAGCAAAATGCAAGAAGTGATAGATACATTTAAGAAATCATATAGAGAATTTTGTGAAACTTCTGGTGAAGATTTAAAGGATACTATAAAATCTGGATGGATAGAAAATCCAGATTATAATATTAGTCAAGGTGATATAAGAAATTTAAAATGGTATAGTGATACTTATGGAGAAGCTTCATTAAAGAAGTTGGGAATAAGTTTTAGATTTCTTGGACCTTATTTAAAAGATGCTATTGAGTATGGTGATTTCTATACCAACCAAGGAGCAGAATTAGTTCCAACGATTTCATTGTTTACAAAGGCAAAACTTCAACATGATAAGATAATTCGATTTACATTGGATGAATTAAAGAAAAAAGCATCACAAGATTTAGAGAGGATTAACTAAATGGATGAAGAAAAAAAAGAAGAATTAGAAATGAAAGAGCCACAGGAAAACAATGAACGTATCTATTTTAATAATGTAGATATTCCAGAACAAATTTATATTAATAAAATAAATTTGATACATTAATTGTTTTGACAAAAATAAAATAAAATGGTATAATTATAATATAGGGGAGATTATGAATAGGCCAGAAAAAATTTCAAAGTTAGCATATTATTTAATGGACAAAGAACCATTATTTTACCTATTTATAATTAATACCGATTTTATTTTAGATGAAACAGATTTTGGTTCTGATTATGCTGGTGTCACTTACAAGGATGGTAGAGTTAAATTCCATTATACACAAAAATTTGCAGAACTTCCAATAAGAAAATTATACTTTGTTCTTATTCATGAAGCTTATCATATTTTTAAAAAGCATATATCAATACATTTAGATTTACAAAAAAAGAATTTTCTATTATGTAATATAGCGGAAGACTCGATAATAAATTCCGAAATACTTTCCTCAACGTTTAATGGTATTTCTCCTGATGTTGAAGGAATGGATCCATTTTTTATACCAGAAGATTTCATAAGAGAGTATAGACATTTAGGCACTGATGCTTATGTTACTCCTAGATTATTTAATTATTTATTAAACAAGAATAAACTCTCAAAGAAAGAAATTCTATTAAAGAATGGATTTTGTAAAAACACTAAAACTGGTGTATACGGTAAAGTTCTATATGAATATGAAGAGAATAGTTTTTATGTATATCCATATAAGAATACTGATGAAATGTTGGAAAACGCAAGAAATGGAAGATATCCAAGTGGTAATCTTAATGTTCAAAACCATATAGATGATTTAATACCTGTATTTATAAATAGTAGTAGTGAAGGATACTCTCAAGCAATCTATGAAGATGAATCTGAGAGTTTTGGATTCGCTGATTCGCATGAGAAAACAGAAGAGAAGATCGAGAATAAAGAAACAGAAGCTATAAGTCAACAAGTATTTGTAGAAAAAATAGTAAGACAAGCGAGAGAAATAACCGATAATAATCCAGCAATCAAAAAAGCTGCTGGAAAAAATAAAGGAACATCCGTTCTTGATAAATTAGAAAATCTATTGAAACCAGAAGTGAATTGGAAAAAGGTATTCAAGAAAAATATCAATCTTTATTATTCCAATAATTCTATAACTAAAAGTAAAAAGAAAAGTATTCTTACTTATCTAATGAACGCTAAGAGTAGATATGGTTTTATATTTCCACATTGGATAAAAGTAAAAGATAAGTTACAGAAATATATTTTCATAGCAGTAGATACTTCTGGTTCTTGTTTTTCTGATACTTATGACATGGAAAGGTTCTTCTCTGAAATAGATAAGATATCAGAAGAGCTTGAATTTTCAAGCACTGGTAAAGTATTTGTGATGCAATGGGATTGGATTGTAACTAAAAGTTTTGTTGAATATAAAAAAGGTGATTGGAAAAACTTTGTATTACAAGGTGGCGGTGGAACTAATCCAAGATGTATTTTTGAACATATTAGCAATGTTCTAAAGCCAGTTGGTAATTCACTTTTTGGATATTTGGATGGAGATAGTAAAAAAAGTCCATTGTTCATACCAGATAAAAACAAGCTTCCTTTTTTAGTAGTTCTTACTGATGGATATTTCTATGGTAATTTAAGCAATAAGGATTTAGGAATGTATGAAGGAAGCGAAAAGAATGTTTTGTTCATAACTAAAAGTTCTAATAATCTTTACAAGGACGCTAATTATATTAAATTTAAGTAGGTTATATGTTACATAATAGTTTACAAGAGTATCTAAATATTAGATGTGAAGGTGTAATAAGATCCAATGATTTTATTTATGATAAAACTATCAATCATAAAATGTTAAACAAAACATCAGAAGATGCTAGTTGGATAATTTGTGGTGCAAACATAGATCCTTATATGCATCTTACAAAAGAAGGGTCTATAAAGATTTCAAAAATGGAAGAAGGTTTTATTCCATGAATAAAATGAATAGAACTTCACTAGACCCAATTTATGTAATAGATAGTAGTGAATTACCTGCAATAAAAAATAAAGCAATAATGGATATTAGAAAACCATATGATGAAGAAATTATAGAATATCTAAATATAAAAATGTATTCATTTACAGATTATAGAGTATTAATAGGTGGATCATATAATAAATCTAAAAAGAAGAAGAATTTATGGTCATTGTATGAAGATTAATTAAGGATGTGATATAGTGGAAGAAAAGTTTACAATAAAACAAGATATACTTGATAATGATGAATTAAACTATGTGATAAAAACATATGGTGAAATCATAGAAAAATATATTGGCATAGAGATAGGGATTGGTTTCTTTTCTTCAAGTGAGGATTATGTTGATACCTATCAATCTATAAAAAATACATTACATTATAAGGGCAAGTATAATAAAGAATTTGATATTACTATTTTTAATGATTACTCCATATCGGAAAAAAATGTTATAACGGATATTGGTATTGCTACTTTAGAGTTAGATGATAAAAGTGTTGCTACTTTTATAAAAGTAGTTACTCCTTTTTTAAGGGAAAGAACGTATGATTTTCTTATAATGAAATACGATCAGTCTAAAAAAATTCTACAAACATTAGATGAAAAAAGAAAGAAATCTAACTTTAAGATAAATGATTTTCCAATTATAGGTCTTGATTTTACTGATATAAAAAAGAATACAATAGATTTTCTTTTGAATGAAGATTTTAGAACTTATTGCACTTCTAAACATATTAAACTTAAAAGAGGAATTGTATTAGAGGGTAAGCCAGGAAGTGGCAAAACTATGACAATTCAATATCTAAAAAATATTGCATTAGCTAATAAAATAGAATTTTATTCATTTAAGAACGCAGATGATTTTGTTAAAAATCAAAACGATTACGAGAAAGAAGAAAAGAAGATATTTGTTTTCGAAGATTTTGATACCTTACTTAGAGAAAGAAAGGATACAAATAGATCACCTAATCAAATTCTTGGTATGATTTTAAATACTCTTGAAGGAGTAGATGAAATTAATAACGTTGTATCAATTTTTACCACTAATGAAGTTAGATTATTTGATTCCGCTTTTATTCGACCTGGCAGAATAGATAAAGTTTATACTTATTCATTACCCGATCAAAAGATATATAAAGACTTCTTTAATGCTTATATTCCAGAAGAAGCTACATTCCATTCTCATATAGAAGAAATACTAAGTGTATCTAATTCTGATATTTCATTTGCTATCCTAAAGGGTATCTGCGATGACATCAACATACTAAAGTTCTCAGATAGTTCATTGACAAAACAAAAAATTGATCTTATAATAAAAGAGAAATTATCAGCAGCTAATAAACAAGAAGAAGTGAAGAGTAATAAAGATTATATTCTATAAAGAAGGGGAAAATGTTTAAAGTAGGGACTAAGTTTCATACGTCAGAAATTGATTCAGATGTATTAAAGCCATACACCAATCAGGAAGTAATAGCATTATTGACAGATAAATATAAAAATTTTGATGCTGCATATATTCCAGATAAGTATGATATAGCTTTTATTTTGATAAAAGAAGATCATAATGATTCATTTAATGATGAATGGAAAATAGTCTTCTTTAAGAAAGTAATGAAGATGCCAGATTTTGCTAATGGAACTATTACATTAGATAATCTAGAAGCAATGCAATCAGCTGGTTCTAGTTATGAAATATATAAAGAACTAGATGGAACCTTTGAGGATACAATTAAAATAAGTTGTGAATTAATAAACAAACATAGAGCTGGATATACTAAAGAAGCTAATATGGAAGTTGAAATATCTTAATAAAAAGGGAAAAAATGAAAAAGTTTATTGTTATTATTATGGCCATGTTTTTAGCCATATCGTTAATGGGTTGCGACCCAGCAATGGAAGCTGCTGCTATTGATAGAGCGAATGCATTGACATCAGATGCAGCTATAGCTCGAAGGAATTTAGAAACAGCAGAACAAAACTTTCAAGTGTTTCGTCGTGTAGTATTTTATAATGGTATAACTGGAGAATATATTATTCAGATAGAAGGTTATTTAGCTATTATAGTAGATTCGGATGGTGATCTGGTTGTCACTATAAAAACAGAAGATGGTCAATATCTAAAACACTATCTTGGTATTTCAGATAATGTTACATATTTTTCTGAGGCTTTGGCCCCAAGTTCGGTTTCTACAAGACAATATAAAGTTGTCTTTAAACCATCTGTAATAATTCCAACAATAGAAATAAACAAATAATAAAAAAGGGAAGCAACCATTGCTTCCCTTTTTTTATTTATTAATAATTCATTGAATCCATATTATCATCTGCAAATTGTCTTAGTGAAGATTTAGGAGCTTTTGGGGTTGGAAATTTCACTCCCATTCTAGGACTACTACTTGGAGTAGATCTTGATCTAGATGCTGCTCTAGTTTCAGAAGTAGATCTGGTTGGTGCTGGTGCATCTCTTGATCTTTGTGCGGCTCCTGGAATAGCTTTCTCTACGTCCTTCTTTCCAAAGAACGATCCAATTTTTGCTGAAGCAGCTGCGGCAAAGTTTTGAACTCCAGACGCAATTGAATTTAACAAAGAAGGATTCATTGCAATACTACCAAGTAAAACACCTAATCCAGTAATTACAACTCCGAGTCCAATCTTACCTAGTAAACTCTTTGTCTTAGCTGATTTGATATATCCACTAATAGAGTCATTACTATTTTTCAATGCCTTTAACTTTGCTGTTGCGGTGGTTTTGTCAAGCTTCTTGCCAGCAAAATCATCTTCAACTTTCTTATATTCATCACCAAGTTTAGTGATATCTGCTGCAAGTTTCTTAGCTGCAGCTACTGCCTCTGCACTTCCAGTTTTTTCAATCTTAGAAAGTTTAGAAGTGATTTTACTTGCTATAGTATAGAGCTTCTTACTTTCTTTGAAAATCCTCAAACCTTCTGTAAGATATGCTTCAGTTAGAGTATATTCTTCATAACTTTCAGTTAATTCCTTTAAATTCATATGTATCTCCTTTAGAACTTTATTTTATCTTTACAGTATTATATAAGTCATAAAAAAAACCCTGCAAATTTCTTTGCAGGGTTTTATTAGTTAAACCAATTTATTAGACTAAATCAAGTCCAGTGATAGAGAGCTTACCGTAGAAATATCTTCCACGTTCAACTTCGGTGATAGCGTATCTGGAGAAGAATCCTCTGATACTATTGAAGTTGTCTGGGTGAGTTACAGTGTTAGACATCCAATTTGTATATGGAGAATAAACTACACCAGCACCATAAGTTGTGTTGTTGGACTTGTAACCTAACTGGATTTCTCCAGATGATCCACCGTTTCTGTTTGGATCTACATAAACCTTCATTCCGTTTCCAAGAGCACCAGCGTTAAACACGTTAAATGTTCCACCAGCAATTTCTCCCTTGAAATTAGGAAGCATAGAAATTACAGCACCAACTTGTGGAGAAACTACCATCCAAGAAGCTGGTCCTTGTCTATTATACTGAGCAATCTTTGCAGCTGCTAAGTAAATTTTCTGAGCTAAAGCTCTGTGAC
>JFJP01028213.1_pt1 | contig 14516 bp, 14 predicted proteins | sample 431651 | NCBI WGS metagenome assembly JFJP01 (sample SAMN02602958, study PRJNA72255) | Microbial mat metagenome, whole genome shotgun sequencing project. | biome: fresh water; feature: sink hole; material: water; isolation source: purple microbial (photo- and chemosynthetic) mats found in...
TAGATCCTGAGGAGATTTTAGAGCGAAAGATTGAATTTTTTCAATGAGGAGAGAATCAGGAGATTGAGGAGATTCAATATTCATTTTGTAAAGAAGCTATTAAATTTTACTTCTGAAGGTTGTTTTTAAATTTCTAAAAAAATTTAAAAATCAGAATTTAAAAGAGTTCATTTAAATTTGAAAAATTGCCAATAATTTGAATAGTGATTGACTAATTAAAATCGAAAGTCATAAATTGAAAAGAAGGTGTTTTCTATTAAATGCAATTATTGGCTCAAACCAAATGAATGATGCTCTCATTTATTTGGAATTTTTTCAAATCCTCAAATAGTTTTTTATTCATAACTGGAGGTCCACACACATAAATCTTTTTTAATCTTTCTCCCTTTTCAATATTTTCATCTATAAAATTTTCATCAAAAAATGATTTGATTAATGGTATTTGCTTGAAATGCGTTTCTTTTGAAGAAATTCTTATTTTCATATCAAACCAATTAAAATTTCTTTCCTTAACTATCTCATATAATTTTGTAATTATTTCAGAACCAATAAATTCTTCATCATTCGCGAATGAAGCAAATAAAATCAATTTGAAATCATTATTAAGAGATCCGACATAATCTTCTTTATAAGCATTCAGCGAAGAAATCTCTTCATCTTTTAGATTTTGTTGCAAAGTCAGACTCGTGAATATTGCTTTCTTCAATAAATAATCAAACAAATCTATAAAGGGGAGAATTCCTGTTCCTGCTGCAAAAATGTAATATAATCCTGAACTATTTTTCTTTATTTCTAAGCCATTTCCCTATTGAACCTAAATTTTCTATAAATTTAAATTAAAATTTCTTACAAAATTGCCTCTGATAATGTAATTTCTATTTAAATTATGATGAATAAAATTTGAAAAAGCATTAGAGCGATTATATTTCTTTATAATCAAAGTGAGTTCCTCCGAATTCAAAGAAAATTTGTTTTCAAAAACATTAATTTCAGATTTATTATCCTTGTAGTTTGATCCATCATTGTTTTCCAATTCATTTTTTTTAATAAGAACATCATAACTTTTTATTATTTTTTCTCTTAAAATAATATTCTGATTTGTGTAGCATAAAATTGTTGTATATAATCTTGTTAATTTATTTTGTCCTTGAGGCTCAACTTGGACCTTTTTTAAATTAATTTATAATAAATATTTATTATTTAAGAATAATCTAACGGTAAAATGTTTCCCCATCCACTCAATTCCTTTGATATAATTCTTAACAACAAATTCAGATGATCTAAATCTAAACATTGAAGTTGTTTTTGATAAGTCTTTTTTTTCATGAATTATCCAAAGAGAATTATCATTTGATAGATCGTTTTTTCGTTTGAGCAAGACTTGATGTGAAGGATTATCAACAGAGCCAATCAATCTAAAACTCAGATAATTAGATGCATAAAGAGAATGTTTATGAGCAGATAGATCAATGCTTTCTAAACCAGCAATCCCATAGAAAAATCTCCCAATTTCTCTTCCTTAAAAAAAATTTGGTTTTTAGATAAAATAAATATATACCTCTAATTTGTTCAAATATATAATTTCCTCCAGGATGTTTTAATCTTGAAATGTCATAAATTTGTGCATCTAAAACAATCCAAAAAAGATGAGGGAAATCTTTCAATAATTGATCTTTCGACACTGATTTTAAATCATCAATAAGAAATAAAATAAATTAAATTATTACAGTTTTGATTTATTTTTGCAACGAGATCACTGAAAAGAAGGGGAGAATCATTTATAATTTGTGGAGTTTTTTTGAAAAATTTAAATTCCATTTTAAACAAAAACTCAATTACTCCTTTTACAAAGAATAAGATGACATAGTAAATTATCAAAGGGATTCTAAAAGATTTGTTAAAAATAAAATAATTTAAAAAAAAAATGTTACAAAAGACTATCTTTGTATAATTTGATTCCGATGCCAATATTTGCTTTTGTAAGCAAATAAATCAAAATTCCATTAATCTATAAAAATTAAATTTTTTACAAGATATTTCTTTAATAACTTTATGAATCAGCTTGTAATTTGTGTTATTAATAAATTTATCTTTCTTCTCAATCAATTGCTTTACAATTATTCCAAGTGTAATTTCAATCACACATAACCCAATGACAATCATTCCTATTATAAAATGAGCCACAGCTAATTGTCTCTCATTACCCAAATTTGATAAATCTTCTCGATCTAACAAAAATAAAAGTAATTTTCAAATTCAATTAAAAAAACAAATACTTTTGTAAATCAATAGACTTTCCATAATAGTTGAGAGGAGACAAGTTGTAAATAAAATAAACCCATGAGATTCTACATACCACTTAACGGTTTTTAGATATCTGCCAAAAAATAAAGCCACATCGATTAATCCACCCCAAGCAACAAAAAGTAATATCCCATGCAATCTTGTCAATGATGACTTAGTATCTTCCATATCGACTCCTCCATTATATCCCTGAACAAAATGAATAGTAAACGATCCTCGATTGCCATTGTGATACTGCAAATTTGGTCCACTTGAAAATGCATAAGACATTTCATGATCCCCTTGTTCTAATAGAAAATCCCATTTATCTCCAGTCTTAATTTTTCTTTCATATTTTATAAACATATAACCATTTTTTTTTCCATAACCTAAAAGTTTTAGATCTTCAGTCCCTCCAAGATCAATGTCTTTTGACGGATATGATTCACTTTTTGAAAACATATCTTTTAATATGATGTTGGAATATTCATCATATTCTGCAACATGGATATCACAATTTTTCATGCATTTGCCAAGTCCAAGGGAAACGTAACCCATATTTGAAGTTTTTATCATTATTTGAACTGTTGTTTCATCTGTGCTGAAATTCCAATAAAGGGTGAAAATGTTCTCAAGAACAACACCTGAGGAAGGCAATATTGAAATATCATTTATTTGGCAAATTCCGTTTATGACTACACTATCATAATTGACACAAGTAATGCATTGATCATCAGAATCACATTTTGTGCAATTGGATGGACATTTCGAAGGATTTGTTGAATTTGAAAAATTAATTGACTTCATTCCTTTTTCAATATGATAAGAAAAATAATCGTTTCTACCTATCGCATAAATCACATCATTAAACGCGTTTATCACTATTTCTTTGTCATTACTATCAGAACTAATCAATTTCCTTCTAAAATTGCAAAGAGTATGAGATGAATTTCGACTTGCAAGCACAAATGTGAGATCTTGTGTTTGGTCTAATAATGGGGTTTTTTCTCCAGTGGATTTCATCTCCAATGCTTGCCAAGTGTCTTGAATCGTTTTATTGCACATAAAAATATCAGCCTCAGTCATTGAAGAACCTAAACCTAAAGCAATCCAACCTTGAGCTTTTGCAATCAAAGAGATTGATATTTCATCATTATCTATCATGTAATAAAGACTTAAGTTTGATGTAAGAGAAAAAGTTGTGTATTTTTCATTTGCATAATTTTCTTGGCATATCCCCTTAGAGAGAATATAGTTATTGTATTTGCATTTTAAGCATGTCGTATTATCACTGTTACATTCTGAGCATATATCTAAAGAACAGGAGGAGGTCTTTGTGGTTCCGTTTGAAAATATGGCTTGGATAACTCCTTTTTGAATAAAACTTTTAAAATCATCTGAATAGTTTGGGGATAAAACAGTAAAAATCTGGCAAAATCCATCGATTATTATGGAGGGAGAAGCGCATTTCAAACAAATTCGTTTCACAAAATCCCACGTATCACAATAACTGCCACAATGATAAAACATGAAGTTTGTTTGATTTCTTCTTTCGTTATGGTATTCAAAATTATCGTTAATGCCGAAGGCATAAATGATATCCATTGGCTTTGAGAGGGTTATATTTATTGAATTTGGTGAATTAACTTGAAGAGCTCTTTTGATTGTGCAAGAAGTATGAGTAGTATTTCTAAACCCGTAAAGCAAGAAAATAGGCTCCGAATTAATAACCTGAGGTGTAACCTCATCATTACTGTTATAATGAGAAGCTACAAGTGTATTTGTTGAGTCATAAAAACAAACAAAGAGTTCTGATGAAAACATAGAAGAACCGAATCCAAAAGAGATCCATCCTTGAGTTTTGGCTGTTAAAGTAAACTCAAGCTCTGAATTGATTATTTCATAATCCAATGAAAAATAATCATTCAACGGGGCTTGGTTGGAGTTCAAAACAAATAAGGATAAAAAGATTAAAACAGAGGCACGATAAAGTCTCATTTTTTCGTATATTTTTAAAAAAAATTGAGAAACTGCTTTAAAAAAACTTGACAGATGAAATAATTATCAAATGATAAATTATTTTTATTCATTCATGAAAAATTGAGAAGGGATGTGAAAATTTCACTTTTGGTTTAATTTTCAAAAAAAGATGATAATAATTTTTTGAGGAAAAATAAAAAAAGATGCTCTTTTGTTTATTTTAATTTCTAGTTGGAAAACAAAACAAAATTTTAGGTAATTTTGACTGACTTTGTAATTATTAATGCTGTAATTTTTTATTTCAGGTTTTAATTTTTTATCAATTTTTTGGTATTTAAATGCTATAAAACAATCCTTCAACCTCAAGTAAATTGAAGTGATATTTGAAAGAAAATAATTATGATAAAATTATTCATCTTTTATTTAGATGAAAGTTAAATGACTTTTTTTATGAAGATAAACAATAAAAAACACAAATAATTTTTAAATATGAATTTTCATTTTATGATAAAAAATTATAGTTTTTAATTAATTTTTGAATTTTTAAAAAAAATAAATTTCAAGAAATTTTTTTTTAAATTTTTAATTTTCATTTTTTTTTTAATTAAATTTAATAATACAACCCAAAAAAAGAAAAAAAAGAAATAGAAATTAAAATATTTTTAAAATTTTTGGATTTTTTTTTTATTTTATTAAATTAATATTGATATTGATAATTAATTAATCATTAAAAAAAAAAAAAATCAGAATTAAGGGGTTTTAAGGTAAATAATTGATTTGAAAAGTAAAACTCAAAAATTTAGAAAGGGTTCTAAAAATAATTGAAAACACTAAAAAACAAGTTCATAATTGCAAAAAATTTTCATTTTTTTCTTTGTAATCATTTTATTAATTCAAAATTTTTTGATAGCTTTAATCTGATTAAAGTTTTTATAAAAAATTTTTAGTCAGTTTTCCTTAAATCACACCCTCTAAATTGCTTTAAATTGAAAAAAAACTTTTATTTCCACATTCTAATTAAGTTTCTTCTTATTCGCATTTTTATAAAAATGGAAAGTCCAAGCAATTCCATTAGAAAAATCATGATGTCCATCAAGCATAAATTATCTCAACTATCCTTCAGCTCTCGAAGTTTTCCAAGTTCCAAAAGTAGAGCTCATCTTGAATATTGTAAAAAAAAACAATCAATTCATAAAACTTTATTATTCTTATTTGTAAAGTTGGAATCAATGGAACTAAGCTTGATTTCAACTCCAATGAAATGAACCCTCGCATTCAAGAAAATAATTTGGCTTTTTATCAGAAAGAACCCGATATTTCCACTCCAAAGTGTGTATCCTTTCCCCGAAAATCAATAGAAGAAAACAAAAGCCTAGGAAAAAGCATTTTTAATGATAGACTGTGTAGTAGTCAATCAATGGATGTTGTGGCTAAAAAGCCGAATTCAATGAATTCAAAACCAAATTTACATTTTCAAATGAAAATATCTAGTTGTAAATCAGTTGAAATGTTAAGAAAACCGATATTTGGATTTAATTTACCAAAAAGTCCTCAACACAGAAAAGATGGAAGTCCTCCTATTAAAAAAAAAAGAACACTATTTGATGTGCTTTCGAATTTTTATTTGACAAAGAAATTTATAAATACTTTGAAAAGCATCACTTCCAAAAGGAGTCCCAAATTTTTATCTCAACAACATTTTGATATAATTAATGATTTGGTTTTTTTCTTCGATATTTGGAAACAAAATGAAAAAGATCAGACTGAAAAAATTCCAGCCAAAAAACTTAGTATGACCAATTTTCGAAGGCAAAAAACTTTAATAAATGAAATACTTCAAAAAAAAATGATTCACTTCCTCAGAAATTTTCAAACATTTGGTAATTCCTCAACTTTCATGATCATTTGGAATTTAATTCATTTGTTTTTTATCCTATTTTTTTTCTTTACGATACCAATAGAAGCTTGTTTTGACGTGAAATTGTATCAAGAATACAAAGCAGTCTTTTATATTCAATATATCGCCGGTTATTTTTTCCTTGGAGATATATTGGTTAATTGCAATACAGCAGTTTATTTAAAAGGAAAATTAATCAGACAACGTCACCAAATAATGAAAACATACATAAAATCATCTTTGTTGAAAGACATCATCAGTATCCTTTCAATATTTTTGCAATTATATAAAGAAAAAAACAGTCATTTAGAAGATAATCTCATAATTATGACAATTTTTCGACTTTTTTTCTTTTTAAGAATGATAAATTTTTCCTCGATTATCAAACGTTTGGAAGAGATGTTCTTTATAGATCAATCTGTTCAAAATATCCTTTCTCTTTTTAAGCTCGTTTTTCGCATCATCATGCTTTCACATATCTTCGCATGTCTTTGGTTTTATATAGGAACGTTATCTTTGAGTGATTCCTGGATAACCTTTTATGATGTAATGCCAGAATCTTGGTGGATTAAATATATTTATTCTTTTTATTTCGTATGCATCACTATGAATACAGTGGGTTATGGTGATTTAATTCCACAAAACAGCATAGAAAAAGTCTTTACAATTATTTTTATTTATATTGCCTGTGGGATTTTCGCTTATAGTATTAACAGCATTGGGGTGATTGTTTCTGAAATCGCGAAAAGAGAAAACGATTTTCAAAAGGATTTGAATATTATAAATGAGTTTATGAAGAACAAAAATATCAATTTTGACCTTAGAATGAGAGTTAGAAAGTATTTAGAGTACATCTGGTATGAGGAAAAGATCGAAAAATTAGAAGAACAATCCCAAATTATTGAAAAATTATCTGACTCTTTAAAAGAAGAACTGTTATTAGAAGCCAATGGCTCTATTATTAGAGATTTAAAGATGTTCACATTCAATTTTTCAGAAGATTTGTTAAGAAATACAATTCCTTTATTAAAAGAAGTTAGGTATACACCAGGAGATCTCATATTTATGAAAGGAGATTTTGATAATAAAGCTTTATATATTGTACTAAAAGGAAAAGTTGAAATTTTTCTTGAAACAAACAAAATGAAAATCGCTTTTTTTTCTGATCAGGAAAGAAGTGCTTGTGCCCGTAGCATCGATTTCACAACAGCCTACATGATAAAGAAAGAGGATTTCTTAGGATTATTGAAGAAATACCCTAGAGATTATCAGAAATTCTGTGAAATCAAAGACAATATCAACTTTTATGAAGATTATAAAGACCTTTATATCAAATGTTATTCATGCAATGAAATCACACATCTGATACAAAATTGCCCGAATATCAAATATAAGCCAATAAAAGATGTGATTTTGCACAGATATTTCATTTCAGTTGACCAAGTTAGACGCCATATTCATCGTCAATCACATCATTTGAATGCCATTCAAAAACAGGAACTCATTGAGACAAAGGCTTTTGAAATGCAAGCAAATATTTTTCCAATAAATGAAAGTGAAAGAACTTCAAATAATATCAGTGATTATTCAGATAAACTGCGAGATTCGGATAGTTTTGAAAGCTCCTCTTTGAATGAACAAATAATTAAAGAAGAGGAATCAGAAGAAGAAAAAGAAGAATATTCTGGTGAATTGTTAAAAGGACCAAAAGAGAACAAAGAATATGATAATGCACATCAAAGTTTGAAAACTAGTTTCGATGAACTTAAATCTAAAATTAAAAGGAAAAATAATAAAAGAACGCATTTATTCTTAGCTAATCGAAAGAAATCATGTTCTTCTCCACTTGAGAAATTCTTTGAAAATTGTGAAACAGATGTGCAAAACGCCTTGATTTGCGAGCTGAACGGTTCTTTGAACAATTTGTCTTTAAGAAAAAATGAAGAGAACAATCCTTCTTTGAAAAGCATAAAATCTCCAAATGAAGTGAATAAATTAAAATCTTTGTTAAATTACATTAGTGAATTGAATGAAAAAGATAGTAAGACTGAATTTTTGAAAAAAAAGACTCAGGAAGAAAAAAATAATGATTTCCCTGAGACAGATTTCAATATGCCATGTATTGAGATCGTGAAGTCGTGGGATTTTTACTTCCCCCATAATAACTGTGAGAAAATTCTTGAGATTTGCAATTTAATTAACCAGAAAAAAAGAAATTTTCATAATCATCATCCAATAAAAAGCTTCTGCTCAGCAGACTTGAAGAGAAAAAGGAATCAAGGTAATGCAACGAGCCGAAGACAAGGGATTTCGGAAAATTTTGAAAAATTAAACAGACCAAAAATGATAAATAATGGGAATTCATTAATAAAAAAGAATTTCTTTCAAAGTTCTAATGTAATGGAGAAATTTATGAATGAAACGAAGTTTGATCCAGAGAAATTCAAAAAAAAATATAGAAGAATGTATCAAAGGAATAAAATTAAAAATATTTTGAGTGATTTTGTTTGCAAAGTAATTGGATGCATTAAGACAATTTACAAAAATAAAAAGAAAGGAAAAAACCTCAAGAAAAGAATTTGGAAAGAGAATATTTTGGAGATAAAAAACTGTAATTAATCACAAAATAAAAAAATTCCGTTAAAATTTAAAATTGTAAAATTAAATGAATAAAATTGACCAATTTTTTTGTTTTAATTCATGTTTACGCTTCTTTATTCACAGAAATTAATAAAGTAATATTTATTGAATTATTTTCACAAATTTGAAATAAATTTCGTGTTTTAACAGATTTCATTTGTGAATTAATAGAATATTTTTGGCATTATTGATTTATGGTACTTGTGATAATCTTTTTTTCTTTTTATAAAATTTTAATAATGATAAATTTTTTAATTCTTTTTACTTCAAGCGAAAAGTAAATTTCCAGATTCTTATCCATAAATTCCATAATATCTTCGATATCATCATGCTCTTTCACGAATTTTTCTGCCTCTTGACCATAAAAAGACATAACTGGAACTTTTTGCTTGAAGGATTTTATTTTTGATAAATCTAAAATATTTGATTTTTCTTCTTCTTTTTCGTCCTCAAAAATCACATTTTTATTATTATTTGCAACTAAAAAAGAATAAAATATTTTATTTTTTGTTTATTTAATCTTACTTGGTGGCAGTTTGAACTTGTCCTTTTGATGAAGTTCGATTTCCTTCTTAACTTTATTGTCTCCGTTACTATTATTAATTTTTGCAATATTTCCGTTTATTTTCGAAAAAGCTGTTAAAAAATACCTTTGAGGATTTTCCTCAATTGACTTTCTGTCAGGTATATCATTAGTTGAGATAGATTTTCTTTGAGGATTTACAATAGAATTTTGACTAGTAGGATTTTTATTTGGCGGTTGATCTTCATTTGATTTTCGCTCTTCATGATGATTCAAAAGCTGATTATTTTCTAAAACATCTCCGAATTGAGGGCTTTGAAAATCAACGACTCTTCTTTTGATCGTTTTCGAATGAGTCATTTTTTCTAAACATAATAACTTTGAGAGAAAAAAATGAGACTTTGTTTTTTTTTATTGAAAAAATCCAAAACCCCAAAAGAAAAAAGTATTGGTAGACCAAAGAGAAAGGTTGTGATGAAGATTGGAATCACATCTTTTTGAATCCCAGACTCGATAAAAGTAACTTTACTACTAGAGTTCATCTCTCATTTCAAAAATTAAAATAAAAGCATGTTCGAAAAATATCAATTTACCATTTTCACAATTAATTCCATAAAAATAAAGATTGCAAAGACAATTTCCATTGAGACATATTCCATTAGATCCACAAAGAGTGGATTTTTCTAAACATCTTTGTGAGGAAGTAATTGAATTCAGACAATCAAAAAAGATAAAACAATACAATGAGAAAATAAAAAAATTCATTATTGGAAGTTTTATGAAAAATAATATAAACAATTATTTTGTAAAGGCATTTTTTTTAATTTCTTGATGATTTTTTATTTATTTTTAATTTTTTTATATTATAGAAATTCAAAATTTTTCATTGCCAGAAACAAAAAAAAATTTGAATCTATTAATGTAATGCTGCGCAATTCACGTAAATTTCAAACAATTTTTTATCCTCTTTTAAATTAATTCATTAAAAAAAAAACTTTCATTCAATTTCGTAGAAATCACCTCTTCCAAAAAAATGCAACGTCTTCTTTTGTTAAAAAACAGTTTGTCAAGCAAAAATATTACATATGTTGACTCCTCAGTTGATTATTTCCATTTTTCTGATTTGTTAACTCCAGAAGAAGAAGCCCTTCGTCAAGAAGTCAGAACCTTTGCTGAAACTCAAGTCGCTCCATACATCAACGATTATATTGAAGCCGCCAAATTTCCAGATCATTTGATCCCAGCTTTCAGAAAAGCTGACATCTTTGCCCATTTCATTTCTAAACCATTAGGAAAAGGCACATCTTTATTAGGAACTGGCCTAATCGTCAGTGAATTGGCTCGAGTGGATGGCTCAATCAGCACATTTGCAATTGTTCAAGGTGCTTTAGCAATTCATACGATTGACCGATTGGCTTCAGAAGCCCAAAAACTTAAATATTTACCTTTGATGAGAAGATTGGAATTGATTTCAGGCTGGGGTTTGACTGAGGAGTTCTATGGCTCCGATGCTTCCAATTTGGAGACTGTTGTTACAAAAAATTCAAATGGAGATTATATTTTGAATGGGAATAAGCGATGGATCGGTAATGGAGATAAAGATCTTGTGGTAGTTTGGGCCAGAAACACAGAAAACAAAAAGGTTGAAGCTTTTATTGTAAATATGAAGAGCCCAGGTGTCCAAACTCAATCAATTAAATATAAATTGCCATTGAGGATGGTTCAAAATTGTCAGATGTATTTCAAAAATGTGGTGGTGTCTGCTGAGGATAAATTGCCTAAAGCTATTGATTTTAATAAAGGAACCACTGATATTCTTAAGCATTCAAGATCGTTAATTTGTTGGGTTGCCACAGGTTTATTTATTTTATAAAAGATTTTTCTTATAATCCCATTGTTTTTTCCCAGGAACTGCTATTGGAGTGTACGATAATGTGATTGAATACATTTCTAAAAGAAAACAATTCGGTGTTCCTATCTCAAGTTTTCAGCTTATACAAGAAAAACTATCCAGGATGATGGCTACAATCCAAGCTATGATACTCTTATCATGGAGAATAACAAGACTCGCAGAATCTCATGCTGCCACTTTGGGACAAATATCAATGGCGAAAGCTTGGGTGACTTTAAAAGGAAGAGAAGTTACAGCATTAGGTCGAGAAATGCTTGGAGGAAATGGCATTGTATTTGATAATTATGTGATGAAAGCCATGGCTGATATGGAAGCTTTATACACTTATGAGGGTACTTATGATATAAATAGCTTGATTGCTGGGAGAGAATTAACAGGAATATCTGCTTTTAAAACAAAATAAAATATTTATTTAAAGGAATTTTATTTTTTGAAAATTTTAGAAATAAATAATTATGAAAAAACAAAAAAATCTAAAACTTTCTGAAGGAATGTTCGAGAAGATATAAATTTTTAATATCTTAATTTAAGGCCCAAAAGATAAGAAATTTTTAAAACATAATAATTATAAAATCAAAAATATCCAAAGCCTATCCCAATGCTATCCTCTGTTCTAAGACGTTTCGCAGCCCCCAAAAACCTTTACAAATCCTTCTTTTCGACTGCGTAAATATGATCCTATTAATCTCATATTTAATGTTTTTCTTCAGCAAGCCATCAAGGTCTGAATACATCGTTGGTATTGATTTGGGTACCACAAATTCATGTGTAGCCATCATGGAAGGCAATACCCCAAAGGTTATCGAGAACGCAGAAGGAATGAGAACCACTCCTTCAACAGTAGCTTTCACAGAAGATGGCCAAAGAGTTGTAGGTGCTCCAGCTAAAAGACAAGTAATTAAAAAACATTAATTCATTAAATTTTATGGTTGTTTCTGTTAGGCAATCACAAACCCAGAAAACACTCTCTTCGCAACCAAAAGATTGATCGGTAGAAGATTCGATGATCCAATGGTTCAAAAAGACGCCAAAAATTTGCCTTATAAGATTGTCAGACATGTCAATGGAGACGCTTGGGTTCAAGCTAGAGGTAAATTCGAACATTTAAAACTTATTTTTAAAACTATTTATTAAAAAATTAGGCCAAAGCTATTCTCCTTCACAAATTGGAGGCTATGTTTTGGGCAAGATGAAGGAAACCGCTGAAGCCTATTTGGGAAAAACTGTGGCCAAGGCTGTGATCACAGTTCCTGCTTATTTTAATGATTCTCAAAGACAATCAACCAAAGATGCAGGCAAGATTGCTGGATTAGAGGTTTTAAGAATTATAAACGAGCCAACTGCTGCAGCTCTTTCTTATGGTTTAGATAAAAGTGAAGGAAAATTGATTGCTGTTTATGATTTGGGTGGTGGTACTTTTGATATTTCAATTCTCGAATTGAGCAGTGGAGTTTTTGAAGTGAAATCAACCAATGGAGATACTTCTTGTGGGGGTGAAGTAAAATAAAATTTATTAATTTAAATTTTTTTTTAATGATTGTGTTAATTCTTAAAGGATGTCGATGCTATTCTTCAAAATTGGATCATTAGTGAATTCAAAACCCAAAACAAAATGGATATTTCCAAGGATAAAATGGCTTTGCAAAGAGTCAGAGAAGCTGCTGAAAAAGCCAAAATCGAGCTTTCTTCAACCATGCAAACTGATATCAATTTACCTTATTTGACAGCTGATGCCAGTGGCCCAAAACATTGCAATATCAAATTGACTAGAGCTAAATTAGAGAACTTGTGTGATGAATTCCTTAAAAGAACCATCAAGCCTTGCGAAAATTGTATTAAAGATGGAGGTATTCCAAAGGATAAAATCAATGAGGTGCTCTTAGTCGGTGGTATGACTAGAATGCCAAAAGTTCAAGGTTTAGTTCAGACTTTCTTTGGAAGAGTTCCAAATAAATCAGTGAACCCTGATGAAGCTGTTGCCATTGGAGCTGCTATTCAAGTATTTTCCAAAACTAATTATGAAATAAAATTTTTATTTTAATTGCTCTTTTAGGCAGGTATTCTTAAAGGAGATGTCAAAGATTTGCTCTTATTGGATGTCACTCCTCTTTCTCTAGGTATTGAGACTTTGGGAGGTGTTTTCACTAGAATGATTCCAAGAAACACAACAATTCCAACCAAGAAATCCCAAGTTCTTTCTTATAATTTACTTTTATTTTTATTTATTTTTTAATCAAATTATAGGTGTTTTCCACTGCTGCTGATAATCAAACAGTCGTCAGCATTCGTGTCTTCCAAGGTGAAAGAGAAATGGCAGCTGATAATAAATTGTTAGGAAACTTTGATTTAAGTGGTATTCCACCAGCTCCAAGAGGTATTCCTCAAATTGAAGTCACCTTCGATATCGATGGCAATGGTATTGTCCATGTTGGAGCCAAAGATAAGGCCACAGGAAAAGATCAATCTATCAGTATTCAAAGCTCAGGTGGACTCAGTGAAAGCGATATTACAAATATGATCAATCAAGCAGAGAAAATGAAAGAAGAAGACAAGAAAAAGAGAGTTTTTATTTATTTATTTTAAAAATTTCTTCTTAATGTCGTTTTTGCTCTTTAGGAAGTTGTTGATCTTAAAAATGAAGCCGATTCTGCCATTCATAACACTGAGAGATCTTTGAATGAGCATAGAGCTAAATTGCAACAACCTGATATTACAGAGATTGAGACTGAAATCACCAATTTGAGAACTTTGTTGGCTGATGGAAAGATTGAACCTCAAGTTTTGAGAGACGGAATTGAAAAAGTCAAAAACGCAGCCATGAAGATTGGAAAAGCCATGTATGCTCAACAAAGCTCAGGAGGCTCTGCTGATCAAGGACAACAACAACAAAGCGAAGGACAACAAGGAGAACAAAAAGAAGGAGGCGAAGGAGAAAAGAAACAATAAAATTCGATATCGCAAATTTAAAGAATATTTTGTTTTTTAAAAAAAAATAATAACAGCGAATCTTTATTATAAAATTTCAAAATGCATTTTTTTAAAGAAATTATTTAAAAGTGGAGGAATTTAAAATAAGTAGTTTTTTTTTTTCACCAAAATTTTGAATTGGAAAATTGTTTTCATCCATGGGTATTTTTGGAAATTAGTTGTGCTGTTTTTTAAAATAATAGATTATGATTTTATTTCAAATTAAAGCAAAATAATTTGATAAATTGTTATGTTTTCATTTCTTTGTTTATTCATATTTTTGTTTTCGGAGACTTTCGCAGCTGATTACCAAA
>JFJP01006820.1_pt1 | contig 14509 bp, 9 predicted proteins | sample 431651 | NCBI WGS metagenome assembly JFJP01 (sample SAMN02602958, study PRJNA72255) | Microbial mat metagenome, whole genome shotgun sequencing project. | biome: fresh water; feature: sink hole; material: water; isolation source: purple microbial (photo- and chemosynthetic) mats found in...
ACCGCACATGCTCTGGAAACACGTCAACGTTGCACCTGTGAGCGCCCCATGCTGATTGACTTGTTTTACACCCTGCGTGCCGCCAAGTTGCCGGTCTCGGTCAAAGAATTTTTGACCTTGCTCGAAGCCCTGAAACTCGGCGTGGTCGGCCCGAAAACACCGCAAACAGATGATGACGACGATGCGCCTTCTGGCTACAAGATTGACGACTTTTACCACCTGAGCCGTGCCACGCTGGTCAAGGACGAAAAGCACTACGACAAGTTTGACCGGGCTTTCTCAGCCTACTTTCACGGTGTGGAGCTGGTGACCGATTTCACCCAAGAGGTGCCGCTGGACTGGCTGCGCAAAACGCTGGAGCTGGACCTGACCCCCGAGCAAAAGGCGGCTATCGAAAAAATGGGCTGGGACGAGCTGATGGAAACGCTCAAAAAACGCCTGGAAGAGCAGAAAGAGCGCCACCAAGGCGGCAACAAATGGATTGGCACCGGCGGCACCAGCCCGTTTGGCCACGGCGGCTACAACCCACAAGGCATCCGCATCGGTGGTGCGGGCAAGAACAAAAGCGCCGTCAAGGTGTGGGAGCAACGCGCCTACCGCGACTACGACGACACGCAAGAGCTGGGCACTCGCAACATCAAGGTAGCACTGCGCCGCCTGCGCAAATTTGCCCGCGAAGGCCATATTGAAGAGCTGGACCTCGACGACACCATTCGCTCCACCGCTGCCAACGCCGGTTGGCTCGACATCAAAATGCGCCCGGAACGCCACAACAACGTCAAAGTGTTGTTGCTGATGGACGTGGGTGGCACCATGGACGAGCACATTGCCCGGGTTGAAGAACTGTTCAGCGCCGCCAAAGCCGAGTTCAAGCACCTGGAGTTTTATTACTTTCACAACTGCGTGTATGACTTTGTCTGGAAAAACAACCGCCGCCGTTTTGCCGAAAAGTTTTCCACCTGGGACATCATCCGCAAGTACAACAAGGACTACAAGCTGATCTTCATTGGCGATGCAACCATGAGCCCATATGAAATTCTGCAGCCCGGTGGCAGCGTGGAATACAGCAACGAAGAAGCCGGTGCCGAGTGGCTAAGCCGGTTGATCCACGCCTACCCCAAATTTGCCTGGGTCAACCCCGAGCCCCAAGGCGTGTGGCAATACCGCCAAAGCATCAGCATCGTGCAACAAATCATGAGCCAACGCATGTTCCCGATGACCCTCAAAGGGCTGGAAGACACCATGCGGCTGCTGAGCAAATGAAATGGCTGCTGGCGTTACTGCTGTTGCTGGCACACGCCCTGTGCGCTGCGCAAAGTCTGCCGGACAACCCGGCTATTGAAGCATCAAATAAGCCTCTAGCCCAATCAGAGAAAGCGCTACCAGCTATCGCTTTTGAACTTGAGATCAGCGCCAGCGACGAGATCAAAACCCTGCTCGAACGTCACCTGGAGCTGCAACGCTACCGCAGCCTGCCCGACTTGTCCGATGACGAACTCGACCGCCTGCTGGACCAGGCCCGCCTCGACATACAAACGCTGGTGGCCACGTTAGGCTATTTTTCGCCGGTTATCCAGATCAACCAGCGCAGCAGCAGTGACGAAACTCGTTACGTCGAGATCAGCGTCACCGTGGGCGAGCCGGTGCGGGTTAGCCAGGTGCTGATCCGCTTTGCCGGAGCCATCGCCGACGACCCCAGCGCCACCACCCAGCGCCAGCTGATTCTTCAAAGCTGGTCGCTGCCTGCGGGCAACCGTTTTACCCAAACCGGCTGGGACAGCGCCAAACAACAGGCATTGCGCCAGCTCACCACCCAACGTTTTGTCACCGGCCGACTGAGCCAGACGCTGGCTGACATTGACCCAAAGGCACACACCGCCCAGCTTGACATCACGCTTGACTCCGGCCCTGCCTGGCGGCTCGGCCCACTGACCATCAGCGGCCTGCAACGCTACGACAGCGCGCTGGTGCAGCGGCTGGCACGCCTGCCTGATGGCAGTCCATACGACCTGGCGCAACTGTCTGCCGCCCAGCAGCGGCTGACCGAGAGCGGATTTTTCAGCAGCGCCTTCGTCACCATCGACACCCAAAGTGATCCGCAAGCCGCCCAGGTGCTGGTCAGCCTGCGTGAAAACCAGTTGCAAAAAGTCATTTTTGGCGTGGGTGGCAGCACCGATGCCGGGGCACGTGTCAGCGTGGAACATGTTCACAACCAATTGCCCATGCTGGGCTGGCGCGCCGCCAGCAAACTGTCAGTGGACCGCAAAACCCAATACGTTGGCACCTCGCTGACATCGCCACCCGACAGCCACGGCTGGCGCTGGAACACCCTGCTGATCCTGCTGCACGAACCCATTGGCAGCCAGGACACCAGCAGCCAGCGCTGGCGCGCCGGTGCCACCCAGGACGGTGAGCAGCTAGACCGCAGTTACTACCTGCAATACGACCGTGCCGACAGCGCCCCCACGGATGATGCGCCGTCAGTACGGGCAGAATCGATCAGCGCCAACTACAGCTTCACGCTGCGGCGCTTTGATGCCATGCCTTTTCCGTCAGCGGGCTGGGCCTGGGGTGTGGAACTGGGTGGTGGCATGACGCTGGGCAGCGACCGCGCGCCGTATGGACGGGTGTTGACACGCTGGCAACACTTCTGGCCACTGGGCACCAGCAACCGCGCCACGCCCGACCTGCGCGCCGGCCGACTGTCGCTGCGCGCCCAGGCTGGTGCGGTGCTGGCCAAAAAAGAGGCCAACCTGCCATCCACCCAGCTGTTTTTGGCCGGTGGCGACAACAGCGTGCGGGGTTACGGCCTGCACGACATTGGCACCGAGCTGGCCGACGGCCAGGTCAGCGCTGGGCGTTACCTGGCGCTGGGCAGCCTGGAATGGCAACGCCCAATCACCCGCAATGGTCTGCTAACCGCCTGGGAAGGCGTGCTGTTTGTGGATGCCGGTGCGGTGGCCGATAGGCCAGCCGATTTACAAGCCAAGGTCGGCGTGGGTGCCGGTGTGCGCTGGAAAACCCCGGTTGGACCGCTGCAAATTGACCTGGCGTATGGCGTGGCGGTACAAACGCTGCGGCTGCACCTGAACCTGGGATTTGCATTTTGAAAACCGTGCTGCACCTTTGGCTGGTGGGGATGCTGGGCACCTTGCTGACGCTGCTGGCACTGACTGCGGGCCTGTGGGCGTGGAGCGGCAGCAGCAGCGCACTGGCCATCGCACTGGCCCAGGCTGCGCACCTGCTGCCAGCCGGGCAAACGCTGACCACCCGCGATGTCACCGGGGATTTGCACCGTGGCGGGCGCATTGGCTGGCTACGCTGGCAAAGTGGTGGCTTGAGCGTCGAGGCACATGACGTGCAAATTGCCTGGGATGCCGCTAACCTGTTGCATCAGGAAATCCGTGTCACGCAATTGGCCGTGCGGCAGTTGCGCATTGAAGATGCCCGCCCTGCCCTGCCCGACACCACGCCCACGCTGCCACCGCTGCAGCTGGCGCTGCCGTTCAAGGTAGCTGCCAGCGTCAGCATTGATTCCGTGGTGTGGGCTGGCAGCACCAACCAGCAGCTCGACAAGTTGTCTTTCAATTATTTTTTTGATAGCTATCAACACAGACTGGAAAAGGGCTACATCCACATTTCATCTAACAGATATGAATTCTCCGGCGAGCTGCAGGCGCAAGCACCGATGGCGCTGACACTCAAAGCCAGTGCACAGGTACACACCGTACTGGCGGACGGCAACCAGCCGCTGGAAGTTCTCGGACAAGCCAGTTTGAGCGGCCAGTTGGCCGGCAGCTTGGCCCAACTGGCACTGCAGGCCACGTTAACACCACAGTTCGATGCGCACCACAACCCCCGGCGTGATGCGGCAGCCGCCATGCAGATGCACCTGACGGCGCAAATTGCCCCCTGGCAAACGCAAAAAATCGTCACCGCGCAAGGTCAGTGGCAAGCGCTGAACCTGGCTGCCCTTTGGCCACAAGCGCCACAGACCTTGCTCAGTGGCAACGGTTTGGTGCAACCTGCTGGCAGCGGCTGGCAAGCCGACATCCAGTTGACCAATGCTTTGGCCGGGCCGCTCAATCAGCAACGTCTGCCGCTGCAAAGCCTCAGCACAGGGCTTGGGTACACCAATGGACAGTGGCAACTGCAGTCGCTGCAAGCCAAAGTCGCTGGCGGCAGCGTTCGGGGCAGCGGGAAATACAACAGCAGCGCTGATCAATCCATGCCTGCGATGTGGCAGGCTCAAGCGGATGTGCAAGGCATCAATCCGGCTGCGCTGGATTCGCGCCTGACAGCAGCAGTGGTAGCCGGTACGCTGAGCAGCCAGCAGACCCCGGCAGGGCTGGGGTTTTCGGTCGATCTGCAAGCAGGCGCAGGCAAACCACCCGCGAAGGGTGCTGGTCAAACTGGGGACAAAACCGACATCCCGTTGGTTGGCAAGTTGCATTTGGCTGCTGGACCACAGCACGCTCAATCGCGCGCATCTGCTGCTGCACCGCTGCTGCGCCTGCAAAAGCTGCTGGTACAAGGTCTTTGGTCTGGCCATCAATGGCGATTTGACACCCTGCGCGTTGAGGCGCAAGACGCGTCGCTGCAAGGCCAGCTCAACTACAACAGCGCCAGCCAGGCCGCGCAAGGGCACATCAGTCTGAGCCTGCCTGGCCTGCAAGCCAAGCTGGACGGTGTGGCTGCAAGCACCGAGGGACGAGGCGAGTTAACAGCGCAACTCAGCGATGCTGCGCAATTGGGTCACTGGCTGCTGGGCTGGCCAGTGTTGGCGCGTTTGCTTGACGGCCAAACGCTGCAAGGCCAAGCCATGCTCGCTGCACAATGGCAGGGTGGCTGGCAAAACAACGCGCAGGCGATGCAGATCAAGGCCAATCTGACCGCGCCACAGCTCGACTGGACCGCCCCGCAGCGCAACACCGTCCTGCACGGTCGCCAGCTTCAGCTCGATCTGGCGGGCACTCCGGGCAACTTTGAGGCCACCAGCCGAGGCACAGTGGACAGCGGTGGCACCGCGCTGAGCTGGCAAACCGCGCTGCACGCCAACCGCCTGCAGGGTGACAACTGGCAAGCCAGCATCAGCCAGCTTCAACTGTCGATGCACGATGACCCTGTCGGCAAACCGTGGCAGCTGGGGCTGGGGCAAGCCAGCAGCACACCGCTGCTACTGAACTGGCTGCCAGGCAACAACGGACGCACGCTGACAGTGACCGCCGGTAGCGCGCAACTGCAAGGCCCGCTGCCCGGCAACGCCAGCCTAAGCTGGGAGCCGATGCAATGGTCGCAACCCACGGGCGGCGGCGCAGCTCAGTGGCGCAGCCAGGGGCGCGTTGCCAACCTGCCGCTGGCCTGGCTCGATGCCTTGGGTCAACAAACACTGGCCAGCCTGGGCTTAAGCAGCGATTTGTTGTTGTCTGGTGCCTGGGATGCCACCTATACCGACAGCCTCCACCTGCTAGCGACACTGGAGCGCAGCAGCGGCGATTTGCGCGTCGCCACCGATGTCACCGGAAAACGCAGCGTGCCTGCCAACCTGTCAGAGCTACGTCTGCAGGCCAATCTGGACGGCCAGCACCTGTCTGGCAGCCTGCGCTGGAACAGCGAGCGTGCCGGCAAAGCGCTGCTGGCGCTGAGCACACAGTTGGAACAAGCGGCCGACGGCTGGCGCTTGCCCGCCAGCGCGCCGTTGGGCGGCAGTCTGCAAATGCAGTTGCCACCCGTCGATGCCTGGTCGATGCTGGCCCCACCCGGCTGGCGACTACGCGGCACCATGGATGCCAACATCGTGCTGTCTGGCACATTGGCGCAACCCCAATGGGACGGCAGCCTGCAAGCGCGCGACCTGGCGGTGCGCTCGGCGGTGGATGGCATTGACTTCAGCCATGGCAGCCTGCTGGCGCGGCTGCACGGGCAGCAGCTCGATATAGAAAAATTCAGCTTGCAGGGCGCTGGCAGTACCGCCGCCGACGCCCTGGCGACCAACCAACAAAACCAGGTGGTGGTCACCGGCACGTTGGTCTGGCTAAGCGATGTCACCCATCCCGGCCTGGCACAGCGCCTGCGACTAAACCTCGAAGCCCAAGCCACTGCCTTGCGCCTGAGCGCCCGCCCCGACCGGCGCATCGCTGTCTCCGGCAAACTCACGGCGCAACTGCAAGAGGCCAGGCTGGTGCTACGCGGTGCACTCAAGGCCGACGCGGCGCTGCTGACGCTGCCTGATGCCACCCCCCAGTTGGGTGACGACGTACAACTGCGCAAGCCTACCGCCCTTGCGGCAACCCCGGCTAGCCCCCCCTCGCGCCAACCCGCCAGTGCTGCACCCGCCAAGCCATCGAGTCGCAGCCTGCGACCTGAACTGCAAATCGAGCTGGACTTGGGCCCTGACTTTCAGGTGCGCGGGCACGGTGTGGTGACGCGCCTGGCCGGCAAGCTGACGCTGACCGCGCAAGATTTTGCCGCACCCAGCCTCAGCGGCGTGGTACGCACCGCTGATGGCACCTACCAGGCCTATGGGCAGCGCCTGCAAATCGAGCGCGGGCTGCTGCGCTTTACCGGCGCACCCGACAACCCGGCGCTGACCATTCTGGCGATTCGCCCCAACCTCAGCCAGCGCGTGGGCGTACAGATCACTGGCACTGCGTTGTCGCCCATCGTGCAGCTTTACGCCGACCCCGATCTGCCTGAAGCCGAAAAACTGGGATGGCTGCTCATGGGGCGCGCCCCGGGCAGCGATGGTGCCGAAGCTGCACTGCTGCAACAAGCCGCGCTGGCCCTGCTCGACAACAATGGCCGTGGCCTGTCTGGCAGCCTGACACAAGCACTGGGCCTCGACGAGCTGAGTTTTTCTGGCGGCAGCTCCGACGGCGTCGATGGCAACAGCGGCGCGTCGATCACGCTGGGCAAGCGGCTGTCCAAAGACTTCTACATCAGCTACGAAAACAGTCTGAACGGGGCCATGGGTGTCATCCATGTGTTTTATGACCTGTCGCGCCGCCTGACGCTGCGCGCCCAGACCGGCGAACAAAGCGCCATCGACCTGATCTACACGCTGCGCTACGACTAAAGCCATACCGTGGATATCGCACCTTCGCGCGCACACGCGTCTGTGCCAGCGCGGCAATGACGCGTTCTGCCATGATTAACTGATGTTACGCAGATGTATTTCGTAGGTCGGGTTAGCGCGAAGCGCGTAACCCGACGTTGCTATAGCTGGCGAGATGTCGGGTCCCGACCTACAATTTGACGCAACATGCGCTACTTTCAGCACTCAACTGGCGAACAACGCTACCTTGCGTAACATCAGTGATTAATTGAGAGGCTGCCAGCACAAGGCCTGGCCTACAACGTCAATAGTTTTTTGATCGGTGCCGGCAAACCCAGCGCTGGCCACCGGTCAGCGGCGACCCAGGCACCCTCGGTGGTGGGCGAACATGTGCTCGGTAAAACAATGCGCACCGGGTGCAGGTAGAGGTCTTTGTGCGTCAGCACATGCTTGAAAGCTGGCGCATCAGCCAAACTGGCATGCCAATGGGCGGGCAGTGCGGCTTGCATGGCGGCACGCTCTTCAAACAGGGGGAAACAGTACAAACCAGCCCAAACACCCGGCGTTGGCCGTTGGCTTAGCCACACTGCACCAGCGTCGGTTTGCGCCCACAGCAGCCAGATGGCCTGCGCGCTGCGTTTGAGCTTGCGGGTTTTCACCGGAAATTTTTCGGCACTGCCCTGCGCCCGGGCACTGCATACCGCTTGCAGTGGGCAGACTTCGCAGTCTGGTTTTTTGGCGCTGCACAGGCTGGCCCCCAGGTCCATGATGCCCTGGGTGTAGCGTGGCATCATGGTGTTCAGGTCGTGCTGCGGCAGCACATCGGTGGCCATTTGCAGCAACCGCCTCTCGTTGGCCGCTTTTGCCAAATCTGCCTCAAAGCCAAAAAAACGCGTCAACACTCGTTTTACATTGCCGTCCAGAATCGCCACCCGCTGGCCAAAGCACAGCGAGGCTATTGCTGCTGCCGTTGACTGGCCGATGCCGGGCAAGGTCAACAACACCTCGGCCTGGCGTGGAAATACCCCGGCGTGCAGGCGCATCACATCCTGCGCGCAGCGGTGCAAATTGCGCGCCCGGCTGTAATAGCCCAAGCCTGCCCACAAACCCAACACCTCATCCAGATGCGCCTGCGCCAACGCACCCACATCAGGGAACTGTGCCAAAAACCTGGCGAAGTAGTCGCGAACCGTGGCCACCTGCGTTTGTTGCAGCATGATCTCGGACAGCCAGACACGGTAGGGGTCGCGCGTGTTTTGCCAGGGCAGATCGTGCCGCCCATGTTGCAGCTGCCAGTGCACGATGGCAGCTGCCAGCGCAAATTCAGCCATGGCCTGGCTTAAGCGGACGGGGCATTGGCAACCACACCAAAGCGGTCCGGTGTGGTCATTTGCAGCAAGTATTCGGTGAGTTCAACCAGCTTTTGCTCGGCCTGCTCCAGCGCCACACTGCGGTCATTGATTTCGCCGATGCGCTCGCCCAGACCATCGGTGGCCTCGGCGATGCGGTCAATCGCCTCCAGCCGGCGCACAAAGTTTTTGCGCCGCTCGCGCAACTGCGAATCCAGCTGCGAAGCGGCTGACTTGCTCCAGGTTTCGATGTCTCCCAAGGCTGTTTCATAAACCCCACGCAAGCGTGTGGACAGCGCGCGTATCACCTGTTGCGCAAATTCAGGTTGCGCCAGGCGGAACGCGTTGCTGATACCCAAATATTGCAGATGGCTGCGCTCAATCAAATCCAGTTCATCCAGGTACGGTGTCACTTGTGGTTCATCAGGGACCTGCAATGAAAAACCGTATTCGGTATTGAGCTGCAAAAACGTTGCCACCAGCATGGTGTGAATCTCCAGCCCCTTGCCGTGCACCTGCTGCAGGTTGACGCGCATCCGGTCAAAGGTATCGCCGTAAGACCGCTTGATGCCCAGTTTGAAGCCCTTCTGCCCCAAGGCGGCGGTCAACTGCGCCATTTCGTGCCGAAGGTTCACCGGCCCCAACAGGCCAAAAATCTCGCGCAACAACTTCAGATGGACGGAGCGCACGGCGTGTATCTTGACCCCGGCCGCGTCAAAGTCAGCTTGCTCCTGCGCGATGCGGGCGCGCATGGCCTTGATCACCGGCTTGTTTTTGCCTTGCAAGCCCTTGAGTTCAATCAACTGCTCGGTCAGGTCGCGCCGGCGCACTTGCACCACCCGACCGGTCTCATTGCGCAAGGCGCTGATACCGCGTGCCACCGCCGCGCCCAATATCCTTTGCCTGCGCCCCATGATGCCTTTGCTCAAGGCATCTTCGAGTTGCCCCAGACAACTGCGGCGCAGCAAGGCGGCATCGCGGGTGACCTTGCCAACCAAGCCTTTTTGCGCTGAAACTGCCACCACCTGTTGCTCTGAAATACCCAGCACCTGGGCCGAATCGCGCATTTGTTTCTCAATTTGCGCTTGCACCTCCTGCGGGCTGTCGAGCGCATCCCACAGCGTATCGATCTTGTTCAACACCACCAGCCGGGTTGCCATGTCCTGGTCGCTGTCGGCCAGATGCTCGCGCCAGATCGACAAATCAGACTGGGTCACACCGGTGTCGGCACCCAGAATGAACACCACCGCCTGCGCCTGCGGAATCAAACTCACCGTCAACTCTGGCTCGGCACCAATCGCGTTCAGGCCGGGTGTGTCCAAAATCACCAGCCCCTGCCTGAGCAAGGGGTGGGCAATATTGATCAGCGCATGCCGCCATTTGGGCACCTCGACCAAGCCTGCAGCATCCACCAAAGGGTTGTTTTCAGGTGCCTGGTTGTGCCAAAAACCCAGCGCCCGCGCGTCGTTCTGCGTCACGCGACGGGTTTCAGCCACCTTGGCAAAAGCTTCGGCAAGTTGCTTCGGGTTGCTCACCTCCAGCTCGGTGCGCTCCCATTTGTCGGGCACCATGCGCCATTCCATCAGCGACTGTGGCTGCAAGCGCGTCTCGATCGGCAGCAGACGCAGGCACGGCGGCACCTCGGGGTCATAGCCCATCTCGGTCGGGCACATGGTGGTGCGGCCAGCGCTGGCGGGCATGATGCGCCGCCCGTAGTCGGCGAAAAACACGGCGTTGATCAGCTCGGATTTGCCGCGTGAAAACTCGGCGACAAACGCCACCATCACCTTATCCACCCGAATCTGCGCTTCGAGCCGGTGCAGCCGGTCTTCCACCGACGCATCCAGCATGTCCTGGTCTTTCAGCCACTGCGCCAACAGTTTCAGGCGCAGCGCAAACTCACGCCGCCAAGTGCCGTGCTGGTCAAATTTTTCGTTGAATGAAGTTGCCAAAGTGCCTCCAGGTCATGCCCAACGGTTCAATATAGCACCCTTGTAGCGGCACAACGCTGAATCCGCCAAACTGCCAGACTCAGCGTTTCTGGCAGACTGGACAATAAAACGTCGAGCGCTGGCCCTGGCGAATCATTTTGATCGGGTTTGCGCAGACTTTGCACGGCAAACCGGCACGCCCATAAACCATCGCATCGAGCTGAAAATAGCCGGTCTGGCCGTCGGCGCTGGAAAAATCACGCAAAGTACTACCGCCTTTTTCAACCGCCCGCGCCAGCACATCACGCACTGCCCGGTGCAGCCGCGCCACGCGCAAGCGGCTCAGGCTGGCAGCACGCGCGGTCGGGCGGATACCGGCCAAAAACAGCGCCTCGGAGGCATAAATATTGCCCACGCCCACCACCACATCACCCGACAGCAGCACTTGTTTGATGGCCGCTTTGCGCTGTTTAAGTGCCACTTGAAACGCTGCCAGCTCAAAAGCCGCTGACAACGGCTCCATGCCAAGGTGGTCCAACAGCTTGCGCGCCCGCAGGTTCGCCAGCGAATCCACATACACCACCGCGCCAAAGCGCCTGGGGTCATGCAGGCGCAACGTACCTTGGCTGGTGACCAAATCAAAGTGGTCATGGGTACCTGGCTGCGGTAGATGGGCTGCAAACAACAGGCTGCCCGACATGCCCAGATGCAGCAGCAGCCAGCCGTGGTCGAGCTCAACCAGCAAATACTTGGCGCGCCGGCCCACCGTGCGAACCACGCGACCGGTCAACGCCTCAGGCGCGCAGCCCAGCGGCCAGCGCAACGGCTTGCCCAAGGCCAGCGACAGCACACGGGCACCTTCAATGGCGGCCACAAAACTAAGGCGTGTCACTTCGACTTCGGGTAATTCAGGCATGGACTTCTTTTTGGTTGGGCATGGATTATTATGAACGGATGCGTCTTAAATCTGCCCTATTGCCCCTGCTGCTGAGCGTTTCGCTTGGCGTTCATGCGCTGAGCACCAAACCACCAGAGCCCAAGCCCGTCAGCTCGGGCATGGACAGTGTGCTTTTTTACCAGCTGCTGCTGGGTGAACTCAATGCCCGTGCGGAGGACCCCGGCGTGGCTTTCTCCCTGATGCTCGACGCGGCGCGCAAGACCGGCGACCCGGCGGTTTACCGGCGCGCAGTGCAGATTGCGATTCAGGCCCGCGCTGGCGAATCCGCGCTGCAAGCCGCCAAAGCCTGGAGTCTGGCCATGCCGGCCTCGGCCGAGGCCAATCGCTTCACTTTGCAAATTTTGCTGGGGCTCAACCGCACCGCCGAAACTCTGGAGCCGCTCAAACGCGACCTGGCGCTCAGCCCGGCCGCAGACCGCGGCGAGCTGCTGTGGCGCTTGCCTGCGATTTATGAGCGCGCCAATGACCGTCAGCTGGCGGCCACCACGGTGCAAAGGGCGCTGGCCGACTGGCTCAACGACAAGATGCTGGGGGCGACTGCCTGGGCAGTGGTGGGGCGCATGTGGCTCAGCGCTGGCAACCAGCCGGCAGCATTGGGTGCCGCCGTCAAAGGGCTGGCACTGGATGTCAAGTCAGAACATTCCGCCCTGCTGGCGCTGACCCTGATGAGCCCGGATGCACCCCAGGCAGAACAGCTGGTGCGCCAGCACCTGCCGCATGCCCGGCCAGCGTTTCACATGGCCTACATCAAGGCGCTGCTCGATGCCCAGCGTGCCAGCGATGCCCAAGCAGAACTTGCCAGCCTGAAAGCCAGTTCCCCCAATTACCCAGATACCTGGCTGGTGGATGGTGCGCTGGCCCTGCAACAACAGCAGCTCGACCTGGCCGAGCAGCATTTACTGCATTACCTTGACCTGGTGGAGGCATCGCAGGCGACCGATCAGCCCCCAGAGGTGCGGCGTGGCCGCGCGCAGGCACAAATGTCGTTGGCAAAGATTGCACAAGCGCGCCAGCAACCGCAAACCGCCCATGCCTGGCTACAGCTGGTGGACAACCCAGATGACATGCTGCGCGCCCAAATCCAGCAAGCCATGCTGATGGCGCAACAAGGCCAACTTGAAGAGGCGCTGGCCCTGATCCAAAGTCAGCCCGAGCGCAACGAGACCGATGCCCAGCTCAAGCGCTCTGCTGAAATTCAGCTGCTGCGCGACTACAAGCAATTTGAGCGGGCCCGCGACAAGTTGCAAGCCGCCATGGCCCACAGCCCGCAAGATTTCGATCTGGTGTACGAGCTGGCCATGGTGAACGAAAAATTGGGCGATTTGCCTGAAATGGAACGTCTGCTGCGCAGCCTGATGGCCGCCAACCCAAAAGACCCGCATGCCTACAACGCGCTCGGCTACTCGCTGGCCGAGCGCAACCTGCGGCTGGACGAGGCCAAAGCGCTGATCACCCAGGCGCTGAGCCTGTCGCCTGGCGACCCGTTCATCACCGACAGCCTGGCCTGGGCCGAGTACCGCAGCGGCAATCTGGCCGAAGCCTTGCGGCTGCTGCAAACCGCCTTCAAAGACAAACCCGACGCTGAAATTGCAGCGCATCTGGGCGAAGTGCTGTGGGTCAGCCAACGCCAGCACGAAGCGCAAGCGGTTTTCAAAGAAGGCCTCAAGATCAACCCGCTCAACGAAACCCTGCTCGAAACGCTGAAACGCCTGGGTGTCCCGTTTTGACCGTGCGCCAGTCTGCTGCTCTCTTCGCCAGCGCCATGCCAAGCGCGTCAGGCCATGCGCACGGCAGTCGCAGGTTGCGCTGGCTGTTGCCTTTGATTGCTATTTTATTTGTAACTGGCTGCGCAATAACGACGGGGGCTAGAGGCCAAAAAGATGTAAATATTTCAAGCTGGCACGGACGCCTGGCCGTGCGGGTGGATGCCGACACCCCACAAGCCACTGCGCTCAGCCAGGCCTTCAGCGCCGCCTTTGAATTGCAGGGCAATGCACAACACGGCACACTGCTGCTGCTGACCCCGCTGGGTAGCACTGCGGCCAGCGTGCGCTGGACGGCGATGTCAGCCACGCTGCAGTCGGGCACAGAAACCCGTGAATTCCCTGATTTGCAGGCGCTGATCAATCACTTGCTGGGCACCGACATTCCGGTCACCGCCCTGTTTGCCTGGCTTGACGGACAGCCCGTGGAGATTGATGGCTGGCAAGTTGACCTGACGCGCCGACCTGAAGGACGGATCACCGCACGCCGCACAACCCCGATGCCGACCGCCGAACTTCGGCTGGTGCTGGAAGATTGACACGAGGCTGCCGCATGAAATCCCTGCACGACATCAGCGCCCCCGCCAAACTCAACCTGTTTTTGCACATCGTAGGGCGACGCGCCGACGGCTACCACCTGCTCGAATCGGCTTTCATGCTGATCGACTGGTGCGACACCTTGCATTTCGAGTTGCGTGCTGACGGCCGGCTCAGCCGCGAAGACCTGGGGGTCAAGCTGCCTGACGATGACCTGGTGCTACGCGCCGCCCGCGCCCTGCAGCAAGCCAGCGGCACACGGCTTGGCGCGCATATCGCCATCGACAAGTGCATTCCTGCGCAGGCCGGCATGGGTGGTGGCTCGTCAGATGCGGCATCCACCCTGCTGGCGCTGAACCGGCTTTGGGGCCTGAAGCTGGACCTTGCCAAGCTGCTGCCAATCGGGCTGAAACTCGGTGCCGATGTGCCGTTTTTCCTGGGGGGCCACAACGCCTGGGTCACCGGCATCGGCGAAACCATGCGCCCCATTGCGCTGCCACCCGCGCGCTTCCTCGTTGTCAAACCACCGCAAGGGCTCGATACCGGTCGAATTTTTTCTCACCCACAGCTCAAAAGAGACACTGAGCCCGCTATACTCTCAGGCTTTGCTGCAGATGCTTATGGCTTCGGTAGCAACGATTTGCAAGAGATTGCCCGGCAGCTTTGTTCGGGTATTGACCAAGCGACTGACTGGTTCACCAGTCAAGGCTTGTCAGGGCGAATGACCGGTTCCGGCAGCGCTGTTTTTGCAAAGTTGTTGCATGATGTTGACACAAGCGGCGTACCGGATGATTTTCAGGTCAAAATATGCAGCAATCTGCCGTGCCACCCCCTTGCGGGCTGGGCGGCATCAAGCGGTTATCGGTAAGACCTCTGGTTTTACCCGTGTAGGGGAGTCGCCAAGCTGGTTAAGGCAC
>JFJP01039098.1_pt1 | contig 14507 bp, 18 predicted proteins | sample 431651 | NCBI WGS metagenome assembly JFJP01 (sample SAMN02602958, study PRJNA72255) | Microbial mat metagenome, whole genome shotgun sequencing project. | biome: fresh water; feature: sink hole; material: water; isolation source: purple microbial (photo- and chemosynthetic) mats found in...
AGAGCCGCAGGAACGTGGCTACGGGTGCTTTTAAGCATCTCTCTGGCACTTGTCCTGTCCAGTGCTGCAATCTCTTCTAGCTTGATTTTGTTGGCTTCGAGGAACTTCTGAAAATCAATCTCAGCGAGTTTCAGTTGCGAGATTTGGTCGGGTGTCATCTTCCCGCTATTCAGAACATCGCTCACCGCTTTAACGTCTTTGCTGTCTAGCCCTAGCTTGTCAGCGATAAAGGAAGCAGCGGCGCCCCCCAATGGCCCACCCAAGGCAGTGCCAATCATGGGGACAAGGCTTTTCAGAAAGTCGTTCATTTCATGCCTTCCGGTGATTCGATGCTGTAATGGTTACCGTCGCTGAAGCGCCCACCCCAGCGGCATAGCGGGTCTAGCTTTTCCCAGAATTCGCCTAGTGGTGTGTGGTCGGTTGTTGCTTGCAAGAACGTGCCGCCCTTGAACAGATTCAAGTCAATGGCAAGCCTGTTCTTGTGGTTGCTGTTCTGATGCCCATAACCTAGCTTTACGCCCATAGCGCCGTGTACGCGAGGGTCGCGGTACGCATCTCCTACTGTCAATTCATAGCCGTGGTTGTGGGCAAAGTCGATCAGTCGTGGCAGGAGCTTGGCGAATAGTCGCTGGCGTTGTCCGAGGGTCATTTAATGCCCCTTGTCCCGCAGGTATTGCAGTATTTCAATATGGCGATCTGTGGATGCTTTGCTGTGTTCTTCCAGCTTGTCGAACAACTTAGCCACGTTCTGCCGCTGTAGTTGCAGCTCGTCGTTTGTCTCGTTGATTCGAGCGTTTAAGTTCTTGTGGTTATGCTCGATCTTCGCGTTCAGCATCTGCCAAATCACGCCAGCCCCCGCCACGATAAGAATCCACGCATACTCAAATAGTTCTTTTCCATTCATTCATACCCCCTGAAGTTTTGCTTGCCGAATTTCTCTGCTAAAAATGCCCGATAGCAATGCTTCGGCCCATCGAAGGGAAGAAACAGAAAATCTATAACAGGCAACCAGAAGCGCCCCCAGAAGTAGCCCTGTCGCCAACTGCGGAAGGCCGCACTTGAGAGCGTCTCATCCGGTAAACCGCCAATCAGCGTGTTCACAAGCTGGTCGAGTGCTATCAACAAATGCAGGATGTAGGTACGCATAAGAGGATTGTGAAAATGTGGTAAAGGTGTAAGATGGTGGGATGGAACTTGTAGCCCTATTGCGGCCCTTGCTTTACATCGTTTTCTACGCTCTTGTCATTCATTGGGTGATGCGGCTTTTGTGGCGCGTCATTCCCAATGGCAAGGTGAAAACTTTTTTATTCAAGCGCAGGGACTGACAAAAGCCCTGGCGCAGCAAGCGGTGAGCGAATCATTGCTCGCTTCATCAGTTCAATCATTGCTGGTGAAAACTCTGGGTTGTCCAGCAAGCCGCGCATTACTTTTGGCGTTAGTACGGATTGCGCCACGCTAGGCGAAGAAAGCAGCTTCTCAAGTGCAGCGCCACCCAAGGCGGTAGCGCCCACGCCGAATGCCGCCCCTGGAGCGCCAGCCAGAACCGCACCAACTCCACCACCGCCACTTGTAAGCGCAGAGCCAATACCCACGTTTTGCAGGAATGCGCGAGGGCTTCCACCTGTTTGTGGAGTCCTGTTGACAAGGAATTGGGAGCCGATCTGTGGCAAGTCGCCAAATGGAGAGCGCGAAGCACTGCCGTAGTTTTCAGCGATGCGGCCCGATAGCAATGCGGGATTGATTTCACCCGCAGTACGTCCAGCTACACCAGCCTCTGCCTTGTTGACGATTGGCTCCAAAGCCTTGAACGCCCCGTATTGAGTTTTTGCCTTAGATAGTGCAGCAGCATCAGCACCAGAAACTCCGCGATTGAAAGCGTCGAGTGTTGTCTTTCTCAAGTCGCCAAGTAGCTTCTTGGATAGCCCTTGTTCGCCATCGACAATCATTCGGAGTTCTGATTGCCAGTTGTTTGCGAATGAGCCAGGAATCTCCCACCCGTTTTGCCCTTGGACAGCCTTATCTTTCAAGTTGATTAGCTGTCTCTCAAGCGTTGCCGCTTGCTCTGGGTTTAGCTTTGCTTTAGCTTCGCCAACAATGCGGTTTATGTCGGTGATGAACTTTTGATCTACCTTGAGAGCGTTGTTATCCCAAACCTTGTTAAGTTCGCCGCCGATGCGCGTCTTTGCAGCAGCCATTACGTCAGGAGTGAGCCTGTCGCTTTCGCCCACAACCCGCGCCACAGCAGTGTCAAACCCTGCTTGCTTTGCATTGTTTGCCCTGTCACCAATGCCGCCGATAAATGGCAAGTCATCAAGCACCGAACGGAAGGCTTTAACGCCGCGATTCTTTGTAATGTCGCTAATGCCAACGGGGACGCCTTGATCTAGTGCGGATTGTGCAAGCCGTGCCGTTTCTGCATTTGGTCGTGCGAGTGCCTTTACACCAGAGACTGCGGCAGGAATAACGCCACCCAAAGCGGCATTAGTCATCACGTTTGATGTACGGCTCTCGCCAGTGCCAACAGGCTCCATGAGTCCAAGCGTCCCGCCAGCAACCATGCCGCCAACAATGCCTGTGCCAGGAAGCGCCATAGCAGGAGCAGCCTTGCCGACGAAGTTCAAGAACTTGCCGCCGTTGTCGCTGTTTAGCTGCGCGTCGAAACGCCGCTTTTCATCAACTGCTTCTGGTTTGGCGAAAGCAAATCCGTAGTCAGCAAATCCGCTACCAAGGCTTGCAAGTCCCTTGTTAAAAGACTGCGGAAGTCCTACACCCGTATCTACTGTGCCAAACGGAGTGGCAAAGCGCAAGTTGCCGCCAAAATCCTCTACCCTCTTCGCCTTCTCTGGCTCTGCGGCTTGCTTCGTTTTGGATGACTTGATTACGGAAGTGAAAACATCGTCATATTCTGACGGGGTTGACGCTGCGCCTTTGCCGAATGCAGCACTGAAAGCATCGTCGTAGTTACTCATTTCTTCCACCTTTGCATAGAAGGCATATCAAAGATACTTGGACTACGCTTGTCCCATTCACGCTCCACTTCCATCAGGTCACCCTTGCCTTGTGCAATAGGTAATGCGTTCTTAAAGAAAGCCGCCTTAGCCTTTTGCCGTTCGGCATTGGCCTGAGTCATGTCAAGAATGAAGTCATTAGCTTGTGGCGTGTTTTTGAGGCTTGCGTAGGTCTTGCTTGCCCTATCAGCATCGCCCTCAGTCTGTGGGCCTTTTGCCTCATTGAGGGTTGCCCACAAACGCTCCATAGCCTTGGACTGGAAAACCTGAGAGTTGGCAGCAAACATCTCTGCATTTTTTGGAGCGATACCAAGGCCAGCAAGAACTGAAGCAGCGCCAGCGCGAGCCTCTGTACCCCAACCGCCGCCACCGATTGCCTTCAATGCGTTTCTTGCGACCACAGTGCTATCAATGATTGATTGAGCGCTAGAGCCAGATTGGATTACTGGCTCATAGCTGGTTTTTAGCCATGTGTCATTAACTTTGCCGCCAGCTTCCGTAATATTCTTTACCCTGCCAGCCTCTATTGGGCTTTGTGTTTGCCCCATCTTTGGCAGTCGTGACAATTCACGGTCAATGGCTTTCCTGTCCTCTGGCGACAGATTTGGATTCCGTAACTCCTGCTCAAGAATCTCGCGCTGTCCAGTTGCCGCAGAGCCAGCAGAGCCGCCAGCGTAACCGCTTGCCCTAGTTGTAGGTGCCGTGGGCTGCTTGGGCTGTGCTGGAACAGTTTGCTTGACAAACTCGCTCACAGGCATCTTGCGCGTCGTACCGTCACCCATAGGCACATCAACCAAGTTGTAACGCGCCTTGCCTTCTTCTGTGGCTGCTGTCAATTCGGTTTGCGTGTCTGCGTAGCCAGGGAGCAAAGAGACGCGCTTGCTTGATGGGTCGTAATCTATGCCCTTTGTCGGGTCGCCGATGTAGCGCCCTGCGTTGCGCGGGTCTGTGCTATCCATCATCGTGCCGTTGATGTTGGCGAGATTCGGGCGCGTCAGCTTGTAAACGTCTGTCAAATCCACGCCACCGAAAACCTTCAGCTTTGCTAATTGGTCGGGGGTCATGTTTGCCAAGCCGCCAGGATTGTCATTAGCAGGGATAGGGGAAGCGCCGCCGCCTTTGCCAGCAGATACGCCAGCAAAACTCATGCCCTGTGCTCCGCCCATGCCAACGTCTTGGGGTGCTTGCGTCAATCCCGCGCCAGATGTGTTGCCACCGAGCATCCCCTCAACCATCGCCATCATCTTTGCCTGTTTTGCTGCCGCCAATTTGCGCTGCTCAATCTCAGATAGGTAGTTATCCATCTGAACCTTGCGGAAGGCTGTAGCCTCTTTTTCCTTGCGGTAATCGTCGTAGCTGCCAACAGCTTGCATCAAGCGTGAGCCGAAAGCGCCCTTCATGGGGTCATTCGTCGGGCCGGAAGCTGCAAGCAGCCCCAAGCCGAAGCGGGTCATGTCGTTGTCTAGTCCATCAAGTAAGCCCATGATTTAGCCCTTCTTTGTGAACTTGCGGCCTTCAGATTTCCCGTACGTCATGTAATGTTCGTAGGGGTTTTTGCTCCAGTGTTCATTACCTGCAACAGCGGGATTTTGGGCAAGGTATGCAGCGGGGTCGAAGTTCTCTTCTGTCTCAATGTTGTTTACTTTGCTAAACGGGTTTTGCCCCTCCCAATCGATCTGTCCAAAACTCTCCAGCTTTGGCGCAGAGAACGGAGCAAGCAAGCCCTGCGATGGTTGCTGCATTGTTTGTGCGCCGTAGCCAGCAGAGCCAGGAGCGCCGCCGCGTTGACGGGAGTACTGCTGCCCCATCATCTGATTTGCAAAGCCAAGCAGCCCAGGTGCTACCTGTCCGTTGAATTGGTCAATCAGGTTGTTCTGATTCTGATAACCAGCTTTTTGCTGGTCGTTAAATGGATTCTTTTGGTAGAAGTCCATTAGAGCCTGATTTGTTTTCAGGTTTTGCAAAGCGTAAGGCATTGCCTGATTGCTCAGAGCGTTGTTCTTTTCGTTCGCCGCCGCAGCTTGGTCTGCCGCTTGTGAGTTTGCCTTCTTCTGCTCGTTCATTCCGAGCAAGCCCATACCTACTGAAATAGCTGGCAATATCCATGACATGATTTATCTCCTAATTAGTTAACGGCCAGTTGTTGTCTTGAGCCAGTTATTGATGGCCCCGTATGTCGCAGTACCAGCACCCACGCCAGCCATGAACGGATTGCCCTGCGCTGCTACCTGATTGGGTTGCCCCGTACCAGCAGCAGCCATCGTGTTTGCGTTGCCTTGGTTAAAGTTGTTCCAAGGTGTCTGCTGTATCTGGTTGCCGTACTGCAATCCTTGGCTGTTGTAACCATTCATCCGGTCGTAGATGCCAAGTCCGAAATTCGCGCCAGCCAATTGATTGTTGAAGTTGCCTTGGTTGATGTTGAAGTCAAGCTGTCCAAAACCTAGATCGTTGCTACGCAGTCCAAGGTCGTAGCCGTTGTCTGCTTGCTTGTTCCCCAGGGCGTTGTTTTTCAGTCCCAAGTCGTACTGCTGGTCTTGCCCGTAGCTCTGCGAGTACATATTTGCCAGAGCGGAGTTAAGCCCCGTCTGTGCGTCTGCCATTGCCCTGCCCTCTGCCACGCCTTGACGACTGGAGCCGTACATACCTTGAGCCATTGCGCCTTGCCCGATTCCTGGCAATACGTTCTGCTGCAAGTTCTTGTTGCTCATTGCTTGTAGAGCAGTGGCTTGATTGCGTAGCCAAGGATTTACGCCGTTACCCGTTGGGCCTTGGCTGTTGGGTTGCTGGTAGCCAAACTCAGTGCGCCACTTGTCGGCAAGGCCAGGGATATTCCCTGCCACTTCCTCGAATGGCGTGTTCTGCCCGTAGGTGTAGGTCTGTCCACCGCCGTTGAAAGTAGCAGTACCGTCAGCGTTGCGGCTTACCTTGCCACCGAGGAAGTCCATTGAACTGCCAGCGGGGTTGTTCTGCCACCAATCATTCCAGCCTTTTTGCATAGCACCGGAGCCGCCGATAGTTGGGCTAGAACCACCCATACCGAGATTGCTGCCTTGCAGGTATGGATTGCCTTGTGTTGTGGTTGGCTTATCAAGCCAAGGTGCGCGGTTATCCGGCCCTTCCACAATGTCAACCTTGGGGGCAGTAGTGCCATTAGCCCCGCCCCATCCCTGCGACTTTGCCTCACCGACAACTTGGTCGAGGTTCATGCCAAGGTTGCCCACGTTCCCGTCAGGCCCAGTGTTTACCGAGTTCCAGCCGAGGTATTTGGCTTTGTTCTGCATATCGGCTACACGCTGGCGCATTGCTGCGTCCGAAGCCTCTTGGTCAAGCGCCCACTGCGGTTTTGTGCTGTTCTGCACTCCACCGAAGCCCTGATTCATGTATGGATTTTCTGGCATGATTTCTCCTTAACCTAAGAACCGCCACGCGGCGTTGTAATAGCAGTACACCCCTTGCCCACTCCCTGGATTCCAAGTCGTGCCGTTAGCCCTTCTGAGCATCCCGTCGCGTGGTTTAGCTGGAGCAACAGTTGTTACCTCTAGCTGCCCGTCTGCCAACTGCCCGATAGCGAACTGGATTTGCTGTAACTCATTCCTGAGATACGCTGCGAGTGCTTCTGGCCTATCGGGTACGGGTTGCGGCACATACCGCTGAATCTGTCCTTGGGTGGGCTTCATTACCAAGCACCTTGAGGCTGAATCTCTAGCTGATACGAATCAAGCCGCCATGTGTAGGCAGTCCCGCTAGAGAACTTGATTGCCATGTATCTACCGCTACTCAGTGAGTCCACCGCTACGGTTGTGCCGATAACGAATGGAACCGCATCGCCGTAAGTTGGAGTCTCGTAAGGCTCGTTACTCCAGCCAATCTGCACGTTTACCGTTGCGCCGATAGTTCCTGAAATTTTTGGGCGAACACCCTTGCATAACTTGATAGCTTCCGGTGCGTCAAAGTGCAGCCCCTTGCGTTCTAGGAAAGCCGAGGGAATCGTGCCGTTGAATGTTGAACTTGAGTCCAGTTGATACAGCTTGGTATCGCCAGAAGCCATCACCACACGAACCAAATCAGGCGTGAAGCTGTTAGCGTTGAATGCGGAAATGTCCGAGGCTATCGCGTCAGCGTCACCATCAAAGGAAGATACAGAGCCGGAATCAAGAGCGCCATAAGCGGCATGGTTCAAGTTAGGAATGTCGCGGAAGCTGATTGTTTTATCAACGTAGTTCCACACCATCGCCTGATTACATTGCGTATTCCCTGGCGTTGGATAGCACACGAAGATTTCATTCAGATACGGGTTCTTGAAAACGAAACACTTCCCGATGTTGTCTGAATCAATGTTGTTGAACAGGAAGCGTCGGGTTTGTTTATCAAGTACAGAAGTCGCTTGGTTTCCATCATGCACAACCACATCAAATCCAGTGAGTGCGAAGTGCTGCCCGTCAATCTCCGTGATGCAATTCTTGTTCAGCGCACCGGACATTCCGAGTACTTTTTGATTCGATACAACGAACGCGCCTCCGGTGTAGTCCATGCGGAAAACGCCGTCAGTCTTGTAAATCATGAAGCTGTTACGCAACTCCAGCCCGTCGATGATGTAGCCGTAACCCGAGGAAATGTCGTACTCAAGCGCGTCCTTGGTAGCGTCTGTAATGTCCCAAGTTACAGAAACAGCGCCAGGGTCGGCAGGATGGCTAACCTTCACCATGTACGGATACCGTGTGCCTGATTTGGTAATGTCCAAAGCTACCAGCAGATTCTTGAATGAGCGCATCACAGCGCAGGTTGTATTTGCGGGCCAGTTGCTCAGTGCCGTGCAGGCTCCCGTTAAGAGCCACTGCTGCGGAGCGTCTACACCGTTGTTAAGTATCGGGATACCTCCGAGCACGGTAGAAGTCCAGCTATTGCGGGTAGCTGCGTAGTCGCCACCCGAGGCTCTAGTGATGTTGGTATGCGTGATAACGCCGCCTGGAGCGCCCACCTGATATATCTTTCCTGCCCCTGCGTACAGCCAATAACGCACACCAGCTACGGTTACTGGTAATACGTGGTAAGGCTCCACCACAGTCCCCGCGAAGATTTCCCCATGTCCATAGTACTGGTAAGCAGAGCCATCAAGGAAGCGGATATTTTGGCAGTCAGTCCATGCGTTTGCGGGTAACTCTGATGATGACAAGTCACGGTTTACACCGAACTGCCCCACCTGTTTAACGGGGATAAAGCTCATTTCAGGCTCAACTCCGCAGCGCGGCCAGCGGCCAGCAAGCCGATGGATTCCAGCAGTTGCAAGCCGCCCAGCGTGTCGGGGTCATCCATACTGATGAACTCAGCAAGCAGGAATTGCTGCCAGTAGTAGTCCACCGTCGAATTTGAATTCGTTGCGGTTTTGATAGCGCCGTATTCGGCAGGGGTAAACAGCTTCAAAAACTCCCGCTTGCTGAGGGGTGCGCGTTGTACCGCTGGCGACGGGTCATCAGGCAATAGTGTGTAGTCGTTTGGATACTGAGCATCCATGAACGCTTGGTCAGCGAGGATGATTGCGCCGGTTGAGTTGATTTGATATTTCATGATTACCACTCCACATAGCAAAAGCCAAAGCCACCACCACCAGCGTTACCGCCTTGGGAGCCGCCACCTCCACCGCCTATCCCAATGCAAGATCCACCCAAACCCGCACCACCACCCCCGCCACCGGCAAAAGAACCACCAGCGTTTCCATTGTTCGCAGCACCTGCGCCAGAACCTGCGCCAGCACCACCTCCCGATGCACCTGCGCCGACAGAACTTGACCCGCCGCCGCCTGATGCGCCAAAAGGTATTACCGTTCTTACAAAACCTGTAGGAATTCCAGTTCCGGCAGTACCATTTGAACCAGAAGCCCCTGCGCCTCCTGCAACTCCAGCCACATCTGCCCCACCATTGCTGAATGTGTTAGTTGCCGCCGCCGATGGGCCGCCAGACCCGCCGCCTCCTGATGCTGCGCCAGCAGCAGATGCAGTGGCAGTTCCAGAACTTCCACCGACTCCAGCACCCCCAGATGCAGCCGGAAAAGTGGATGTGCCTGTTGCAGCACCACTTGAGAATCCAGTACCGCATATACCTACCGCACCACCCCCAGAAACAGAAATTGAACTCGTTGCAGATGCCGCACCACCGCCGCCGCCTACTACGTTTGCGTCCCCTCCTGTCGCAGTACCTCCTGCGCTTGCGGCAGCACTTCCAGCGCCAAAATTGCCGCCAGACCCACCGCCAGCAGTGAGAGTGTTTGCACCATCCGTCCATGACGATGGGCCGCCAGCAGTTCCCGCCGTTCCTGCGACGGTGGCCCCAGCACCACCGCCTCCAATAGTCACCGTCGCTGATGCTCCGGCATTCAGGTTGAACGTCTTTTGAACCAACCCACCGGCGGCGCCGCCTGTAGCACACGAACCAGCGGCCCCATTACTACGCGCACCGCCGCCGCCGCCGCCGATGATGGTGACACGGTACTTGCCTGTTTTTGGCGCAACAAAAGTGCCGCTTAGTGAGATGTATCGGACGTTGGGATAGTCCTGTCCACCACCCACAAATTGACTAAGACTGCTCATTACAAAATCCTCCAGCTTGAGTTGACAAAGCGCAGTTGCACAGTGCCGTTGGTTACAGCGTCCAGCGTCATATCCTCGGCAAGCCCCATGATGGTTTGCGCGTTACGGGCTATGACGTTGGTTGATAGTGAGTTAGTCCATGTCACCCAGACCGTATTTCCGCTTGTGGGAGTGGCTGGAAGGGTTACTGTGCAAGCCGCGCCTGTGAGGATGTAGTGAGAACCTGCTACTGCTGCTTGAGTAGTTCCAGCGACTACAGCGACAACGGTTGCAGTCTGTGCGTTGACGTTGGCAATGGCATTCGCCATAAACGCCGTCGTAGCGAGTTGCGTGGAGTTTGTGCCTAGCGTTGCTGTCGGAGCCGTAGGAGTGCCAGTGAATGCGGGGGAAGCTGTCGGTGCGTAGGTTGCGTTTAGCTGTGCCGGAGTGGCCGTTACAGGTGCATCAAGGTTGGGAAACTGCGCCTTTAAAACGCTTTTGATTCCGCGAAGGTGATCGTCAGCCGTGCTTTTTGCGTCGGAGCCAAGAGGATTGGTTGCAACCAAAGTGGAGATGTTGTTTCCGAATGATTCGATTGGCATATCAGCGCCTTGGTTTGATTTGCATGGAGCCGTTAGCTGGTTGGCCCTTGCGCTCACTCAAGCGTCTTACAGAGTCCAGCAATGGGGTGACGTAGCCTGTTAGCTGTGCGATCTGTGCTTCGTCACGGATGTACTTCGCGCCTTCCAAAGCAGACGCATAGAGGTACAAATCCTCTGCGTTGTCCAATAGCCAGTTGGTTGTGTTTGTGTCGCTCAATGGCTGTATTTTCGGAATGTAGTAAAGGGTATAAGCCTGTCCTGTACGCGCACCGAAGATGCGGAGTTTGTTGTTTTCCAGTGCGTAGGAAACTGGGTAAGTGACGGACGCATTCGCCTCGTTGCTCTTGTAATCAAGGGCATATTCGACGCTACCGATGACGATAGTGATGCGGGAGACTGTGGCGAAGTCAGCAGGTAAATCAGCGTACTCGTCTGTTGTCGTACCCGCTACCGATACGCCCAAGTCTTTCACTTGCAATTCGCGAAACAAGAATGCTTCAGCACGGCTGATAAACGAGGGTAGGAGCGTTGTTAGGTCGCCCCTGTGCAGGTAGGACGCTATATCGCTTTGGAGGCTTGCATAGCTCATTTCAGGAACTTCTCAAACGTCACCAGCTTGGGGTTATCGCGCAGCCAGGACAGAATGGCGTGTTTACGCGCCTCAGAGCCTTGGTGCGTTGCATTAATACGGGCCAACTCAGCGTAAGGAATCACGCCTACAAAGTGCCCGTCACCCCATTTGTCACCCGCTGTAGCTAGTCGCGCACGAGCAGCAGCCTCAATCAGTGGTTCAGCGTCGTAAGTTGTTTTCTCTACAACCTGATCGCCTTCCAGAATGATCTGGCGATTAACGCCCCATTGGTTTGTACCTTCGTCCAAGGTAATGTTCGTAGCAAGTTCCACAGCGTCCTCTCGACGTTAATGAATAAGGAGGGGCATTGCACCCCACCGGATAGCTTCTGGCGCTATCTAAGCCATTAGCCCATTAAGGGGTGAGGTTAGTGATCTTTGCAATCGCTGTGGGCGCACGTACAGCCAAGCAGCAGTCAGCAGTAATCATCACGCGCTCGCTGTCACCAGTCTTAGCCAATGGAGTGGCAACGAAGCCATCCAGGAAAGCCATGTCGATGTAGTCGCTGTTCAACACATACGCTGTGTCGTTGAAACCGGACTGTGCGAGGATGTAGTGAGGAATCACGGTAAGTCCGCCGAAGTCGCTCAAATAGACTTCAGCGCCACCCACGATAGTTGCTTGCGCGTTTTTCCCGTTCTTCACATCGATACGGTTCTGCGCAACGGATGCGAAAGCAGAGAACAGCGTTTTGTGGTTAGGGGAAACAACCAACGTCTCAGCGAATTGACCGCTATTGATGAAGATGTTCTGGCAGGCGGTATCCAGCAGAGCCTTAGTGAAAGCACGGTTAGTACCAGCAGTCACAGCACCAGTAGGAGCACCGGAAGTCCAAGCAGCAGTAGCGCCAGCACCGTTGTGCAGTGGGCTAGACACAGCCTGAACACCCAGACCACCGGATTGACCAGCAGTACCCACAAGAGCAGCGACAGCTACTTGAGTAGGAGACAACACCATCGCCTCGATGTTGCGCTTTAACTCAAGCATTTTCTTGCCCTTGAGGTAAGCCATCTCAGTAGAGCGCCCTGCCTTCTTGATGATGTTGGCGCGACGGGAAACACCGACAGAGCCGTTAAAGGTCTGCAAGTGATTGCCCAAACGACGTGTTCCGACCTGTACGTCCAAAACAACATCGTCACCCTCAATCATGCGGTTAGCAGGGTCAGGTGTGCCGAGGGCGTCAGTCTGCCACTCATGGAAGTCCGAAGTAGCGGTGACACGACCAAAGGAAGATGTCAGAGGGGTTTCTGTTGGAGAAGTGTTAAAAATCTTGTCCAGCAGGTCTTCGCGGTTGCCGCGAAAGTTGGCGTTAGTTTTTTGCCATAGATTGGTTGGGATAGGCATGGAATACTCCTGTTAGGCCAAATAAGCGGCCAGATCGTTTAATTTCGCTCGACCAGACTTGAATTTCTTTTCAAGTGCCATGTCTTTGCGCTCTTGTGCGGGTTGTCCTTGCCGCGTGGGCATTCGCGGTGCAGACTCGGCCTTCTTGGTTACTTCGCCTTTCTTGGCTTGAAGTTCCCGATAAGCAACTGCGTCTTTCAGTGCCAGGACTAAGCGATGGTCATAAACACCGCCTAGTTCTTCTGACGAAAAGCCGTAGTTCTTATTCACTTTGCTGTAAATCTCAGCAAGTTTTGGCTTGTCAATCTTCTGCTGCTCCAGCACTTCCCATGTCTTTTGGTACTGCTGCTGTAGTGCCGCTTGGTTTCGCTGCTGCGCCTGTTGCTCTGCTGCCTGTTTCTCGCCTTGAATCTGTTGGTCAAGTTGCGAGATGTAAGCGCCGATTTGCTTCTGGCGTTGCTGCTCTGCCACCCACGCTGCCGGATCGGAATGCGCCAACTGCGCCAATTCCTGCTCCGACTTGATACCAGCCATATTCACAATCGCCGCCCGTGTCACCTCGGCTTGTGAAAGATAGTTGGCCCGTATCTCTTCGTGTTTCTGCTGGAGGAATTGAACTGCCTGAGATTCGCGTTCGGCTAACGCCTGCGTTTTCTTGGTGTAGTCCTTCTGGCGCATCAAGGCTTTAGGGAGTTCGTCCGGTGTGAACTCAACCGTTTCCTCTGTGCCATCCTCGTTTTTGACCTTGAAGGTCACTTTTGCCTCAGCGGGTGCAGTCTCTTCATCCTCGCCAGATTCCTCTAGGTCGGTGTCGTCGCTGTCGCTGTCTGCTTCCTCGCCTGTGTCGCCTTCTTCAGCGGTAGGTTCGTCTGCGGTTTGTGCTTCTGTTTCCTCTGTTGACTCCTGTTCATCAGGTTGGTCGAGGAAAGAAGCTAGGTCTGCTAGGTTGCCTGATTCGGGTGCTGATTCAGCTTGTCCGTCCATGGTGTGCCTTGTGTCAAAAACCCTCCCTATGGCACTAGAAGGGCTTGCGGCGTCTCTCGACGGTCGCTAAATGGTTAAGTGCCTAACCTGTTACCTTGCGAAAGAACCTGCGCGTCTGGGTTTCATCACGCAGTTCATTCAAATCAATCTTGCTTTGTGCCATCTTCCCGTTTTCAACCATGCCGGTCAAAATGGCTTCAAACTTGTCTGTTAGCTTTGCAAGCTGGAGCAATAACACTTGGCCTTCACGATCACGGATAGGACAAGCCTTCCACTGCTCCATCACTACGCTTTTCAGCAGCGCGTGTGCCTCTTGGTACGAAGGGTTACTCAGCACTAAAGCTGCATCTCGGCCCTTTAGCGCAGTTACTTTTTCAGACATAGACACATGATAGAAAAGTGGTAAAGGGCTACGACAGAAGCAACATCAGAACTTCCTCCTCGTCCTGCATCTGCTGCGCCAATAGCGATAAAGCCACTAGCTGCATATAGTCCTGCTCTGCTACCAAAGCGGGAATGTCTGCATTAATTGCGTACCTTTTTGCCAACTCGCCTAACAGGTCAACATCAACCGTTTCGTGCGGCACTACGGCACTAAATACGCGATTCTTTAGCCTTCGCCGCGCCTGTCTGCTTGTGGCTTTCGCCTTGTCTATCGCTTCCTGCGCTTGTCTCTCAGCGTCCAGGAAGGCATCAGCATCCTCGCCCTTGGCAAATATGTGCAGTTTCTTGCCGCGCTTGATGTAGTACGGCTTTAGATTGACCTCTGCGCTGAAGCCTTGCTGCTGGCCTCCGCTGGTTATCGCCCCAAGGGTTGCGCCACCAACACCGGACACACTCAGCGCGGCATAGGCAATCGTGCCGCCCGTTGTGACTTCTGCGCCTAGCGTTGCACTACCAACACCAGCCGCCCTTAGTCCCGCGAAAACTACCGGATTGCCGCCGCCGCCGCCAATGTCGCCAAACCAGTCACCAGACCAGTCACCAGACCATTTGCCCTGCGTTGCCATTTATGACCCGTCTAGCGTTGTCACCGTTCTGCTGCCGCTTGCGTAGCTTCCTGCAATGCGCGTCTTTGCGCCATCTACCGCCGACTTAAACACAGGGCTTGAGCCTTCAAGGCCCGTAGCGTTACCCGCTGCATGGGCCAACAGAATGCGGATTGCCTCCTTGAGCGACAAGTTGCCCTCTACCTGCGCTTCAAGCACAGCACCCGTTACACCGTCCTGCGTGAGTGCGCCACCGATGGACACCGTCATGGCAAAGCGGCTGCGCTTGCGAGGTTGGCTTGCCATCGTGCCAGTGCCGCCCGTAGTGAGGTCGAACGCACGCCCACGGTAAGGTCGCAGGGTTACAGCAGTGCCGATGGAAGTAA